>Ga0326728_10004441_pt1 | contig 41487 bp, 40 predicted proteins | sample MB3enrmetagenome_FD_207602 | JGI IMG/M metagenome (GOLD analysis project Ga0326728, IMG submission 207602) | Lab enriched peat soil microbial communities from McLean, Ithaca, NY, United States - MB31MN | ecosystem: Environmental > Terrestrial > Soil > Wetlands > Peat | place: USA: New York... | reverse complement strand
TCGTGGCGGAGCAGCGGTAAACTCATATGCCCAGCCTGATCGACATGCGGCGGCGGATCCGCTCGGTCAAGAACACCCAGCAGATCACCAAGGCCATGAAGATGGTCTCGGCGGCCAAACTGCGGCGGGCGCAGAGCCGCGTGGTCGCCTCGCGGCCCTACGGCGCGCTGCTGCGCACAGTGCTGGCCAACGTGGCCGCGGCCGCACCGGGCAACGGGGATGGCGAGGGGTCCAATCCGCTGCTGGCGCGGCGCACGGAAGCGTGCATCCTGCTGGTGGCGATCACCAGCGACAAGGGCCTGGCCGGAGCCTTCAACGCCAACCTCATCAAGGGCGCGCAGCATTTCATGGCGGATCGCGCCGGCGCCGCCGTGCAGCTCGAACTGATCGGCCGCAAAGGCCGCGACTTTTTCCGCAAGCGGCGCGCCAATATCTCGGGCGAACACGTGGGTCTGGCGGCCAAGGCGGCTTACGACGATACCGCGGCCATCGCGCGCAAGGCCATGGATCTGTATCGCAACCAGGAGATCGACGCGGTCTACCTGCTCTACAACGAGTTCAAGAGCGTGTCTTCCCAAAAGCTCACGGTGGAGCGCGTGCTCCCGGTCGAGATATCCGAACAGGCCGCTCCTGTGGACTACATCTTCGACCAGCCGCCCGCCGAAATGCTGGCGGACCTGCTTCCGCGTTACGTGGAAACGGAATTCTACCGGGCGCTGCTGGAATCGACCGCCTCCGAACACGCGGCGCGCATGCTGGCGATGGAAGCCGCAACCTCCAACGCAGGGGAGATGATCGAAAAACTGACGCTGTTCATGAACCGCGTGCGCCAGGCCAGTATTACGAAGGAAATCATCGAGGTGGTGAGCGGCGCGGCCAGCGCGGAGTAACGAGTTTAAGGACTGATATGGCAACTACCAACGCAATGGTTACCGGCAAGGTGGTCCAGGTTGCTGGACCGGCCGTGGACTGCGAGTTTCCCGAAGGGCAGATTCCGCTGATATACACGGCCATCCGGGTGACCAGCGAGGGGTTCGACGCCCCCAATCCCATCGATATCATCTGCGAGGTGGAGCAGCACATCGGCGAAGGCCGGGTGCGCACCATCGCGCTCCAGCCCACCGAGGGCCTGGTGCGCGGGATGAAGGCCATCAGCCTGGGGCGTCCCGTGGAAGTGCCGGTCGGGCCGGAAACCCTGGGCCGGGTGCTCAACGTCATCGGGCAGCCGGTGGACGAGATGGGTCCGGTGAACACCAGGCTGCGCTATCCCATTCACCGTCCTTCGCCCTCGTTCGAAGACCAGTCCACGCGCCTCGAAATGTTCGAGACCGGCATCAAGGTTATCGACCTGCTGGAGCCCTATCTGCGCGGCGGCAAAATCGGATTGTTCGGCGGCGCGGGCGTGGGCAAGACCGTCATCATCATGGAGCTGATCAACAACATCGCCCAGAAACACGGCGGCGTTTCGGTCTTCTCCGGGGTGGGCGAACGCACCCGCGAAGGCAACGACCTTTGGCTCGAGATGCAGGAATCCAAGGTTATCGATCCCCACGACTACACCAAGTCCAAGTGCGCCCTGATTTACGGCCAGATGACCGAGCCCCCCGGAGCGCGCCTGCGGGTGGGCCTCACCGGCCTGACCGTGGCCGAGTACTTCCGCGACGAAGAACACCAGGACGTGCTGCTGTTCATCGACAACATTTTCCGTTTCACCCAGGCCGGATCGGAAGTATCCGCCCTGTTGGGCCGCATGCCTTCGGCGGTGGGATACCAGCCCAACCTGGCCAGCGAAATGGGCGAGTTGCAGGAGCGCATCACCTCCACCAAGAACGGCTCGATCACGTCCGTGCAGGCCATCTACGTGCCGGCCGACGACTACACCGATCCCGCGCCGGCCACGGCTTTCGCGCACCTCGACGCCACCACCAACCTGTCGCGCGATATCGCCTCGCTGGGCATCTACCCGGCCGTGGACCCGCTGGCCTCGACTTCGCGCATCCTCGACCCCATCATCCTGGGCCACGACCATTACGACACGGCGCAAATGGTCAAGGGAATCCTGCAGCGCTACAAAGATCTGCAGGACATCATCGCCATTCTGGGTATCGACGAACTTTCCGACGAAGACAAACTGATCGTGGCGCGGGCGCGCAAGATTCAGAAGTTCCTCTCGCAGCCCTTCCATGTGGCCGAGCAGTTTACCGGGTTCCCCGGCAAGTACGTGAGTCTGGCCGACACCATCCGCGGGTTCCGCGAGATTGCCGAGGGCAAGCACGACGACATCCCCGAGCAGGCGTTCTATATGCTGGGGACCATCGAAGAGGTGCTGGAGAAAGCCAAGACCCTCTAGGGCTAAAGCGAGGCAAGATAAGCCATGGCCGAGACCATCGAGCTCGAAATCGCCACTCCCGCGCGCCAGTTGGTGCGCGAGGCCGTTACGGATGTGCAGATCCCCGGCAAGGACGGTTACCTGGGGATCCTGCCCGGCCATGCCGCCTTGCTGGGGCTGCTCGGCACCGGCGCGCTGTTCTACTCCTCGGGCGGCCGGAAACGGTATCTGGCGATTCAGGGCGGGTTTGTGGAAGTGCTTCCGGAGCACGTACGCGTGTTGGCGGACATCGCCGAACCCGCCGAGGATATCGATGTGGCTAGCGCCCAGGCCGCACTCAGCCGCGCCGAAGGCGAAGAGACCGGCGCCGACTCCGAGAACGCGCTCCAAGCCGTGGCTCTGGCCCAGGCCCGCATCGAGGCCGCCAAGCACGCTTAAGGCTCGTTTTGAGGTGTCCCGCGAGGGTCTCTGCCCGGGATTTGGCCCTTACACCGTCTCCAGCGTCGCCACCACGGAGTCCGTATCGCCGTTCCCATTCAGTTGGACCATGAGTTGCTGGCCGAACTCGAAGCCCTTATCGAAGGCCTGCAAATTCAGCTTCTGCATGGCCGGCGGAACGGAGTCGGCCACGGCCTGGCGCAGCGCATCGGGATCGAGCAACTTCGCCACCGCGCCGAAGAAGCCCACCATCACGATGTTCAAAACTACCTTGCGGCCCAGCTCTTCCGCCAGCCGCGTGGCCGGAACGCCGTAGGCCCGCACCCCGCTGGGGATCTGGTCTATCCGCACCAGCTCCTGCTCGGTGATCAGAATTCCGCCCGGCTTCAGGTCGGGCGAGAACCGCGTGTAGGCTTCCTGCGACATTACCACCAGGATGTCCGGCCGGGTGACGTAGGGGTAGAGGATCGGCTCGCTCGACAGAATCACCTGCGCGCTGGACGATCCGCCGCGCGCCTCGGGACCGAAGCTCTGGGTCATGGTGGCGTAGCCGCCCTGGAAGATGGCCGCGGCCTTGCCGATCACCGCCGCCGCCAGAATCACGCCCTGCCCGCCGAAACCGGCGATGCGGATTTCGCTGAACATCGTTTCTATTCCCTCCCTCGGAAAACCAGGTCCCTCCCTCGGAAAACCAGGGGACAGACTGCTCTGTCCACGCGGCGCCGGGCGGCTGCTTGTTTGCGCGAAACGTGGTGCGCGCCTTGGGGCAGAGCCGTCAGTCCCCGGGTTTTCAGCACTCGCCGCAGCATGACACCTCCGGCTCGGCGTAGCGGTCGCCCAGCGTCTCGGTCATTTGCGCCTGGAGCAGCTCGTAGTAATCGGGGCGGTCCCGGTCCACGAACTTGCCCACCACAATCTCTCCGTCGCGCGAAAGATCGCACTCGCTGGGGCGCGCTCCATGGCGGATCTTGCTGGCGGTCTTGTAGTACTTCATGGCGTCGAGCCCGTCGCCCATCTTGTTGCGGCGCTGGTAGAGCGTCGGACAAGGGGACAGCACCTCGATAAAACAGAAGCCCTTCTTGTGGAGAACTTCCTCCATGGCCCGGCTGAGCTGCTTGACGTGGTAGGTGGTCCAGCGCGCCACGTAAGCCGCCCCGGCGGCCTCCGCCAATGCCACCAGGTTGAAGGCCGGTTCGAACACCCCGTAAGGCGCGGTCGCGCTGATCACCTTCGCCGGCGTGGTGGGGGCGGTCTGGCCTCCCGTCATGGCGTAGGTCAGGTTGTTGACGCAGATCACCTTGATGTCCATGTTGCGGCGCGCGGCGTGGATGAAGTGGTTGCCGCCGATGGCGAACAGGTCGCCGTCGCCCGAGTACACCACCACCTCCAACTCCGGATTCGCCAGCTTCAAGCCGGTGGCGAACGGAATGGCGCGGCCGTGGGTGGTGTGGAACGAATCCAGGCGCGCATACCCGGCCACCCGCCCGGTACAGCCGATCCCCGACACCACGCCTACCTTGTCCAGGTTCAGTTTGGACGCCTGCAGCGCCCGCGTGAAGCAGTTCACGGTGGTGCCGATTCCGCAGGCGGGGCACCAGATGTGGGGCATCCGGTCCATTCGCAGGAAAGGTTCCACCGGGTTCGTGCTGTCGGCCGGAATCTCGTGGGGAATCTCCAGCGTGGCTCTCTCGATCGTGGCGTCGTTCATCGCGCTGCCTCCACAATGGCCTTCAGGATCGTGTCCGGATTGTGCACGCTGCCGCCGGCGTGCGATACCGGAATCACCGCCGCCCGGCCCGCCACCGCGCGCTCGACTTCATGCACCATCTGGCCCAGGTTCAACTCCGGCACCACGAAAGCCTTCACCCGGCCGGCCAAATCGCGGATGCGCCGCTCGGGGAACGGCCACGCCGAAATGAGTCGGAACCTGCCGGCTCGAACCCCCTGCTTCCGCGCGAGCTGCAGCGCCCGCTGCGCCACCCGAGACGTGATGCCGTAGGAGACCACCACCACTTCGGCGTCCTCCAGATACTCGGTCTCGTAAAGCGCGCGGCCGTCAGAGAGCGGTTTCAACTTGTCCTGCAGCCGGCGGATGCTGCGATCCTGGGTGTCGACGTTCATGCTGGGGTAGCCGCGCTCGTCGTGGGTCAGCCCGGTGACGTGGAAGCGGTACCCGTCTCCCGCGCGCACCATGTCCGGCACCAGGTCGGCTTGCGGGTGAAACAAGTGGAACTCCTCCGGCGGCAGCTTGGTGAAACGCCGGGGCGTAATCTCGATCTTCTCCGCCTCGGGGATCACCACCTTTTCCGTCATGTGACCCACGCACTCGTCGAGCATCATCATCACCGGGACGCGGAACTCCTCCGCCAGGTTGAAAGCCTGGATCGTCAGGTCGAAGCATTCCTGCGGCGAGTTGGGGCACAACGCGATGATCCCGTAATCGCCGTGCGACCCCCATCGCGCCTGCATCATGTCGGCTTGCGCCGGCAGGGTGGGCAACCCGGTGGACGGCCCGCCGCGCTGCACATTGACGAATACGCAGGGCGTCTCGGTCATGGCGGCGTAGCCAATGTGCTCCATCATGAGGGAAAACCCCGGACCCGAGGTCACCGTAAATGCCTTGGCCCCGCCCCAAACCGCGCCCTGGATGGCGATGGAGGCGGCCAGTTCATCCTCCATCTGGATGAAGATGCCGCCGACTGTTGGAATTCTCGAGGCAAACCTTTCGACGACTTCGGTCGAAGGGGTAATCGGGTAGCCTGCGGCAAATCGCGCACCTGCTGCGAGTGTACCCTCACAACACGCGTGATCGCCGTCGAGAAAGTGTACACCAGTTAACACACCTTTGGGATCAGCGTGCATCACGTACTCCATAAATGGCGAAGTCCGGGCAGTACATTCCGCACAGGTCGCAGCCGCTGCACTTCTGACCATCGACGACATGCGGGGGATGATAGCCCTTGGAATTAAAGGCGGATGAGAGCGCCAGAACATGGGTCGGGCAGAATTCCACGCAGAAACCGCAACCCTTACAACGCTCGACGGTGATGGCGACGGAGCCCTTGACCATGCAGACCCTCCTGATCGAGTCAGGTAAAATCCGTGCACGAATAGGGCCAGATCGGTCCCGCCGCCCCCCGCCCGCATTCGCGTATATTCAAGGAGATGCCCCTGGCTATCCAACCCGACGACATCCGCGCGGCAGCGGACCGGATCCGCCCGCTGGCGCGGCGCACCCCGGTGCTCACCTCCGACGCATTCGATGCCGAAGCCGGCCCTCGCGTCTTCTTCAAGTGCGAGAACCTGCAACGCGGCGGCGCCTTCAAGATCCGCGGCGCCTCCAACCTGATCCTCTCGCTTTCGCCGGATTCGCTGGCCCGCGGCATCGTGACCTATTCCTCCGGGAACCACGCCCAAGCCGTCGCCATCGCCTGCAAACATGTCGGCGCGCAGGCCCACATCGTGATGCCCGAGGACGCGCCCCGTTCCAAGATGGAAGCCACGCGTTCCCATTCGCCGCGCATTGTCACTTACGACCGCTTCACCGAGAGCCGTGAATCCATCGCCGCCGCCATCCTGAAGGAAACCGGGGGCACTCTCGTGCCGCCCTTCGACCACCCCCTCATCATGGCCGGCCAGGGCACCGCCGCGCTGGAACTGCTCGACGACATCGGCCCGCTCGACGCCCTCATTACCCCGGTCGGCGGAGGCGGACTGCTCTCCGGCTGCGCCACTATTGCCCGCGCCATGCACCCCGGAATCCGCGTCTTCGGCGCCGAGCCCGTTGGGGCCAACGACACCTTCCTCTCGCTACAGGCCGGCGAGCGGGTGACGGTGCCCCACCCCGACACCATTGCCGACGGTCTGCGCGCCCCGTGTCCAGGGGAGCTGACGTTCCCCGTAATTCGCGAACTGGTGGAGCGCGTCCTGCTCGTGAGCGACGCCGAAATCCGCAAGGCCGTCAAGTTTCTGCTGCTGCACCTGAAGATTCTGGTGGAACCGAGCGGCGCCGTCCCCGCCGCGGCCGTGCTGTTCCACAAGTTGCCCCCCGGGATTCGGACCATCGGAGTGGTGCTCTCGGGCGGCAATATCGATTTCGACGAGCTGGTGAAATACTGACGCCGGGTCCCCGAATTCTCCTGCCCCGCCGTAAAATAGTCGGATGCCCGCGCCGGTCCCCCCATCCCGCAAACCTTGGCTGCTCGGCACCGGTCTGCTGGTAGCCATCATTGCTCTCGTCAAGCTCCTGGTCCACCTCTACGCCGGGCGTCACTACGGGTACTTCGTCGACGAGCTGTATTACCTGGCTTGTGCGCAGCATCTCGATTGGGGGTACGTGGACCAGCCGCCGCTGATCGCGCCGGTGACCAGATTCATCCGCCTCACCCTGGGCGATTCGCTGCCGGCCATTCGTCTGCTGCCCGCGCTGGCCGGAGCGGGCCTCGTCCTCCTGACCGGCGCCATCGCCCGCGAGTTGGGCGGCGGCCGTATGGCGCAGGGACTGGCGGCGTTGTGCGTGCTGCTGGCCCCCGGCATCCTCGCCATGGACCACCTCCTCACCATGAACGCCTTCGAGCCGCTCTTCTGGATGGGTTGCGCGTACCTGGCGATCCGCATCGTCCGGACCGGAAACGGGAAGCTGTGGTTATGGTTTGGCGCGCTGGCCGGGCTGGGCCTGGAAAACAAGCACTCCATGCTGATTTTCGGATTCGCGCTGGTGGCGGGACTGCTCCTGACGCGCGAGCGCCGCTGGCTGGTCTCGCCGTGGCTATGGGCCGGCGGAGGAATCGCCTTTCTGCTGTTCTTTCCCAACCTGTGGTGGAACATCCAGCACCATTTTCCGTTTCTGGAACTGCAGGCGAACATCCGCCGCAGCGGCCGCGATGTGCCTCTCCCGCCACTTAAGTTTCTCGCCCAGGAAACGCTGGCGATGCTTCCGCTTTCCCTCCCAGTCTGGCTCGCCGGCCTTTGGTATTTCTTCTTCCACCGCGAGGGCAAGGCGTTCCGCGTGCTGGGATGGGCGTGGCTCGGGACCGCCGCAATCATCATGGCGATTAGCCCGCGCCTGTATTACCTGTTCCCGGCGTTTCCGCTGCTGTTTGCCGGCGGAGCCGTGCTGTGGGAACGTTGGCTGGAAGCTCCACGGGTGCGGTGGGTGGCCCCGGTTTATGCCGCCCTGATGATCCTGATGGCCGCGCTATTGGCGCCCACGATGATTCCGCTGCTCCCTCCCGAGACCTACATCCGCTACGCCCAAGCCACCCACCTGCAGCAGCCGCGGATCGAGATGCATCGGCTCGGCCCGCTGCCGCAGTTGTTCGCCGACCAATTCGGCTGGGAAGAGATGGTTGCGACGGTGGCCGGTGTCTATAACGCCCTTCCGCCGGAGATTCGCCCGAAGACCGCGATCTTCTGCCAAACTTACGGGCAGGCTGGCGCCATCGATCTTTTCGGTCCGAAGTACGGCCTGCCGCCGGCCATCAGCAACCATCAGAGTTACTTTCTGTGGGGCCCGCGCGGCTATACCGGGGAGAGCATGATCGTGCTGGCCGACCGTCAGAAACGGCTAGAGCAACTGTTCCGCGAAGTGAAGAAAGTGGCCCGCGTCGAACACCAGTACTCCATGCCCTACCAGCATTTCGACGTCTTCTACTGCCAGGGGATGAAGCCGCCTCTGGGAGAGCTGTGGCCCAAGATCAAACACTGGGATTAGGGTGCGATCCGCGGCAACGCCGGCGGTTGCTTTCCACAGCCTGATGAATTCCGCCGCGCCTCGGGTATACTATATAGGCTTGGCCCCGACCTCTCCGCTTCCTGCGCCCCACGCTCGCGGCGCCACCGCTGCAACCCGGCGAGAGCCTCTCGCCCCGAGGACACCTGCATGAGTACAATCGACCAGCCCATCCAACGCGCCGTCGGTTTCTACGAAGCCCCCATCGGCAAAAAAGTTGTCATGGCCGTCACCGGCGCGATCCTGTTTGGCTACGTTATCGGCCACCTGATCGGAAACCTGCAAATCTATTCCTCCAACCACGATCAGATCAACCGCTACGCCGCCTTCCTGCACAATCCGGCCAACGCCATCCCGCTGTGGGCCATCCGCGCGTTCCTGATGGGCGCCGTCGTCCTGCACGTTACGGCTTGCACTCAGCTCTGGCTTCTCAAGCGGGCCGCGCGGCCCATCGCTTACGTGAAGAAGGACGATGTGCCCGCCTCCTACGCCGCCCGCACCATGCTGTGGAGCGGTCCCATCGTGGGCGCCTTCATCGTCTTTCACATCCTGCATCTCACCGGCGGCGCGGTGCTGCCGCTCCGCGAGATCGCCCCGAACGAACCCAACGTGCGCGCCAACGTGATCGACGGATTCCTGAACCCCTACGTCTCGGGCTTCTACATCCTGGCCATGATCCTGTTGTGCCTGCACCTGTACCACGGCCTGTGGAGCATGTTCCAATCGGTGGGTTTCTCCCATCCGCGCTACACCCCGCTACTGCGCAAAGGCGCGGCCATCGTGGCCATCCTGATCGCCATCGGCAACTGCTCCATTCCTATCGCCGTCATGGCCGGTTTCTTGAAGCTTTAGCTTGATGCACTTCTGAGGACGCGCAATGCAACTCGATTCCAAATCTCCGACAGGCCCGATTGAGACGCGATGGGACCGGCATCGCTTCGACCTCAAGCTGGTGAACCCGGCCAACAAGCGCAAGCACACCATCATCGTGGTAGGGACCGGCCTGGCGGGCGGATCCGCTGCCGCCAGCCTGGCCGAGCTGGGCTACAACGTCAAGTGCTTCTGCTTCCAGGACTCGCCGCGCCGCGCTCACTCCATCGCCGCGCAGGGCGGTATCAACGCCGCCAAGAACTATCACAACGATGGCGACAGCGTCTACCGCCTGTTCTACGACACCGTGAAGGGCGGCGATTTCCGCGCCCGCGAATCCAACGTCTACCGCCTGGCGCAAATCTCGCTCAACATCATCGATCAGTGCGTGGCGCAAGGCGTGCCTTTCGCGCGCGAGTACTCCGGCTATCTGGACAATCGCAGCTTCGGCGGGGCCCAGGTGTCGCGCACGTTCTACGCGCGCGGCCAGACCGGGCAGCAGTTGCTGCTGGGCGCGTACCAGGCGCTGGAACGCCAGATCGGATCGCGCCAGGTGCAGATGTTCCCGCGCAGCGAGATGCTCGATCTCATCGTGATCGATGGCCGGGCGCGCGGCATTGTCACGCGCAACCTGCTGACCGGCAAGATCGAGTCCCACTTCGGCGACACCGTGGTGCTGGGCACGGGCGGCTACGGCAACGTCTACTATCTCTCCACCAACGCCAAGGGCTGTAATGCCACGGCCATCTGGCGGGCGCACAAGCGCGGTGCGCTCTTCGCCAACCCGTGTTTCACCCAGATCCATCCCACTTGCATCCCGGTCTCGGGCGAGTACCAGTCCAAACTCACCCTCATGAGCGAATCGCTGCGCAACGATGGGCGGGTGTGGGTGCCGCTGCAGAAAGGCGACAAGCGCGCCGCCGGCCAGATCCCCGAAAGCGAGCGCGACTACTTCCTGGAGCGCAAGTACCCCAGCTTCGGCAACCTGGTGCCGCGCGACGTGGCCTCCCGCAACGCCAAGCAGGTCTGCGACGAGGGCCGCGGCGTGGGCGAGAGCGGCCTGGCCGTCTTCCTCGATTTCCGCGACCCCATCCAGCGCCTCGGCAAGGCCGTCATCAAGGAGCGCTACGGCAATCTCTTCGACATGTACGCGCTCATCACCGGCGAAGACCCCTACAGCGTGCCCATGCGCATCTACCCGGCCATCCACTACACCATGGGCGGCCTGTGGGTGGACTACAACCTGATGTCCACCATCCCCGGCCTGTACGTTATCGGCGAAGCCAATTTCTCCGACCACGGCGCCAACCGCCTGGGCGCCAGCGCACTCATGCAGGGTCTGGCCGACGGCTACTTCGTGCTCCCCAACACCATCAACGACTACCTGGCTTCCACCAAGTTGGACAAGATCGACGGTTCGCACCCCGCCGTACGCGAAGCCGAAGCCGGCGTGGCGGCCATCTCCCAACGGCTCCTGGAAGCCAAGGGCACGCGCTCGGTGGACTCCTACCATCGCGAGCTGGGCAAGCTGATGTGGGAGTACTGCGGCATGTCGCGAACCGCTGAGGGCCTGCGGCACGCGTTGGGCCGGATTCCGGAGCTGCGCGAACAGTACTGGCGCGACGTCCGCGTGCTGGGCGCCGGTGAAGAGCTCAACCAGTCGCTCGAAAAAGCCGGCCGCGTGGCCGATTTCTTCGAACTCGCCGAGCTCATGTGTCTGGACGCGCTGGAGCGCAACGAAAGCTGCGGCGGCCACTTCCGCGAGGAATACCAGACCCCCGAAGGCGAAGCCCAGCGCGACGACGAGCATTACTCCTACAGCGCGTGCTGGGAATTCCGCGGCGTCGGGAACCGGCCCGAACTGCACCAGGAACCCTTGACATTCGAATACGTGCACCCCTCGCAACGGAGCTACAAATAATGCGGATCATTCTCCATATCTGGCGTCAGCGCAACGCGAACGACAAGGGCCGCATGGTGCGCTACGAAGTTCCCAACGTCAGCGAGCATATGTCGTTTCTCGAAATGCTCGACGTGCTCAATGAAGACCTGATTGCGAAGAACGAAGAGCCCGTGGCTTTCGACCACGATTGCCGCGAAGGCATTTGCGGCATGTGCGGCTGCATGGTGGATGGCGTGGCGCACGGTCCGCGGCCCGGCACCACTTTGTGCCAGCTCCACATGCGCTTCTTCAAGGACGGCGACGAGCTGTACCTGGAACCCTGGCGCGCGCGCGCCTTCCCCGTGGTACGCGACCTGGTGGTGGACCGCAGCGCCTTCGACCGCGTGATCGCGGCCGGCGGTTTCATCTCGGTGGCCACAGGGAGCGCGCCCGACGGCAATGCCGTGCTGGTTCCCAAGGAAAAGGCCGAGCTTTCCATGGACGCCGCCGCCTGCATCGGTTGCGGCGCCTGTGTGGCCATGTGCCCCAACGCCTCGGCCAGCCTCTTCATGGCCGCCAAGATCGCGCATCTCGGCCTGTTGCCCCAGGGCCAGCCCGAGCGCGACCAACGCGCAGTGGCCATGGTGGCGCAAGCCAACCAGGAACTGTTCGGAAGTTGCACCAACGTCGGCGAATGCGAAGCCGTTTGTCCCAAGGAGATCAAGCTGGAAGTGATCGCAAGAATGAACCGCGATTTCCTGCACGCGAATTTGGTGGGGCGGTAGGGGCGGCAGGCTTGCGCATTGCAAGTTGGCCGCCTCTGCCCTCGCACCATACGCGTTACGGCGGCCAAGTTGCAGCCGCAGCTTGTTCGAGCGCGGAGTAAACCAGACCAGATCCGGTCTATGCCATACTCCGATTATGGTCGTTCCCAGCATCTCCGAGGCGAAAGCCGAGCTTTCCGCGCTTATCGAAGCCGCACAGAGCGGAAACGAGGTCATCATTGCCGAGGCCGGCAAGCCGGTTGCCGGGTTGGTAGCTTTTCGCGATTCCGCCCGGGCCCGGACGCCGGGATCGATGGCCCGTGAGATCGAGATCGCTCCGGACTTCGACACCCTACCGGACGATACGGCGGAAGCCTTCGGAATGAAGGAACCGCGAAGTTGAGGATCCTACTCGACACGCGCCTTTTGCTTTGGTGGCTGGCGGACAGTTTGTCGCTTTCCACCGAGGCCAGGGAGATGGTCCGCGACCCGGAGAATACCGTTTTCGTCAGTGCCGCCGTTCACTCGATCCAGCCGCCGCCCAGCACCAGGTCGTCCTGATAGAACACCGCCCCTTGGCCGGGTGTGACGGCGCGCTGGGGTTGGTCGAAAACCACTTCCACCCGCGCGGGGTCGCCAGTGGGTTGCAGGATGGCCGGCGCGGCGGCGTGTTTGTTGCGGATCTTCACCGCGGCGCGGACCGGCTGGTCCAGGCCGGCGATCGAGACCCAGTTGACGCTGCGCGCGAAGAACCTGCCGCGCAGTAACTCGTCGCCGCCGCCCACCATGACGCGTTGCGATTGCGGATCGGTGGCGATCACATAGAGCGGCTCTCCGGCAGCCACGCCCAAGCCGCGGCGCTGTCCCACGGTGAAATGGTGCACTCCGGTGTGCTGTCCCAGGGTGCGCCCGTCGGTCGACACAATCTCGCCGCGGGTATCGGCCGGAGCGGCGCCGGTCTCTTTCAGATAGGCGGTGAGAAACGCGGCGTAGTCGCCGTTGGGGACGAAACAGATCTCCTGGCTGTCGCTCTTGGCCGCCACAGAGAGGTCCATGCTCCGGGCCAGTTCGCGGACTTCGGGCTTGGTCAGATCGCCCAGGGGAAACAGGGTGCGCGCCAGTTGCGGCTGGGTGAGCCCGAAGAGAAAGTAGGTCTGGTCCTTGGCGTGGTCCGCGGGACGCAGCAGTTGGTAGCGGCCGCTGCCGGAGTCGTAACGGACGCGGGCGTAATGACCGGTGGCGATTTGGCGCGCGCCCACCGAGTCCGCCATTTCTAGGAAGCGGTCGAACTTGATGTAGTTGTTGCACAGCGTGCACGGAATGGGCGTGCGCCCGGCTAGGTACTCGTCTACAAACGGCTTGACCACTTGCTCCTCGAACTGCGCTTCGAAATTCACGACGTAGTACGGAATGCCGATCTGTTCGGCCACGCGGCGCGCGTCGTAGACATCGTCGAGGGAACAGCAGCGGCCCGCGCCGCCGCCCTCGGGGACCAGTTCGGGCAGCCGCCGCTGGTTCCAGAGCTGCATGGTAAGCCCCACCACCGCGCGGCCCTGGCGCACCAGGAGAGCCGCCACCGTGGAGCTGTCGACGCCACCGCTCATGGCCACCGCGATAGGGCCGGTGTCCCGACCCGAAATTGGGCTAGGCTCAGGCATGCACGGAAATCCGCCGCAGGTGCGCCACCGAGGCTTCGAGCGCCTCCACCAGGGCGTCCACCTGCTGCACGGTGTTCGAACGCCCCAGCGAAAAGCGCATGCTGGCGCGGGCGCGGTCGCTCGCCAGGCCGATGGCCGTCAGCACGTGCGACGGCGCCAGCGCGCCGCTGGAGCACGCCGCGCCGGTGGAAACCGAGCAGCCGCGCAGATCGAGCGCGATGACCAGGGCTTCGCCGTCGATGCCCTCGAAGCAAACATTGCTGGTGTTGGCCACGCGGTTCCAGAGCGAGCCGTTGATCGCCCCACCGGGAATGCGGTCGAGAATCTGGCTCTCCAGGCGGTCGCGCAGCGCGGTCAACCGCGCCGTTTCGGCCGCCAGGTCGCGGGCCACCAACTCGGCCGCGGCGCCGAAAGCGACGATTCCGGGAACGTTCTCGGTGCCCGGACGGCGGTCGCGTTCCTGATGCCCGCCGAAAGTAATAGGCGCCATTCTGGTGCCTTTGCGCACCCACAACGCGCCGACGCCTTTGGGGGCGTAGACCTTGTGGCCGCTGATAGTGTACAGGTCCGCCCCGAGAGCCTCCACGTCGACGGGGATCTTGCCCAGGGCCTGCACGCCGTCCACGTGCAGGGGAATGCGCCGCTCGCGAGTCAGGCGGGCGATCTCGGCGATCGGCTGCAGGGTGCCCAGTTCATTGTTGGCGTGCATCACCGAAACCAGCACCGTGTCCGGGCGCAGGGCGTCGCGCACATCCTCGGGCTGCACCACACCGCTCGATCCCACGCGCAGGCGCGTAACCGCCACGCCTTCCTTTTCCAGTTGGACGCAGGCCGCCAGCACGGCGGGATGTTCGATGGCACTCGAGATCACGTGCCGCGTGGGACCGGTGGCCGCGCGCGCCACGCCCAGCACCGCCATGTTATCGGCTTCGGTGCCGCCCGAGGTGAAGACGAGGTCGGTGGGGTTGGCGTTGATCAGCGCCGCGAGTTGGCGCCGCGCAGCCTCCAGCTTCTGTTTGGCCGCCTGGCCGAAATAATGGATACTGGACGCGTTACCATACACTTGACCGAGACACGATACGGCCGCTTCCAGGACTTCGGGAGCGACGGGAGTGGTGGCGTTGTGGTCGAAGTAGAAATGCTGCACTGTCATTCATTTTAGCAATGCCCAAACCGATTCTTACCTTGACCACGGATTTCGGGTTGACGGACCATTACGTGGCCGCCATGAAAGGCGTGATTCTGGGCGTCTGCCCGCAAGCGCAGATTGTGGACATCAGCCACCAGGTGGGCGCATTCGACATCCTGGAAGGCGCCTACACCATCGCCCAGGCGTACCCCTGTTTTCCCCAGAAGACGGTGCACGTGGTGGTGGTGGATCCGGGCGTGGGAAGCGCGCGGCGTCCGATCCTGATGGAGGCCGCCGGCCAGTATTTCGTGGCGCCGGACAACGGCGTTCTGGCGATGATCTACGGGCGCGAGAAGCACAGAATCCGCCTCATCTCCCAGGACCGGTATTTTCGTCAGCCGGTGAGCCGCACGTTTCACGGCCGGGACATCTTCGCGCCGGTGGCCGCGCATGTGGCGGCCGGCGTCCGACCCGCGCGCATGGGCCCGTTAATCTGCGACTACCTGCGGCCCGCCTTCCAGGAGGCCGAACGGACCGGCAAACGCACCTGGGTCGGACGGATTTTGAAGGTCGACCGCTTCGGCAACGTCATCACCAGTTTCCGTGCCGACGAGTTTCCCGGCCTGGAACAGCGGGACTTCTCGCTCCTGGCCGGCGGACACGAAGTGGAGGTTCTGGCGCGGCACTATGCCGAAGCGCCGCCGGGCGAACTGGTGGTGATCGTGGGCAGCGGCGGATATCTGGAAATCTCCGTAAACCAGGGTTCGGCATCGCGGCAGATCGGGTGCCACGCGGGCGCGGCGGTGGAGTTGAAGATGTGGTGAAGGAGCCATCAGCCATCAGCCTTCAGGAAGCCGTCAGCCATCAGCCGTCAGCCATCAGCTCTTCGTGCAAGCAGGAGGCTTCTGCGCGCGCTTCGCGGCGAAGCACCTCTGGGGCCGCAGGACGCACGGAAAAAGCTGAAGGCTGAAGGCTGATGGCTTCCTGATGGCTGACGGCTTTTTACGCTATCCCGGTTTTGAACGGGATGATCTTCGCCGACAGGGACGATTCGATGGTCCGCAGCACGCGTTCCAGATCGATTTCCTGCACCGGCTTGGGAAGAACGAAGCGGGAGCCTTCCTCGAAATCGGCCGAAAGTTCGGGGTCGAAGCCGTCGGACATCAGCACGAACCCGCCCACGCGGGACTGCATCCTCTCGGAAAGCTCCACCCAGTTCAGACCGGGTGCGTGAACCGAGCAGAAGGCCACGTCGAAACGCATGCGGTGCGCCAATTCCAGGCCGGTATCGGCGTTGGTCACCGGGACCACGCGATAGCCGCGTCCCGACAAGAGCGCCAGAATTTGCCGCTGCGGCGCATCTTCGGGCTCGATCAGCAATGCCGTCCAGCGCCGCGACGCATCTCCCGGGGCAGCTTGCAAAGGCACCGCCCCGAAGGAACGGTCCCGCGTGGAAGCCGGCAGTTCCACCTCGAAGCGCGGGTCCGCGCCGCTCTTCTCGATCAGGCGCACTTCGCCGCCATGACCGGCGATGACGCTGCGGGTAACGCCCAGTACCGCGGCGGTCTCTTCGACTTTGCGCACTTCCGGCGGAGCCGAGAAGGAGATCTCGACGAGCAGCCGCTTGGCCAGCACGTTGGTGCGGATGGTGATGGTCTTCTGCGGAGCGGACGCCAGCGACTGCTCGGCATGCACCAGAAGATTGAGAAAAATCTGCTCCAGTTGTCCCTGCAAGCCCTGCACATACAGAGGTTCGCGCATGGTCAGGTCGCGCACGCGGATGCCCGAGGCTTTCCAATCGCTTTCGCGGAATTCGATGAGGTTGCGAAGCAGCGTGCCGATGGCCACCGGGCGCGCCTCCCCCTGCTCGGCGGCGGCAAACGATACCAGCCGGGCCACCATGGCGGCGGCTTTCTGCGCTTCGGCCGCGATGGCGGCGACATCGCGCTCCGCCGGGCCCAAACGCGACCGCTCCACGGCCCGCGAGGCCAGCTCGGAAATCGAGTTCAGCGGGGTTTGCAACTCGTTGACAACCCCGGAGATCAATCGGCCCACGGCGGCCAACTTCTCGGTGCGGAAGAGCTGCTCCTGCACGGTTCGCTGATCGAGCAGCCGTAACGCGACGCCGATTTGATTGCCCAGGTGCTGCGCCAGAGTCTGTTCGTCGGCGTCGAAATCGCGAGCGTGGTCGTCCTGATCGAGTTCCAGGATACCGGTCACCTCGCCCTGGGTGAGCATGGGGACGAAGAGCATGGATTTGGGCGAGGGTCCAATCCCGCCGGCGAGCGGGAAGGGGCTGCGGCCGATATCGGGAATGGCCAACAAGGTCCGGTAATGGAAGCAGGCCACCGCGCCGGTCTGCGGTCCGGCGGGTGGAGAGGAAAGCGATATGGAAACCGGCGGCGTGGAATCGTCGGTGACGCTGTCCAAAGCCTTGGTGGCGCGGTTGTAAACGTACAAATGGACGCGGCTCACGCCCAGGATTCCAGGCAAGGCTTCGACCAGGCGGGAAAGGACATTCTCCGGCGAAGCGGCCCCCAGGATCTCTTCGCCCAGCATGTAAGTCTTGCGCAACCGTTTCCGCTGGCTGCGGAGACGGCGTTCGCGGCTCCACACGAAGAACAAGGCCAGCGCGAGTCCGCTCAAGAGCGCGGCAAATACGAGGGAAGACGTAGCCTTATCCTCCAAAGCAGCCACGATTTGACAGGTGGCCGCCTGCGTGGGACTGAACCGGCTGGCCTGGGCAAACAAAGGCAGTGCCCCCAACGGAATCAAGAGCACCGGAACCCTCGCGTGCATCAGACCGCCCTCCCCTGGGCTGCCAGCCATGTATCCAGATCCCCGCTCAGGAAATTATCTACGCAAATGCCGGCCCCCGGCAAGTTGCCATAAGTAGTACAAAAGCCGATTACCCTCATTCCCGCCGCCCGGGCGGCCCGTACCCCCGAATGCGAATCTTCTAACACAATGCAGTTCGGCGCCGCCACCCCCAGGAGTTCCGCGGCCCGCAAATAAATCTCCGGGTCCGGCTTGGGACGGCTCACCTGGTGGCCATCCAGCACCACCCGGAAATAGCCGCCCAGCCTTGCGCGATCCAACACAAATTTCACGTTTTCCGGTTCCGCGTTGCTGGCCACGGCCATCGGCGCCGGCGAATGGCGATCCAGAAAACGCCGCAGCCCGGGCACCAGGATCTCCTCAATCCGGCCGCCGATCATCTCGCGGTACAGTTGCTCTTTGGCCGCGCCGCGGTTCGCCACTTCTTGCGGGGTCAGCCCGCCGCCAAAAAAATCGCGGACGATGTCGTCATTGTGTTTCCCGTACATCCGCTCCAACATCGCGCCGGTGGTTTCCACCCCGTAGCGGAGGTTGAAACGCACCCACGCCTCGCGATGAACCGGGTTGGAATCCACCAGGACGCCATCCACATCGAAAATCAGCGCCAACCCGGCAGCCAGGCCGTCCTGCAAGGGCGGCTGTATCGAATCGTACACGCCTTTTCCTCTAATCCTTTTCCTGAAGATGCGCGCCCAACCAATCGAGATAAGTGGCAGCCCCCGCCAGAACCGGGACCGCCAGCATTTCCGGAATCTCGTACGAGTGGGCCTTCCCCAGCGTGTCGCACAAATCCACGAACAGTTCGCGTGAGGACTTGATCAGCAGCAGGCATTCGCCGGCAGACTCGATCACCCCCTTCCAATGGTAAAAGCTGCGCACGGCGGGGATCACGCTGACGCAAGCCGCCAGCCGCCGGTCGAGCAGAAGCCGAGCCAGCGTTTCCGCCTCCTGCTCGGTGGCGCAGGTACTCAGGACAACAATCTTATCGGTCATTTCAACAATTTGCGGAACTGAACACGGGAAGCAATGGTAACATTATCTTCCAGGCACTGGTTCCATGAAAGCGCCCCTGGCACGTTTGGCATACGCGATTGCGGTCCTTCTGGTCGCCGGTTATGCGGTAATCACGTTGCGCGGTCCGCGCGGCATCACCGCCTGGCTCGACAAGCAGCAGCAGATTCATGCGCTGGAGCGGCGCAATGCCGGGCTGGCGCAAGAGATCGAGCGCAAGCGGGAGCACATCCAGCGGCTCAGCGGCAATCCCGCCGAACAAGAGCTGGAAATCCGCGAACGATTGAAGCTGGTCCATCCCAAGGACAAGGTTTTCATCATCGAACCGCAAGGGCGGTGACCCTTCATGGGTAAACGAATCATGCTGGCGGCGGTGGGCGCCGGGATCGGCTCGCTGGCTGGCCTGGTGGTTTCGTTTCTGGGCGCAGGGAACCTGGCCCTGATCGTCGGGGCGGTTGCGGGCGCCATCCTTCCGCTAGTGGTTCTCGGCCCGCCCGGGAAATGAAGGTGGCAGCGTCCGCCGCGGCCGTCCAGCAATTCCGGTTGTTTCGGACGGCGATTCGGTGTATACCTTGATATCTGTAGCACGGCGTTGAATCCAAGCGAATTCCGAGACGCGGGCAGGAGATCCCCGACTATCTATGTTCTGTCGTAATTGTGGAGTGCAACTGAGCGACCAGGCCGCCTTCTGCACGGGCTGCGGCGTGGGAACGGGAACAGGCAACAAATTCTGCCATAACTGCGGCGCGCAGGCCGATCCGGCCGCCGCGGTGTGCGTGAAGTGCGGTGTGGCGCTGCATGGCGCGCCGGGAGTGGCTCCGGGAGGTTACCCGGGCGCCGTTCCGGGCGGATACCCCGGCGCGGCTCCCGGCGGGTACCCTGGTGTTCCGCCGAACCCGCTGAAATCCAAACTGGTGGCCGGTTTGCTCGGCATCTTTGTTGGCGGCCTGGGGATTCATCGGTTCTATCTCGGCTACAACACCATCGGGATCATCCAGATTCTGGTGACCGTGGTCGGCGGCATAGTCACTTGTGGAATCGGAGCCATCGGCGGCGCCATCTGGGGCCTGGTCGAGGGCATTTTGATCCTCACCGGCAGCATCAACAAGGACGCCCAAGGGCGGCCGCTGGCCGAGTAGATGTTCGGTAACCTCGACTGTGCGGGCCCGGTCCGGCAGGGGATGCGGGAGTGGCCGCGGGTGCGCCGCTGGATGGAAACCAGCGGCCTGCGCGAATCGCTCTACTATTCCTGGCTGATCGCCGGGGTGCCGTTGCTGGCGGCGGTGATGTTGCCCCTGATGGCGCCGGCGTCCACGATCCAGGCGATCGCGCCCCGCTGCCTGTGGAAGACGCAATTCGGGCGCGAGTGCCCGGCGTGCGGCCTGACGACCGCTTTCCTGCACATCGGCCGGGGGGAGTGGCGGGCCGCATCCGGCTCGAACGTCGCGGCCATCCCCCTGTACGCGGCCTTCGTCATCAATTCCCTTTTGTGGTTGCGGTCGGTGGCGAAATCGACGCGATTCCGGTTGACGAGGTTCACCCATGTCCACCGTTAGTTTGGTTTGGGGCATTCTGGCGCTTAGCGGCATGTTGATCGGGCTTATCCCATGCCTGGGCGCCCTCAACTGGTTAAACATCCCGTTCTCCGGGGTTGGATTGATCGTCAGCGCGGTGGCGCTGTCGAAGGAACCGCCTCACCAAAGGGGCGGAGCCGTGGGAGGCACCGTTCTGTGCTCCCTCGGCCTGGTATTGAGTTTGATCCGATTGCTGCTCGGAGGAGGCGTTCTTTGAGGAAGACATCCTGTGCGGCCAGATGCCGTGAATCCAAGTACGGAATCCGCCAACGGCCCCTTGCCGTGGACGGATTCTCACAGTAGAGTCTATTGATAAGGAGTGTACGATGCCGTTTTGTCCGAGTTGTGGAGCTGAAGTGGCAGGAACGTTTTGCGCGAAATGTGGCTCCGCGGTACCTGGCGCCGCACCCGCCGGAGGCGCTGTTCCTCCGCCTCAGGGTGGCTATCAGCCGCAACCCGCGGCGGCGGGTATGGCGGATAACGTGGCCGGCATGCTGTGCTACATCGCCGGTTTCATCACGGGGATCATTTTCCTGGTCATCGAACCGTATAACAAGAAGCCCAACATCCGGTTCCACGCGTTTCAGTCGATTTTCCTGAACGTGGCGGTCATTGTGATCGAGATCGTGTTCGGTATTGTGCTCGGCATTTTGATGCGCATCATCGGACTATTCGGGGTGCTGGCGCTGTTCTACCCGCTTTTCGGCTTGCTCTGCGTCCTCCTCTGGCTTTACCTGCTGATTTCGACGTACCAGGGCAAGACCGTGGTTCTGCCGATCATCGGCCCGCTGGCACAGAAGCAAGCCGGCATGTAGCCGGATAAAATGACAGCATGGCTGTCACCAGGCGGGGCTTTCTCCGCGGGAATCTGCTGGCGGGGATGGCGGCCGCGGCGGCGCGGACCGCGGCGCAGCAGCCGGAAGCCGGACCATCCCGCCGCCAGAACGGCCCCAAGCCGCGCACTACGCCGGCGGTCTGCCTGTACTCCGACCAGCTTCTGAAAGTCGGCTACGAGGAGTTGGCCGGCATGATCCGCACGCTCGGTTTCGACGGCGTGGAGCTCATGGCGCAGCCCGGCGGACACATCGGGCCGGAACTCGCCGATCTGCACCTGGAGCGGGGGATCGAAGCCATGACCGGCTCGGGTGTGGACGTCTACGCCGTCAGCACCTCGTTCACTTCGCCGACCGATGCGACGGTGCGCCTGGCGCTGGAGTGGGGCGGCGAGATGGGCATCCCGGTGTTTCGCCCCGGAGACTGGAAATTCGACGACTCCGAGCCCGAAGCGCGCCTGATCGAGGTGCAGCGCGAGATCGCCAGCTTGGCGGCCATGGCGCGGCAAACCGGCATTTCCGTGGCCATCCACAACGGCGCCGCCGATTGCGTGGGGGGCTCGGTCTGGGATCTCTACTTCATCCTGCGCGGCCTGGACCAGCGCGTGGTGGGCTACGATTTCGACATCGGTTACGCCGCCGCCCAAGGCGGCGATGCCGGCTGGCGAACCGCGCTGCGGCTGGCGCTGCCGCGATTGAAGATGGTGACCGCGCGGGACTGTTACTGGAGCAAGGAGCCGGGACGCTGGAAGCTCGCCGAGTGTCCGCTCGGCGAAGGCATGGTGGACTGGCCCAAGTTTCTGGCCGAACTGGCGAAGGCCAAGTACGCCGGCCCGATTTCCCTGCACCTGGGCTATTCGCCCAAAGACGAGTTTGCCGCCATTCGGAAGGACCGGGAGTTCCTGAAGAAGCAGGTGGCTGCGGCGTACACCGGATAGGCGCGCGGCACGCGAGCGGGGCCTTCAAATCGCGGCTGCCCGGCTTTGCAATGCGGCGGCGATTCGCTGGTACATCACGGCGCGGAAAAGTGCGCCGAAATTCGGATCGTCCTTGATCTTCTTGTAGATATCGAAGTCGGAATCGATCATGTCTTCCAGCGTGTCGCCGAAAAAGGTGTCAAACGCCAGCCTGCGCGTCTCCTCTGACGGATTCACGCCCGCATCGAGCGCGCGGCGCAGGCCTTCGCGATCCTCGAGCCGGCGGCCCATGTTCCCGGCGAAGAACTTCACCTTGTCCGCATTGGTGAAGTTGGTCCCGAAATGTTCGTTGATGTACTCGACGATCTGGCTGAGCGGGGCCGGATCCTCCTGCTGCGGCCGGCCGGTGCCGAGCGCGGAAATCGGCTTCAACTGGCCGTTCTGGTCCATCAGTTGGATGGCGCCGGAGCTGGTCTGCCGGATCCGGTGAGAATCCATGTTGATGTTCTTCGTGATCTCCAGGGGCAGGGGGTCGTCCGGGAGCTTCAGCTTGCGCAGCAGGTGCCTGGCGAACTGGTAGAACTTTTCCAGGCTGGCATCGCTGAAGGTGATGACCTGCGAGAGAAACGCGTACAGGCGAACATAGTCGCCGACATGCTTCCGGATATCCGCGCGTTCGTCCTTGGACCGCAGCTCGTAACGATCCACCACTGAATCCAGCAGCGGCTGAAGCTGTTCCTGCTTGCCCTTTACGCTGAAATAGACCCGCGCGAAATCGCCCACTTCTTCCGCCCCAAACAAGTGGTGATCCTCCACGGTGCGCTTCAGGTCGTAGAGTTTATTCGGGTCGGTTGGCTCGCTGAGCAGGGTGGCCTCGAAGTATGGCTGGAAGGCCTTCTGGATGTCGTCCGCCTGGTTGACGAAGTCCAGAACGCAGGTATCTTCCTTGTCGGGCCGATAGGTCCTGTTCAAGCGGCTCAGGGTCTGCACGGCATTGACTCCGTCGAGTTTCTTGTCCACGTACATGGTGTGAAGCAACGGCTGATCGAAACCAGTCTGGAACTTCTCGGCTACGATCAATAGACGGAACTCATTGCCCTTGAAGGTGGCAGCGGTCTGCGAATCCGCAAAGCCGTTCATGCCGGCTTCGGTGAACTTCTGCCCGCTGTCGGGATCCGTCACTTCACCGGAAAAGGCGACCAGTGCCTGGTATGGCAGCCGCCGCTTCTTCAATTCCCGATCGAACTCGATCTTGTAGCGTACGGCGTGCAGGCGGGACCGTGTCACCACCATGGCTTTCGCCTTGCCGGCGATCCGGTTCTTCACTTCCTGCTCGAAATGGTCGAGCACGATCGCCGTTTTGGTATGGATGGCGTGCTCATGCAGATCCGCGTACGAGCGCAGCAGGTAGGTGGCCTTCTTGCGGTCGTACTGCGGATCGGCTTCAATCTTCTTCAACAGCGAGAAGTAGACCTTGAAGGTTGTGTAGTTCTGCAGAACATCGAGGATGAACCCTTCCTCGATGGCCTGCCGCATCGAGTACAGGCTGAACGGCGCCAGACCACCGCCCGGCCGTGGCGTACCGAACAACTCCAGCGTCTTCGGCTTCGGCGTCGCCGTGAACGCGAAGAAGCTCACGTTCTTCAGACGGCCCCGGCGGCGCATGACAGCTTCGACGGCGGCATTGACCGCGTCTTCATCGTCCGGCTGTGCGGCGCCGTCTTCTTTCGACGCCTCCTCCAAGCTGCTCGCCGTCAGGACCTCTTTCATACTGCGGCTCGTCTCGCCGGATTGCGAGGAGTGCGCTTCATCGATGACCACGCCAAAACGATGCCCCGGCAACTCCCCGATCTTTTCCGTCACGAACGGAAACGTCTGCAGCGTGGCGATGATGATATCCTTCCCGCCCGTCAGCGCCTTGGCCAGTTCCTGCGACTTGTGCCTCTCGATGGCGGTGACGATCCCCTTCACCTGTTCGAAGCTGCGGATTGTGGAACGCAGTTGCTGGTCGAGAACGCGGCGGTCCGTGACCACCACGACGGAATCGAACACCCGCCGATCCTTCGCGTCGTGCAGCCCGACGAGCCGGTGGCAGAGCCAGGCAATCGAGTTGGATTTTCCGGAGCCGGCGCTGTGCTCGACCAGATAGTTCTGCCCGGCGCCGTTTTCGCGCGCGTGCGCCACCATGCGCCGCACGGCATCGAGCTGGTGGTAGCGCGGGAAGATGACCTCGCGTTCGCCAGTCTTCTTGCCCCTCTCGTCGAACCTGTCGCGGTCCACTACGAAGTGATTCAGGATTTCCAGCAAACGGTCGCGGCGCCATACCTCCTCCCACAAGTAGGCGGTCCTGAATCCGGTGGGATTGGGCGGATTCCCGCCGCCGCGATCGTGGCCCTGGTTGAAGGGCAGAAACCACGTCTTGCCGCCCAGGAGCCGCGTGGTCATGAAGACCAGATCGGTGTCTACGGCGAAGTGCGCCAGGCATCGCCGGAATTGAAAGAGCGGCTCCTTCGGATCGCGGTCATGCTTGTACTGCGCCACTGCCTCTTGGACAGTTTGCCCTTTGAGCGGCGTCTTCAACTCCGCCGTGATCACCGGCAGCCCGTTGACGAACAGGACCAAGTCGAGACTCTTGTCGCTATTCTCGCTATAGCGGACCTGCCGCATCACGCCTAGGATGTTGGCTTGGTGCAGGCGGGCGTGCTCTTCGTTGAGACTGGTCTCCGGTTGGAAGTGGGCGAGTTCGAAATGGCATCCCAGATCGTCCACGCCCTTCCGCAGGACATCCAGAGTGCCACGCTTCTCGATCTGACCGGCCAGCCGCTTCAGGAAGCGCTCCTTGGCAAGCTCCCCATGCTGGAGCCTCAGTTTCTCCCAAGTCTTGGCCTGGGTGGCGTAGAGGAACTGGAACAGCGAGTCGGGGTCCAGGCAGAGGGCGCGGTCGTAGGCGCATGCCTCGCGGCCTACGTAGCCGTTGGCGGTAAGGTCGGCGAATATGGCGCTCTCAAAGTCCTTTTCCGAGGTATCCATTGGCGCGGCCTACGCTACCTTGCTCCTCCCTCGGCGCCCCCGCGGGGCGGACTGCTGAGGGCGGCGGCGATCACCGAGATGGAGAGGCACGCGGGACCTCATCCGCTTCGGCTTTGCGGCAGGAAGGAAGCGGATCTCCACCCGTTTGTCAAGCGCCGCCGCAATGCGCCGCAACATCGCGAGCGAGTGGCCCTCGTAGTCGGCGTCCTCGAGACGGCAGATCACGGAAGCGGTGGTTCCGACCCTCTTGGCAAGCGCCCGTTGGCTCAATCCCGACTTTGTGCGCAGATCGTAGATCAGGGATGCGACCTCCGTCTCGAAGAGCGCCTGTTCGAAGAAGTCCTCCAGTTCCGGATTCCCGGCGATGTAGCGATCATAAGTATCCTGCAGCGCCTCTGAATTGAACTCTTTCCTTACAGCCATGCTAACTCCTCCTCGCCGGAAAGGACGTATGATGCTGGGGATCAGCCTTGTATAGATCCATTCTCCGGACTGCCCGTTCAATTTCTGCCGAGGGCACCTTTTGCTCTTTGCTCAGACCGTGCGATGCCACAACCGCCTCCCGTCCGTGGAAGAAGTAGAGGATACGATACTGTACGCCATCCAGCGTAGGACGCAACTCGTAGATGCCGTCACGCAGATAGTCGGCGATGGGTCTTCGCAGTTCGTGTCCTTCGCGTTCCAACCGCATGAGATACACCGCGCACTTCGCTCTCGCCTTTTCAGGCAACCTGGCGAGCCAGTCGGCAATCGGAACGGTCCCATCGTCCTCCTGGTAGTAAACGAGCTTGGTCTGGGACACCCTACGTCCTAGTGTTCGCCAATTTGCGAACATTTGTCAAATTGGGCTTGTTCGGCGCCAGATCCCCGCACGTCGATTTTGCCGGTGACCGCGGCCGAAATGAGGGCGGTGCGATACTCCTGGAACTTGGCGATTTGCTCGCGGGTCTTGGAGACGGCGGCTTTGATTCGACGGACGGCGGAATCGATATTAGTCACAATGCGAGCCTGTTCGGACAGCGGCGGAAGCGTCACCAGAAGGTTCGCAACGTCATCCAGTCCCAGTCCCTGCTTGGTGCCGCCGTACAAAGCCAGCCGGAACTGGGCCTGCAGCGAGGCCGCTCGCAGCGCGTACCCAACAAATCGCGGCGATACCAGGTCGGAGCGCAGTCGGACGAGAGCGAGGTGCTGGTTGACAAATCCGGGTGCAAGGTTGTCAGGGACGACGGCAACCGAGCCGATGTCGGCCGTGATGGAAACCAGCAGGTCCCCGGAATTCACTGAGGTCCGCTCCCCCTCGGCACCGGGCGGGGGCTGTACCCGCTGGATGTCTGAGAGGTCCAGGTCAATGCCTTCTCTTGTCAGATTGCCGATACGAAGGAAGATAGCGCCGTCATCGGAGTAATGGTCGGCCCATCCTCGCGAGCCGCTGGTAATGAAATTGGAAAGGTATTTGAGCCTTCTGGTCTCCCAATTCGCCGGGATTGCGCCGAGCCAAAGGATCCCCGAATCCTTCAGCCGGGCGTTCGGGTCGAGGCCCTTGGTCACCGCGCGGGTGATCAGCGCCGCCCGCTTCTCCTCCAGCAACGTGATCAGCCGTTCCTTCTTTTCGATCAGGGCACCGATCCTGGAAGTCTGACGGTCCAAGAACTCGGCTATTGCTACCTGTTCGAGTTCGGGTGGGAGCAGGACCGTGAATTTCCGAAGATCCGCTTGGAAAAGATGGGGAACACCCATGCCGTCCTTCATCCTCCCGATCGTCGATTGGATATAGTGCGAGGCGAGGAAATAGAAGCAGTACACGCTGTTGAGTTTTTCGACCGGCCTGATGACGGCAATCGAGCTGTTCACCGTCGCGGGTGCGGGCAGCGACCGAACAACATTGGCGATGCCGAGTGTCGAGCCGTCCTTGGCTATCAGTACGTCGCCGTTCTGAAGCATGATCTCCGGGGACTCGTAATATCGCTGCGCCGGGATGTGGTCGACGCTATAGAAGTCAATCTTTGGGCCCTTAATGTTGGGCGTTGACAGGAAGATAAAGCCATCGTCCACGTATTCTGAAGCTTTCAGGCCCTTCCACCCGAGGCGCGCCTTGACCGAAGCCACCGCACCCAACTTCGTGACGCTCCAGGCGGGCGGTATTCGATCCAGCCACGGATCGTCGAGGCATCCGTATCTCGGATAAGGCCGAAGATGCCGAGCGCCGGAAGGTGCGGAGCCGGAACTCACTCGGAGACCTCCCGCAACATTACCAAGATCTCTTCCTCAATCGCCCGAATCTCCATGTCGATGTCCGCCAATTCCCGCGGCGGCAAGTACTCGTAGAAGTACCGATTGAAGTTGATCTCGTAGCCGACCTTGCCGACGCCGCCATCTCGTTTGTCGCGGTCGCGTGCCTCTTCGCTGATCCAGGCGTCGGGCACGTGCGGTAACACCTCGCGCTCGAAGTACCCCTGAATCTCCTCCTTGAGCGGCACATTCTCGTAGTCCCGCAGGTCCGGATCGGGTTCGGGCCTGCCATCCGCGTCCAGGCACGGCTCGGCGGTCGGGTCCTTCTCGCCCAGCGCCGTCAGGATCGCTTTTCTCACCGGCGCCGCGACGCGCAAGCCGGCCTCCTTCAGCGCGCCGTCCAGCAACTCCGCGAACACGGCACGGTCTTTGTGCAGAGCGGTCGAATCCATGGCGTTCAAGACTGAGAGAATCCGCTCCTGCTCCCGCAGCCCTTCCGCGACCTCTTCGTCAGCCGCTTTGCCCTTTCTCTTGCTGGTGGCGAGCGCGACAAAGGCGGGCAGCGATCGCAAGCGTGCGATCCGCTCGGCGCTGGCCTGGAAATTCAGCCGTAGCGGGCGATCCACGGTGATCTTGCGGTATCCGAAATCGGTCGTGTCGAAGATCTTGGTGTACGGACCGGGTTCGAAGGACTGCGCCAGACGGGCGAGCTCGGCTATATGCTCCTCGGCCAGCTCGTTACGCTTGTCGCCCAGGCTGCGGCGCACTTTCCGCGCGAAGATCTCCACGTCTTTGCCGTTCTCCTTGCGGGTCGCCGCGCCGTTCACCAGCAGCACCTTGCCGCGCCGCGGCTTCTGCTTCCGGTTGGTCAACACCCAGATGTAGGTGTTGATTCCGGTGTTGTAGAACAACTGGCCGGGGAGGGCGACGATGATTTCCAGCCAGTCTTTCTCCAGAATCCAGCGCCGGATTTCGCTTTCGCCGCTGCCGGCGTCGCCCGTGAACAGAGGCGACCCGTTCATGACGATGGCGATGCGGCTGCCGCCTTCCGGGACCGGCTTCATTTTCGACAGCATGTGCTGGAGGAACAGCATCTGCCCGTCGCTGATGCGGGGCGTGCCGGCGCCGAAACGGCCGGCGTCGCCGCGCGCGGCCTCCTCGTCGATGAATGTCTGCTCCTTCTTCCAGTCCTTCCCGTAGGGCGGGTTGGTGAGCATATAGTCGAAGGTGGCGCGGGCGTGGCCGTCCGCAGAGAGGCAGGAACCGGGCTTGATGTTGTCGGAATCGCGGTCGTCGCCCTTGATCAGCAGGTCGGACTTGCAGACGGCGTAGGTCTCGTCGTTGACCTCCTGGCCGAACAGGCGGATGTCGGCATTGGGGTTGATCTGGCCGAGGACATACTCTTTGGCGGTCGACAGCATGCCGCCCGAGCCACACGCCGGATCGAACACGGTGTGCAACGCTCCTTCCTTGCGGAACGCCGCCCGGTTGCCGTTGATCAGCAGCCGCACCATCAGCCGGATCACCTCGCGCGGCGTGAAGTGCTCGCCGGGGTTTTCGTTGGATTGCTCGTTGAAGCGCCGGATCAACTCCTCGAAGATGGTCCCCATGGTGTGGTTGCCCACCTTGTCGGGATGCAGGTCGGAGTCGCTCAATTTCCGAACCAGCGCGAACAGCAGGCCCTTTTGGTCGAGCGTGTCGATGGTGCCGCGCAGCTTGAAGCGGTCGATCACATCCCGCATGTTTTCCGAGAAGCCGTTGATGTAGGCGCGGAGGTTTGTGCCGATGTTCTTCGGATCGTCCAGCAACTTCGGGAGGTCGAACCTCGAGATGTTGTAGAAGGAGTGCCCCGCGGCGCGGCGGAGCTGCGCATCCATATTTTCGAGTCCCTTAGCTTTTAGCTCTTCGTGGCGCTTCAGGACCTTTTCCTTGGTGGGGGCGAGGACGCAATCCAGGCGGCGCAGAACGGTGAAGGGCAGGATGACGTCCGGATACTTGCCGCGCTTGAAATCGTCGCGCAGGACTTCATCCGCGATCGACCAGATGAAGTTCGCGATCTCTTGGAAACTGTTCATGGGTCGTCAGTTCGCTAACCCGATCAGGATAGCGCCTGGCGATCCCCGAATGCCAAGGCCGGCAATGCGATTCCCCCACGCGCCGAAACACGCACGTCGCTTCCAGCGGGCGAGGGGCCATACCCGCTACTCGCGGTGCAGCCCGCTGTGTTTGAATCCGTAAGCGAAATACAGCGCCAGCCCGATCACCAGCCAGCCCCCGAAGCGTTCCCATGCCTGGTCCGGCAGACCCTTCATGATGAACACGCAGGCGAGGGCGGAAAGCACGCACACCGGCCACACCAGCGGGACGCGGAACGGCCGCAGCCGCTCCGGCTCCTTATAGCGCAGGACGAGCACTCCGATGCTTACCAGCATGAACGCGAAGAGCGTTCCGATGTTGGTCAGATCGTAGGTCTCCGCCGCATCGCCGACCATGGCCCACAGGGCGACGAACACCCCCGTCAGCAGCGTGGTGGCCCACGGGATGCGCGTTCGGGGATGGATCTTGGCGGCCCACCGCGGCAACAAGCCGTCGCGCGCCATGGCAAAGAAGATGCGCGGCTGGCCGTACTGAAAACACAGCAGGACGGCCGACATCGACACCGCCGCGCCCAGCGCCACGATCCAGCCGATCGCCCGGAATCCCGCGAGTTGGAGAGCCCGCGCCAGAGGATCGGCCACGGCCAGTTCCTTGTACGGAACCATGCCCGTCAGCACGAATCCGACAACCACGTAGATCAGCGTACAGATCCCCAATCCGCCCAGAATCCCCAGCGGCAGGTTGCGTTGAGGGTTTAAGGTCTCCTCGGCGGCCGTGGAGATGGCGTCGAAACCGATGTAAGCGAAGAATACAATGGCGGCGCCCTGGTGGATTCCGGTGAAGCCGTTGGGCGCGAACGGGTGGTAATTCGCCCCCTTCAGGTGGGTCACGCCCACGATCACAAACAACGACAACGCCAGCAGCTTGACGATCACCATGATGTTGTTGGCGGTGGCGGTTTCGCGCGCGCCGCGCAACAGCAGCCAGGTGATGGCCATGACGATGGCGCATGCCGGCACGTTGACCAGAATGGGAATCCCCAGGAGGTGCGGCGCGGAATGCAGCAAGCCGTGAATCTTGGCGTCGGAACTCAGGAGCGCGGTGCGATACCCGGTGGTCATCCAGTCCGGAAATTGCACGCCAAATCCGCCGACCAGAGTTTTGAAGTAATCGCCCCAGGAAATCGCCACCGCGACGTTTCCCACGGCATACTCCAGAATCAGGTCCCACCCGATGATCCAAGCCACCAACTCGCCCAGCGTCGCATAGGAGTACGCGTAAGCGCTCCCGGCCTGGGGAATCATGGCGGCGAGTTCCGCATAACAGAGCCCGGCGAGGGCGCAGGCGCCGCCCAGCAGCAGGAAGGAAAATACCAAGGCGGGCCCGGCTCCGGCCCGAATCACTTCACCGTTGGGACCCAGTTGACCCGCGGCCGCCGTGCCGATGGCGCCAAAGATGCCGGCCCCGATCACGGCGCCGATCGCCAGCATGATCAGGTCCCCGGCCCGGAGGCTGCGCTTCAAGCCGCCGGAGCCTTCGGTTTCCTCGACCAGAGCCGCGATCGGCTTCCGCTGAAAGAGTTGAGACATAAGAGGGAATTCTAGCAGAAGGCGGCGGGCTCACCGCCTGCCCCCCATAGACGCGCCCCGCCTCGCGTATACCTACGGTCGGACTCAGGCCGCTTTGCGGATGAATCGCGTCGGCGTCCACTTTCCTGTCGCGCGCCGGGGCGCGCCGCAATTCTCCGGCGGCGCATTGTGGGCGGTGGTACGCTTGGGGCATGCCCCCCTACAAGATCGAAGGCGGCCCCCATCGGCGCGGTCTGCGCGTCGGCTGCATCACGCTCGGAGTGATTCTGGTTTTGCTCCTGTTCGGCGCACGGACCACGGCTACCTACGCCATTGAGGTGGAATGGCGGAAGGAACTGGGCCAGCTCCACACGTGGTTCAGGATGCTCTGGTACAGCATCGTGCCTCAGGCGGTGGCGACACTCCTGAGTTTCGCGGTGCTATGGACGGCGCACGCCCGCGCACTCAAGTTCGCGGGAACTTCGCTTCGCGAACATCGCCTCTATGCGCGACTCGCCACATTGGTTCTGCTGGTCATGTCCTACATCGTGGCGGCGGCTTCCATCGACACCTGGACGGTCGTCCGGTTCGCCGGCTCCCGCGGTCTTCCCGCGGCGGCCACCGCCTGGCACGACGCGGTGTTCCAGAAACCGCTCTCCTTCTACCTTTTCGACCTCCCGTTCTACGATCTGTTGCGGGGCTATCTGCTGGCCCTCGTGATTCTGTGCATCCTGCTGTATTGGTTGACGGCTCGCGGCTGGCAACTCGCGGCCAACCGGTCGGAATGGTTCGACCGCATGCGCGATCCGGCCAATCCCGCGCGCGAGCTCGGCCCCGGGATCTTCCGCCTTGAGGGAGGATTGGAATCGCGATTCCTGCGATTCTCCGCCGTCGTGTTCCTGCTGGCCATGGCGCTGCGTTATTTCCTGGGCCGCTACGCGATGGTGTACAACGAGCACGGCTCCTTCCTGGTGGGCATCGACTACGTGGACCAGAACATCGGACTTCCGATGCAGTGGCTGTTGATCTTCGCTTGTCTGGCCGCCGCTGTCCTGGTCCTGTTCGGGCGCTGGATATTGGCCGCCTGGATGGCGGTCGCGCTGGTGGTGGCTTTCCTGGTCCCGCGCGCGGTGGGCGCGTTCTACGTGACGCCGAACGAAATCTCGCTGCAGCGTCCTTATATCGATACGCACATCCACGCCACTCGCGCCGCGTACGGGCTGGAGCAGCGCACCAAGGAAATCGAATACCAGGTGCATCCCGAGGGGTATGTCGACGTCGCACGCAACCGTCCCCTGCTGGACAATGTCCGCCTCTGGGAGACGGAGGCTTTCCGGGAAACCATCACCCAGCGCCAGGCCCTGCGCACCTACTACACCTTCCACCACGTCGATGTGGACCGGTACACCATCGCCGGCCAGTACCGGCAGGTGCTCATCTCGCCACGCGAACTGGATATCCGCCAGTTGCCCGAGGCAAGCCTCAACTGGAACAACCCCGCCTTCATTTACACTCACGGCTACGGCGTGGTGATGTCCGAGGTCAGCAAGATGACGTCCGATGGATTGCCGGTGCTCAGCATCCAGGACGCTCCTCTGAAGATCGACGCACCCGGCATCAAGCTCACGCGCCCCGAGATCTATTACGGGGAGGTGATGCACGAACCGGTATTCGTGCACACATCTCTCGAGGAGTTCAATTATCCGGCCGGCGAGTCCAACCAGAAATCGCGTTACGAGGGTAAGGGAGGCATTCCCATTTCCTCGTTCCCGATGCGCGTGGCCGCGGCGCTCAACGAGGGCGAAATCAAGATCCTGCTGGCCGATTACTTCACCCCCAACAGCCGCATGTTGATCCGCCGCAAGGTGCGCGACCGTCTGCAGAACCTGGCGGGATTTCTGGAATGGGACTCCGACCCGTACATGGTCATCACCGATGCCGGCCGCCTGGTGTGGATCGTGGATGGATACACCACTTCCGACGCCCATCCCTATTCGCGCGCCGTCGAGCCTTCCGACATGCCGCGGTTGAACTACATTCGCAATTCGGTGAAGGCCACCATCGACGCCTACGACGGGGAAACCCGGCTCTACGTGTTTGCGCCCGACGATCCGCTGATCGCGGCCTATCAGAACCTCTTCCCCGATCTGTTCCAGCCGGCTTCCGCCATGCCGGCCGACATCCGCGCCCACGCCCGCTATCCGGAGATGCTGTTCCGAATTCAGGCGGAGATCTATCGTACGTACCACATGCTGGACCCGCAGTCGTTCTACAACAAGGAAGACGTGTGGGACCTGGCGCTGCACACCGCCAGCCAGGAGGGCGGGAGCGAGCCGGTGACTCCCACCTACATCAACACCACCCTGCCGGGCGAGAGCCAGGCCGAGTTCCTGCTGATGATCCCGTTCACTCCGCACAACAAGAACAACCTGATCGGCGTGATGGCGGCGCGCTGCGATGGCCCGCACCTGGGCGAAACCGTGGTGCTGCTGCTCTCCAAGCAGGTGCTGATTCAGGGGCCCATGAACATCGCCGCGTCCATAAATCAGGACCAGACCATTTCCAAGGACCTGACCCTGTGGAACCAGCAAGGCTCGAAGGTGCTGCACGGCCAGATCTTGGTGTTGCCCGTGGGGAACAACTTCCTCTACGTGAACCCCATCTATATACGATCCGAACAGGCCAGCATGCCGCAGTTGAAGAAGATCGTGCTGGCCGTGGGCAGCCGCCTGATCTACACCGACACCTACGACGAGGCCCTGGTGCAGTTATCCAACGCCGCTCAGCAGCTTGTTCAGCAGGCCACCGCGCCCGGCGCCGCCGGCCCCGCGCCAACCGCGGCCGCGGCGGTGGCTCCCGGCGCCGACGCCAGGTTGAATCGCGTACGGGAACACCTGCAGCGCTATCGCGAATTAACCGCGCAAGGCAAATTGGCGGAAGCCGGGAAGGAATTGGAGGCCATCGAAGCGGAGGTGAAGTAGTAGGGGGACGCGGAGGTCGCGCCTCTCCCGGAATTTCATTTCTTGCGGGCTCGACGTGGTTTCTGGTGCGTACGCGACAGCTTCTTGGCGTCTCGAAGATCTCCCGGTCTTCCTGCCGCGATCTTCGATTCAAGCGCGTCTTCGCGGCACAGTACCGGAGCCGGTTCGCCGCCGAAGTCGACCATCGGCTTTCTGACCCGCGCGGTCGAAAAATCCAAGCCTGGAACCGACGTCATGATGTCGGCGCGGACCGGCTCGACACCGATTTGGAAGAAGGTCTCCGGTTGTGTAAAGTCGTTCGGCTGGACATCCGCGGGGGGTGCGCCGAAGTCGGCAAGGGCAGCGATCGTCAGCGCGGCGTTGCGCTCGGTGGGCTCAATCCAAAGGCCGAGGTCCTTCGTGTGGCGCGGTTCCGCGTGCACCATCACCGCGTACCCTCCGACGATCAGGTACCGCACGCCGGCCGCGTTGAAGCTTCGTAACAGATCTTTGAAGTCGGAGTTGATCTTCGTGAATGCCCCTGACGGCCGCAGCCGTAACCACCAGGTCCCATGCCGCTTCGAAAATCCGGCAGGGGCCGAGCGCCTGCCAGAAAGCGATATCGAACTCCCGCCCCGGCGCGGCGCCGCGAACCAGGCGGGTCATGATCACGCGGTCAGCCATATCCTCTATTATCCGATGTCGCGCGCCCCGGCGTCAGCCCTTGAGCGCATCTTTCAAGTCTCTGTGATCGAAAGCCGAAGCCATGCGGTCCATCTCCGCCTTCCGCAGCCCCACGCGGGCCGCCGTTTGACGCCAGCGTGACACCGCCCGTCCGGCTTCGCCCGCGATTTTCCGCGCTCGGGCGGGATCGAGCGTGAAGTAGCCGGCGACGCTCAGCGCCAGCTCCAGGGACGCGGTCCCGTCGTCCGCGTCGATAAACGTGGAGAGAACGCGCGGCTTGAGATCCGCCGGAACGGGGTTCACGTCGTACGCCGGAGACAGCCGCCAGCCATCGTTTCCTTGGTAAAGGAAGGCGTGGTTCCGCAGGTGATCGTCGGTGTTGGATATCAGAATGGTGAAGACCATCCGGCGCCAGAGTTGTTTGAGATCCTCGACGGGGGCCGCGCCATACTGGCGAATCGCGTCGGCAATCTCCAGGTAGCTGTGGGTCTCGCGGTCGCTCGATCCCAGCATGCTCATGGCGGACAGGAACGGAATACGGAGCGCGCCGTCGCGATCGAAGCGCCGCAGCAGCAGGACTTGGCGGTCCGCCACCAACTCCACTCTCCACGCCGGTACGTTCACGCCCGCGGCCGCGGCGAGCTTGAGAGCCACGGCTTCCCAGAGCACGGTGCGGACCGGGTCGATCTTTTGAGGGAACTTCGCGATGGCCAACGTTCCGTCGCGGTCGCGAACCGAGGCCTTGGGTCGCGCGCCCCCCAATGACGAACCGGGGGCCAGCAAGAGCCGCAGATCTTCGGCGGTCTCGTCCTCGTCTTCGACATGCTCGCTCGCGGAAAGCAGCCTGGGAAGTTCGATCAGGGGAGGGATGCTGGTTGGGGCGCCGGTTCCCAGGAACGGACCGCTCCCCGATTCGGCAAAGCGCAGCGCCCCTTGGCGCGCGTGATCGCTCACCAGGAGCAGGTAGTCGATTTCGCTCAGCGCGCGCGCTGGACGCTGTTCCTGGTCCGCTCTGCGGCGCTCGGCGCGGCGCATCAAAAGCCGTCCCCAGCGGTCCGGAGCGGAGTCGCCAATCGCGCCGAAGAGCGTTTTGCCGGCTTCGGTGTGGTGCGGCCCGGGTCCCAGAGTGAGGGCCGGTTCCAGGGAAAACGCATCGCGGTTCTTGAGCCATCGGGGATCGTACTCGAACGTCGCGGTTTCCTTGCCCTTGCGGGTGCGGGCCCACAGACTCCCGACAGGTTGCGGCTTGCCTGCCAGGTCCGCATAGACCAGAATTGCGCGGTCCATCTATGGGCTCCCGGCGGCTTTTGACAGCTTCGGACGCCGCGACGTGGAGCGGATCCGCTGGGGAAGCCGCTCTTCGTCGAGCAGTAGTCCCAGGCGGTCGGACCTTACATCCGCAAGATCCGCCAGCCGCTCTGTCATCCCCAACACAAACAGAACGGTGGCGTAGGTTCCCATCGATACCGTGGGGTCGCCGCGCTCCACCCGGTGGAGCGTCATGCGGGCCACCAGCGCACGCTGCGCCATGGCGCTGGTCGAGATGCGCCGCCGCAGACGGGCGTCGCGAATGTCGGCGCCAAGTTTTCGCAGCGCGCCGCGAACTGGAATCGGTAGCATGGTCCCTTCCATGTTTACGTCTATTTTTCTAGACGCTACTCCAAATACTGTCCATTATAGTATACGCTATTCGACAAGCGCGGGCGGTGGTCGAACCATCATTCCGTATCCGCAATGATTCATGTTACGTCTATTATAATAGCCTTAAAGCTCAGTAACGTACTATATAATAGACGATACGAGTCAAAACGGACGCCTCCACCCTCCCCCCGATCCCCGTGAACCGGCCCTCAACCCCTTGCTACAATTAACTTTCACACTCATGCTCGAAAATTCCCTACAGGGGTTGGAGTCCCGTTCCCTGGCCCGCGTTGCCGCCGCCCAGTCCTCCGAGGAGCTGGAAGCCGTACGCGTGGAAGCCCTGGGCCGCAAAGGCGCCCTGGCGCAGGCCGGCAAGGACATGGGCAAACTGCCTCCGGAAGGCCGCAAACGCGCCGGCATGCTCCTCAACGGCGTGAAACAGCGGATCGAGGAAGCGCTCGACGTCCGCCAGCGGGAATTCGCCGGTGCCGCCCTGCGCGCGCGCCTGGAGGCCGAATGGCTGGACCTCACCCTGCCTCCGCCGCCTCCGCGCCGCGGCCATCTGCACCCCATCACGCACATCCAGAGGGAACTCGAGGACCTTTTCGCGTCGCTGGGATTCGCCGTGCTCGACGGCCCCGAAGTGGAAACCGAGTACTACAACTTCGACGCGCTGAACATTCCCGCGGACCATCCCGCGCGCGACATGCAGGACACCTTCTGGCTGGATGGCGGCAACCTGCTCCGCACCCACACTTCGCCGGTGCAGGTGCGCGGCATGGAACGCCTGGGCCCGCCGTTGCGCATGATCGCTCCCGGCCGCGTCTTCCGCAACGAGAGCGTCGACGCCAGCCACGAGCACACTTTCTATCAACTGGAAGGCATGATGGTGGACCGCGACGTTTCCGTGGCGCACCTGCTGTTCTTCATGAAGACGCTTCTCACCGCCATCTTCCAGCGCGAAGTCACGGTGCGCCTGCGCCCAGGCTATTTCCCCTTCGTGGAACCCGGCTTCGAGCTCGACATCCAGTGCCTGATTTGCGGCGGCCCCGGCTGCGCGGTGTGCAAGCAGAGCGGCTGGGTGGAACTGCTGCCGTGCGGGCTGGTGAATCCCCACGTGCTGCGCATGAGCGGCATCGACCCCGGCGAGTGGGGCGGCTTCGCCTTCGGACTGGGCCTCACCCGCCTGGCCATGATGCGCTACGGAATTGACGATATCCGCCACCTGCAAGGCGGCGACTTGCGATTTTTGGAACAGTTTTGAAACCGATTTCGAGGCACGCTTGAAGTTCTCCTACAACTGGATTCGCGAACTGGTCGAGGGCCTGGATTGCGCCCCCGGTCCTCTGGAACGGCTCATCACCATGAAGACCGCGGAGTGCGAGCGAATTGAGATCGCGGGCGAACCGCTCGACCGCGCCCGCGCCGCGCGCGTGGAAACCGTGGAACCGATCGACGGCACGCGCCTGGTGGTGGCCACCGTCGACGCCGGTTCTTACGGCCGCCGGACCGTGATCTGCGGCGCTCCCAATTGCCGCCCCGGCATGGTGACCGCCTACGTTCCCATCGGCCGGAAGACCATCCACGGGGTGGAAAGCGACGGCATGCTGGCGTCGGCCGCGGAACTGGGGATCAACAAGGACCACTCCGGCATCCTGGAAATCGACGCGCCCGTCGGTGAGCCCGTGCCCGGATGCACCGCCGACGGCATCATCGAGATCGACAACAAGTCCATCACCCACCGGCCCGACCTGTGGGGCCATTTCGGCATGGCCCGCGAAGTGGCCGCGATCCTCGGCGGCAAGCTCCGGGACCCGGTTCGGCTCGACCTGTTGCCCGTCGGCGAGGCCGCCGTCAAGGTTCGAATCGAGGACCTGGATCTCTGCCCTCGGTACAGCGCCCTGGTCTTCGAAAACGTCACCATCCATCCCTCGCCCTTGTGGCTGCAGGCGCGGCTCACGGCCATCGGCCTGAACCCCATCAACAACATCGTCGACATGACCAACCTGGTGATGGCCGAGTTCGCCCAGCCCATGCACGCCTTCGATGCCGACAAACTGCGCGGCGGCACCATCTTCATCCGCCCCGCCAAGCCCGGTGAGCGGTTCCACGCGCTCAACGGCGAAGAGTACAGGCTGGGCCCCTCCAACCTGGTGATTGCCGACGCGGGAGGCGCCATCGCGCTGGCCGGAGTGATTGGCGGCATGGACAGCGCCATCGGCGGAACCACCACGCGCGTGGTGCTGGAGAGCGCCAATTTCCAGGCCTCGTCCATCCGCAAGACCTCGTCGGCCATCAAGCTGCGCACCGACGCCTCCATGCGCTTCGAAAAGGCGCAAGACCCCGCCAACACGGTGCGCGGCATCGCCCGCGCCATCGAACTGCTGAAGCGCATCTCGCCCGGCATCCGCACGGTGGGCGGCGTGGCCGATCCGCGCAGGCACTCGCAGCCGCCCGCGCCCATCGAGCTGCCGCTGGACTGGCTGGCCCGCAAACTCGGCCGCGCCATCTCCGCCCAAGAGACGCGCCAGATTCTGGAGAGCCTGGAATTCGGCGTCGCCGAAGCGCGGCCGGGCGTGTTTTCGGTATCGGTACCCTCCTGGCGCGCCACCAAGGACATCTCCATCAAGGACGACCTGGTGGAAGAAGTCGGCCGCATGGTGGGCTACGATTCCATCGCGCCGCAAGCCCCGCTGGTGCCGTCGACGGTTCCGCCCGCCAATCCCGAGCGCCGCTTCCAGCACCAGGTGCGCAATATTGTCGCCGATCAGGGCTTTACCGAGGTCTACAACTACTCGTTCCTCAGCGAGGAGGCGGTGCTAAGGTTCGGTTTCGACCCCGCCGCCCATGTCCGCGTCACCAACCCCATCGCCTCCGACCAGGCCCTGCTGCGCGCGTCGCTTCTGCCCGGAATTCGCAAGAACATCATCGAAAACGCCAAGCACCGCGACGCTTTCCGCCTGTTCGAGATCGGCCTGGAGATTCACCAGTCGGATGGCGATGCGCTTCCCGACGAAGTGCCGCACATGGTGGCGGCGTTCTACGACCGCCAGGGCGACGGATCCGCCGGCCTGCTCGAAATCAAGCGCGTGGCCCTGTGCCTGATGCCCGGCGCGGAAGCGCTACCGGCCGCCGCCCGTCCCTTCGAACACCCCGCGCGCGCCGCCGAGTTGCTGTGGCGCGGCCAGGTGGTGGGCCGCCTCTTCGAGCTGCATCCCACGCTGGTCGAGACCGGACGCGCGGCCGTTCTCGATCTCGACCTGCGCCGCTTGCGGGCGCTTTCCGTCTCCGATATCAAGTACGCGCCGGTGCGCCGCTACCCCTCCAGCGCCTTCGACCTTTCGGTGATTGCCGGTTTGCGCGAGCACGCCGCTAACCTGGAAGTCGGCATCCGCGGCTTCGCCGGCCCGCTGCTCGAATCCATCCAGTTTCAACGGCAGTATTCCGGACCGCCCCTCGAAGAGGGCCGCAAGAGCGTCTCGTTCCGCCTCACGGTGGGATCCGCGGAACGCACCCTGTCGTCCGACGATGTGGCCTCCATCCGCGCGGCCATCATCGAAGGGATGCGCGGATTGGGGTACGAATTGCGGGTCTGATGCGCTATTTCCTCACAGGCCGGATGCCCGCCGTCCGCTCCATTCTGCTGGTGGAGAGCGGAACGCGAAGGCTGCTGGAAGGCCTGTTGCCGAAGCTGCGCGCCAGTTGGGGCGGGGATGCCCGCATCGACGTGGTCTCCTGCTTTTCCGGCCTGCCGCGCGGGTTCGACGCGGAAACCACGCGCGTCTACCGGGTGAGCGACTACCGCGGCCGCGCCGGCCGCCGTGCGCTCTACCGGGAACTGATCGCGAACGGCTACTCCCACATGGGCGTGATCTGCTCGGGAGAGCCGCTGATGACCAAGTGGAAGTGGGCGCTCGTTTGGCAGATCCCCGCCAAGGTGTTCATCATCAATGAAAACGGGGACTACTTCTGGCTGGCGCGGACCCACTCCAGAATCCTCCGCAAATTTGTATTGCAGCGCACCGGATTGGCCGGCTCCGGCGCCGTCCGCATCCTGGCGCGTTTGATCACGTTTCCCTTCACGCTACTCTATTTATTGCTATATGCCGCGGTGCAGCATACGCGCCGGGCGCTGCGTTCGGAGCCGCGACCGTGAGGGAGCGGTTGGGTTTCCCAAGGAGTCTCATGAAAGCCATCCAAGTCAAACAACCGGGCGGCCCCGAGGCCATGGAACTGGTGGACGTGCCGGTTCCCCAACCCGGTCCCCAACAGGCCCTGGTGCGGATCGCCGCCATCGGGGTCAATTTCATCGACGTGTACTTTCGTATCGGACTCTACAAAGCCGATCCGCCGATCTCGCTCGGCAGCGAGGCCGCGGGAACCGTGGAAGCCATCGGTCCCGGGGTCACCGAGGTCGCTCCTGGCGACCGCGTGGCCTACGCCATGGCGCGCGGCTCCTACGCCGAGTACGCCGTCGTGCCGGCGGCCAGTCTGGTCAAGATCCCCGGCGCGCTCGATTTCAATGCCGCCGCCGCGGCCATGCTCCAGGGCATGACCGCGCACTATCTCACCCACTCTACTTACCCCCTCAAGAAAGGCGACACCTGCCTGGTCCACGCAGCCGCGGGCGGAGCCGGCGGGCTGACCGTGCAAATGGCCAAGATGCGCGGCGCGCGGGTGTTCGGAACCGTCTCCACCGAAGCCAAGGCGGAAATCGCCCGCCAGCACGGCGCCGATGAAGTGATCCTCTATTCCCGCGACGATTTCGAAGCCGCGGCGAAGCGCCTCACCGGCGGACGCGGCGTCGACGTGGTGTACGATTCCGTCGGCGCCACCACCTTCGAGAAGAGCCTGAACAGCTTGCGGCCGCGCGGTTTGCTGGCCCTGTTCGGACAATCGAGCGGCCCGGTTCCGCCGTTCGATCCATCGATTCTGAACGCCAAAGGCTCGCTCTTTCTCACCCGCCCCAGCCTGGCCCACCATCTCCTGACGCGCGACGAGCTGCTCTGGCGGGCCGGCGACGTTCTCGGCTGGGTGGCTTCGGGCGCGCTCAAATTGCGCATCGGCGGCGTTTACCCGCTGGCGCGCGCGGCCGATGCGCACCGCGACCTGGAAGCCCGTAAGACCACCGGCAAACTGCTGTTGACGCCATGATTGGGCCGCGCTTTGTACTACTGTGCATTGTATTCTTCGCGCGCCGCGAAGATTTCCCGGGCCGCCATGTAGAGCAACCCAACGATCCCCAGCCGGCGGGGTTTTCTTTGCGAGCTTGGCGACTTTGCGAGAAACTGTTTTCTGACGCGT
>Ga0326728_10004438_pt1 | contig 41499 bp, 33 predicted proteins | sample MB3enrmetagenome_FD_207602 | JGI IMG/M metagenome (GOLD analysis project Ga0326728, IMG submission 207602) | Lab enriched peat soil microbial communities from McLean, Ithaca, NY, United States - MB31MN | ecosystem: Environmental > Terrestrial > Soil > Wetlands > Peat | place: USA: New York... | reverse complement strand
AGAAGGAAGAAGTCCTGGGCGTTGAAGGAGGCGATATGCAAACTGGGATTCACGCCCGCCACTGTACCCGAGCCCGGGCTTCTCGGATAGGGGAAGGACTTCAGGGCGGCGACGGCGAGAGGCGAGCGTAGAGGAAGCGGCCTGCGGCCGCGGTTGACAGGCCGCAGAGGGCCCGGCTAGGCTTGCCTCGGGTGCGTCGCCCAGGAGGATCGCCATGTTCGGCTTCCGCTTCGTCAAGTTCGAGCCCAATGCCCAGGTTTTCGTGATCAGAAACGGCAAGACCGTACGCGAGGGCAAGGGCCTCTCGTTCTGGTACTACGCGCCCTCGACCTCCTTCATCAAGGTGCCACTCGAAAGCAAGGCGGCGCCTTTCATCTTCGAGGTTCTCTCGGCGGATTTCCAGGCAATCTCCGTCCAGGGCGAGATCGCCTATCGTGTCGCCCGTCCCGACAGGATCAAGGACCAGATGAATTTCACTATCTCGAGCCGCAAGCTCGAGTACCTGGGCGAGGACCCGCAGGAGATCGACCAAAAGATAGTCAACGTGGCCAAGACGATCGTAAAGCGCGGAATCGAAAAGCTCCGCCTCAAGGATGCGCTGAAGGCCACGGACTCCCTCAAAGAGATCTCCGAGCGGGAACTGGCCGCCGACCCTTACCTCGCGAGCCTCGGGCTCGAGGTGACGAACCTGAGCATCCTCGCAATATCGCCCAACGCGGAAACCGGCCGCGCCCTTGAGGCAGAGACGCGGGAGCGCATCCTCAAGGAGGCGGACGACGCGATCTACGAGCGGCGCAACGCCTCGGTAGAGCAGGAGCGCACGATCAAGGAGAACGAGCTCAATACGGAGCTGGCGATCGAGGCCAAGAAGCGGCAGATCCGCGAGGCCCAAGTAGAGGCCGAGCGCGCCGTGCAAGAGAAGACGAACAAGCTGGAGGCGGAGAAGCTCGGCTTCCAGATCGGCCAGGAGTCCGAGCGCGGGAAGCTCGCGGAGCTCGCCGCGAAGAACGCAAGGATAAGCGCTGACTCGAAGGCCTACGCGACGGAGAGCCTGCTCAAAGCCTTCGGGGCGGCCGACCGCGAGACGCTCTCCATTCTCGCGCAGAGCGGGATGAATCCCGAGCAGCTCATCGCGGGCGCCTTCGACTCCCTCGCCCAAAATGCCGAGAAGATCGGCGAGCTCAACCTGAGCCCCGACCTCCTCTCGAGTCTCCTTAAAAAGAAGGGCTGATGGCCCCCGAGTCGCGCAAGGTCGTCGTCGTCACGCGCCCGACGAGGCTGGGGCAACTGGTCAGGCGCTTCAACACGGTCTCCCAGGCCCGTTTCTACGTCGAGCGCCTGGGCGGGGACTTCGCCGACTACGCACGCGAGGACGACTGCTTCGAGCGCGCGCTGGCCGCAGTACTGGAGGCGGCCGACAGGCTCGCGCGCGTGCACCGCATCGACTGGAGCGCGCTGCCTACGTATCAGCTCGCCCCGGACGATCTCGTAGCCACGGTAGGCCAGGACGGGCTCATCGTCAACGCGCTCAAGTACTTGGGGAACCAAGCCATAGTCGGATTCAATCCCGAGCGCGAGAGATGGGATGGGACTCTCGCCCAGTTCTCCTGCGATTTGGCACGATCTACCCTGGAGCGAGCGCTCGCGGGCGAGCTGCCCGAGCGCTCGGTGACCAAGGCCCAGGTAAACCTCTCGGACAGCCAGGGGATGACCGCGGTCAATGACTTTTTCCTCGGCGTGAGCGACCATAGCTCGGCCCGCTACCGTATCGAGTATGGCGGCCGCTCGGAGAGCCAGTCGTCAAGCGGCCTCATCGTGTCCACCCCGCTGGGTCGCTCGGGCTGGCTGCAGAGCCTCATGAACGGATCGCAAGGGATAGTGCGCGGTATAAGCGGGGAAGAACCCAAGCTCGAGCTGGATATGCACGGCGACTGGGACGAGGACTGCCTTTACTTCGCGGTTCGCGAACCCTACCGTAGCGTCTCGAGCGGGGCCGACATCGTCTTCGGAAAAATAGAAGAAGGGGAAAGCCTCGTAGTCGAATCGAAAATGGGCGAGCGCGGTCTTATCTTCTCCGACGGGATACAAGCGGACTATCTCAGCTTCAACTACTCGGTGCGATCCACGTTCAGCGTGTCTCCGGCCAAGGGTCGCGTCCTCGTTACGAATTAAGAGGATGAGTCTTCGTCGCGCGTTAGGCGCCGGACCTAGACCTCGACGGCCAGGACCGCCACGTCGTCTTCCTGATTGTCCGCCCCGGCGGCCAGGACGAGAGCGGAAGGCAACTCGTCCAGGCCGAGGCCGCGAAGATCCTCGGCGAGGGACGCGAGTCGCTGATGGGACTCGATCCAAGCGCGCGTGTCGGTCTTCGTCTCGACCAGGCCGTCGGTGTATAGGATGAAGCGGTCGCCGGGGGCTACATCCATTGTCCGGGCATTGTAGCTCGAGCCTTCCATCATGCCGATGCAGGGGTTCTCACAGGAGGCGAAGCCGACCGGGCCCTCTTTGGGCAGGTAGAGGGCGGGAGGATGGCCCGCCGCGAGGAAGACGGCCTTGCCCGAGCGGCGGTTTACGCGCAGGGCATAGGCGGTGAGGTAGTTCTCCTCGAGGAGGGTCTTCGAGAGGACACCGTTCAAGAAGGCGATGGATTCGGGGACCGAGTAGGCGGGCGTGGCGCATTGCTTTAGAAGGACTTTGACCGCGGGGGTGACAAAGCTCGTACCGAGGTCATGGCCGGCCACGTCGGCCATGAGGTAGAAGTACACGCCTTCGGATACTTCGACCACGTCGTAGAAGTCGCCCCCTGCCTCTTGAAGCGAACTATAGTAGACCGAGAAGCGCGCGGCGGGCAGGTCCTTGGGCTGGACGAGGAGGGAGCGCTGGGCATCGGTGATCTGTCTGAGGCTCTCGGCCTTGGAGGCGACGAGTTCCTCGTTCGCGATCACGAGCCGTACGTGGACGCGGACACGGGCGCGGACTTCGCCTGAGTTCTGGGCCGACTTCACGATGAAGTCCACGGCGCCGTAATCGAAGGCCTTGAGCTTGGACTCCTGGTCGTCGAGGCTCGTGAGCATGATGACCGCGGCCCGTCTCGTGGCGGGGTCGGCCTTGAGGCGTCTGAGCGTCTCGAATCCGTCGATGCCCGGCATGACGACGTCGAGGAGGATGAGGACAGGGGACTCGGTGAGAGCCTGCACTATGCAGCCCTCACCATCCGAGGCCTGGATGACGCGATAGCCTTCCTCCTCGAGGATGGAAGTCAGGTAGGTCCGGTTCGCGAGGGAATCGTCCACGACGAGGATAGTATAGGAAGTATCGGGCATAAGGCCTCCCCCGAAAAGTATATGCCCGGAAGCGGGCCAAGCAAAGACGCTTGACCCTTCGAGCCTCGCTCACGTAGATTGCGTATAATAATATGTCACTATGCGCAAAGATTCTCGTCGCAGCCACGGCCGCGGCTGCATTGTGTTTCGGAGCTCCTCGGCTCGCGGCTCAGGCTCAGGGGGTGGGCGAACAGGAGTTCGCTCCCTACGGCTTCGACCTCTCGATCTCGGAGCTTATCAGGCTGGAGCGACTTAACGCCGCGGTCCGCTACGACGCCGCAGAGGTCGTCGAAGAGAGCTGGCTCGGTAGCTACGACCGCGTGACGGTGATCGATGTCCCCTCCACGAAGGGCCGCTACGCTCTTTTCGAGGACGACAAGGCCAGACGCATGGACATTGCCATTCGCGGAACCTCAAATCTCAAGAATACGGCCTTCGATCTTGAATTTCTGAAAAAACGGAGCGAGAGGCTCGGCATCAATCTCCACTCGGGTTTCGAGACCTCGGCCCTGGCGATCTACGCCGATCTACGGCCCAGGCTCAAGGAAGGCTACGCGCTTCGCATCGCCGGGCACTCACTCGGCGCCGCAGTGGCGATCATCCTCGGCATGCTCCTCGAGAGCGACGGTATCTCGGTCGAGAAGGTGCTCGCCTCCGCCCCTCCCAAGGTCACGGACGCCGCGGGATGGGCACGCTATTCCGCACTCGAGGTGATCCGCGTCGCCTGCCCCTATGACCCTGTGCCTTTCCTACCGCCGACGAGCCTCATGTACGGCAAGGATCCCTATATCCAGGGCGGGAAGGTACTCTTCCTTCTCAGAGGGACGCGCTTCACCGTCCTCGAAGGATCCTACTACGACGATCTGCCCGACGCAGTCAAGAGCGCCTTCGCACAGGGAAAAAGCTTCGGGGCCGCCGAGCATCGGCTCCCCGCCTACCTCGCGAGGGTCATCCCGAAAGAGTCAGGCTTTACTTTTATCGATGCAGCGGAGTGGGAGCGCTACGAAAGGCGGAGCGATAGTGACCGGGCCCCGCAACCTTCACATGAAGCCAGCATTCTTAGTATATTAAGCCTATTCCAGCGGTTCGCTGCGCATCCTTAGGGGGATTTTACTTGACTAACCTCATCATCGTAAGGCACGGGCATACGGCCCTCAACAACGGCGACCGCTTCCGCGGCATCACGGACACGCCCCTGTCGGAACGCGGACGCAGGGAGGCCAAGTTCACCGCCGACGCGATCAAGGCGCGCTGGAAGGTCAAGGCCGTGTATACAAGCTCCGTCCCCAGGGCGAGAGAGACGGCCCAGGCGATAGCCGATACATTCGGCCTCCGCGCGGTCGACGAGAGCGGCATCCTCGACATGGACTACGGCGACTGGACGGGACTGGCCTTCGAAGAGGCCCAGGCCCGCGACCCCCAGGTCTACCGCACTTGCTTCGAGCGCTCGAGCGAGTTTCGTGCGCCGCGGGGCGAGTCTTTCGAGGAACTGCGCGAGCGATCGGTCGCGGCGGTCAAGGCCATCGCCGAGCGGCACGAGGGGCAGGATGTAGTCATCGTCACTCACACGGTCATCATCCGCCTTATCCTCCTGGGCTTCCTGGAGATGTCTACGGACTTCTTCTGGCGCATCCGCCAGGGAACCTGCGCTATCAACGTGATCGAGCGCGACAAGGGCCAGTACTACCTCGGCATGATCAACGACACCTGTCACACGGACGAGCTCGGAAAAGCCCACGGCAAAGAAGCCTTGTCCGCGACGCGAGGGCTTCCGCTGACTACGACTGCCAGTTAGGTCGCTGGCATGAGAGCACGCGACAGTCAGGGAAAGCTCCCCGGCTCAGCGATCGGCGCCGCGGTCCTCATAGCGGCCGTCTGGGGCTTCAACTTCGTCGTCATCAAGGTGGGCGTCTCGGGCATGCCGCCCCTTATGCTTGCCGCGCTGCGCTTCTTCTTCAGCGCCCTACCCGCTGCCTTCTTCGTAAAGAAGCCGGAGGCCCCAATGTGGAAGGTCGCGGCATACGGCCTGCTCCTCGGCGTCGGCGAGTTCGGCTTCCTCTTCACCGCGATGAAACTCGGCGCGCCGTCAGGTCTCTCCTCAATACTCCTGCAGTCGCAGGCCTTCTTCACGGCCATCCTTGCCGCCCTCTTCCTGGGAGAGAAGCTTCGACCGCACAACGTCGTCGGCATGGCAATAGCGGCCGCGGGGCTCGCGGTCTTTGCTTTCGCTTCGTCGGGCGGCGCCGGGGGCATGAGCCCCCTCCTCCTCTCCATGATAGCCCTCGCCGCCTTAGGCTGGGCCGGCGCCAATATCGTCGCGAGAAAGATGCCCGGGGCGAATGCGCTCGGCCTCATGGTCTGGTCGAGCCTCTTCTCGCCCCTACCCCTCGCCGCCCTCTCTTTCGTCTTCGAAGGGTATCGGGCTATCGGGGCGGCCATAAGCGGCATAAGCGCCCTCACGATAGGCGCCCTCGCCTACCTCGTGCTTTTCTCGACCCTCTTAGGCTATGGCCTCTGGAACCGTCTCATCATGAGCCATGGCGCGGGCCGAATCGCGCCCTTCTCGCTCATGGTGCCGATATTCGGCCTCGCCTCCGCATCTCTCGTCTTGGGCGAAAGCTTCGGCCTCGTCGACGCCATAGGCGCAACCTTCGTCCTCGGCGGCCTCCTCGTCCACGTCTTCGGCGGAAGAATAGGCTCTCCATCCTCGAGATGACCGACGTTCCGCTGGACGACACCGCCTTCCTCGAGCGCCTGGCGAACGCGCGCATGCCCTTCGGCAAGTATGCGGGTCGTCTGCTTATCGACCTGCCAGAGGCCTATGTGGTCTGGTTCTCGCACCAGGGATACCCAAAGGGGGAGCTAGGCGAGCAGCTGGCCTCTCTGTACGTCATCAAGGAGAACGGCCTCGAAGGCTTACTGCGCCCCCTCGTAAGGCGCTGAACTGCGAACGATCGAGAGCCGCCGATCCCAGCGATCCAGGAAGAGAGCCCCGATTCCCCAAAGCGCGCAGAGGGCCGAGGTCGCGATCCAGAGCGCGGATTGCCCAAGACCGACGATGACAGGCCCGGCGACGAGTGGGCCAAGCGCCGCGCCCATCTGGAAGAACACGGTCGTGAAGGATTGAAAGCTGCCCCTCCAGTTCTCCGGCGAGTGCTTGGCCACGAAGATGCCCATGTTCACCGCGTTGACGATCTCGCCCAGGGTCCAGACGAAAGTCGAAACGACGAAGGCGGCCCGGCCCCAGAAGGCGCTCCCGTCGAGGCTCGGGGCGAGGAGGCCGAAGCCGACGACGTAGAATAGCCCGGAGACGGCCATGCAGGAGAGAGGGCTTTTCGAACGAAACAGCCGGGCTATAGGGATGCTGAGGGCCAGAACGGTGATCGCGTTGAGCGATATCAAAGCGCCGAAGAAACCGGAGCCCCCCTCGCCCATGCTCGCGGTGATCTTAAGGGGGAGGGAGAAGTTGGTCTGCGCGTAGGTGAGACTGCTCGCGAGGGCGAGGATGCAGTAGCACAGCAGTATGGGCCTTGCGGCGAAAGCTCGGAAGGCGCCGCGCTCGTCTATTCTCTCGAGCGGGCTGGACACGGCCGCGGAGCGCGGCGAGCGCACGCCGCGCGCGATGAGGAGGAGGGCGACGAGTGTGCAAATGGCGTCGCAGCGGAAAAGCCAAGGAAGCGCTCGCTCGAAGAGGAAGGCGGCAACCATGGGGCCGAGGGCCACGCCCACATTGATGGACCAGTACTGGAGGCAGAAGGCCTCCTTCCTCCGCTCGCTCGGGGCGAGGTCGGCGATGAGGGCCGAGATGAGAGGGCGCGCCCCTCCGCGGAAGAAGCTGCCGGCCACGACGAGAATGGGGGCCCAGGGAAAGCCGCAGAGGAAGCTCATGGCCATGTCGAAGGCGGCGGCTCCCGCGTGGCAGGCGACGAGACAGTTCTTGCGACCCAGCTTGTCGGCCACGCGGCCGGAGAAGAAGGTACCGAGGGCCGAAGCGCCCATAGCCACGGCCACGAAGATTCCCGCGCGCGTAGCGTCGAAGCCCAGGCGCTTGGTCAGGTAGAGGGCGAGGAAGACTCCGACGAAGTCCCCAAAGCGGTTGATCATGGTGGCCAGGAACATGGACCAGAGCGAGCGACCGAGTCCCCGGTACGGGGCGACGAGCCGCTCGAGGGTCGACCTAGGTGTAATAAACATGGGGCGCCACTATAGCTCGGCGGCGCGCGCTCCGGCTAGGCTGCCCCCTCAGATATCCATCATCTGTTCACCGCCCAGGTAGGCGTCGCGGATGCGTGAGTCGTTCAATAACTCGCCCGCGGTGCCTTGCAGCACGAGGCGGCCGTTCTGGAGGACGTAGCCGCGGTGCGCTATGCCGAGGGCCTGATGGGCGTTCTGCTCGACCATGAAAATCGAAACGCCCACCTTATTCAATGCGCTCACCGTCTCGAGGACGCGCTCGACGAAGAGAGGCGAGAGGCCCATGGTCGGCTCGTCCATGCAGATGAGTTTGGGGGAGCTCATGAGGGCGCGGGCCATGGCGAGCATCTGCTGCTCACCGCCGGACATTGTGCCCCCCGCCTGGCCTAGGCGCTCCTTGAGGCGGGGGAAAAGGGCGAGCACGCGCTCATCGGCACGTACTTCTCGCCGGACAGCGCAGCCAGCGCCTAGCCTGACGTAGGCGCCCATGAGGATGTTCTCCTCCACGCTCATCTCGGGGAAAATACGCCTGGCCTCGGGCACGCTGGCGATCCCAAGCTTGATGCGCTCGCTCGTCGAGAGACTCGTTATGCGCTCCCCCTTCCACAGGACCTCGCCCGAGCGCGGAGACAGGAGGCCGAGGATTATCTTCATCGTGGTCGACTTGCCCGAAGCGTTACCCCCGAGGAGGCAGACTATCTCACCCTCCCCCACCTCGAGCGAGAGTCCGTGGTGCACCTGCACGGGCCCGTAGAAGCTGTCGACCGAGTCGAGCTTGAGAAGGGGAGTCGGAATCGCGGGCGGCACCGCGAGAGCCGCGGAGACCTTCGCCGGGGAGACCTCGCGCGGCGTGCCCAAGTAGGCCTCGATCACCTGGGCGTTGCGCGAAACATCAAGAGGTCCACCCTCGGCTATCTTCTCGCCCTCGTCCATCGCGATGACGCGATCGGACAGCCTCATGATGAGGGGCAGCTTGTGCTCGATGACGATCATCGAGAGCCCTTTCTTCTTGAGAGCCTCAAGGTACTCGAGCATCTCGGCCGTCTCGCTCGGGTTCATGCCTGCGGTCGGCTCGTCGAGAAGCAGGAGGGCTGGCTTCGAGGCGAGGGCACGCCCTATCTCGAGGCGGCGGCGATTAGCGTAGGAGAGGCTGTAAGCGGGATCGGCGAGGCGGGGGGAGAGCCGCTCGCCAAACGAAGAGGCTATAGCCTCGGCCCTGAGCTTGAGGCCGGACTCCTCCCGGCGGAAGGCCCCGAAGGGGAAGAAGGCCTGGGCGAGCTCGACGGCGCCGCCGAGAAATCCCGAGCGCGAGGCGATGCGACCCGTCTGGCCGCCGATGAGGAGGTTCTCTTCGACCGAGAGGTTCGCGAAGCAGCGGCCCGCCTGAAAAGTGCGGACCATGCCCAGGGCAGCCCTGCGGTCGGGGCCCAAGCGCGCGATCTCGCGGCCCCGGAGGAGGATCTTTCCCGAGTCGAGCTTCTCCGCACCGGAGAGGATATTGAAAAGCGTCGTTTTACCAGCGCCGTTGGGGCCTATCACGCCCACCGTCTCGCCTTCATCGATACGGATGGAGAACTTACGGAGCGCCACGAGGCCGCCGAAGGATTTCGAGAGGCCGGAAGCCTCGAGCAGTCTGGTTGCCATGCTATTCACTCCCCAGGAGGCCCTGGGGCCTGAAGCGAAGGACGAGTAGGAGGATGAGGCCGTAGACAAGGGAGCGGTACTCTGCGGCGAAGCGCAGGACCTCGGGCAGGCCCGAGAGGATCACTGCACCGAGGATCGCTCCCCAGATATTTCCGAGCCCACCCAAGATCGCCATGGTGAGTCCCAGTATGGAAAGGCTCGAGCCGAATGTTTCGTAGCTTATGTAGGTATAGAGATAAGCGGTGAGGGAGCCTGCGAGGCCAGCGAAGAAAGCCCCGATCCCGAAGATGAGCGCCTTGTAGCGCCTGGCATCGACCCCGAGAGAACGGGCCGCGCTCTCGTCCTCGCGAATCGCGCGGGCGGTGCGCCCGAGAGGAGAAGCCTGGACGGCCGTAACGGCAAGGGCCCCGACGACGAGGACCGCGAGGCTGAGATAGTAGAAGGAGCCGATCGGCGCGAAGTCGATGCCGAAGAGGCGCGGGGCGGGGATGCCCGAGAGGCCCATGGCTCCTTGCGTAAGCGACTCCCAATTGAGGATGAGCTGATTCACGATCTCGCCTATGCCCAGGGTCGCGATGGAGATGTAATGGCCTTTGAGCCTGAGCGCCGGAAAGGCGAGGAGGCTGCCGATCGCCGCGGCGAAGAGGCCCGCCGCGAGGAAACTAGGCAGGAAGGACCATCCGGCCTTGACGGCGAGGAGTCCCGAGGCGTAGGCGCCTATGGCCATGAGCCCGGCCTGGCCAAGGGACATGATACCGCCCGTTCCTCCCACTAAGGTGAGGCTCAGAGCGAAGAGGGCGGAGATCCAAGCGCCCGCAAGCACCTGGAGGAGATAATCGCTCTTCACTGCAAGAGGCAGGACGATGGCCGCGAGGATGAGGACGCAGCCAAGGGCGGGATGAATTCGGACCGCCTTGCCTTGGGGGATGAAGCTCCCTGTAAGCGCCTCTCGCTGAGCTTTAGCCTTTCCGCCGAAGATACCGTTCGGCCGGAGAAAAAGTGCCGCGAGAAGGAGAGCGTAGGCCACGAGGTTGCGCGCGGAGGCGCCAAATATTGCGACACCGTAGCTCTCGCCTAAGCCCAGGAGTAGGCCTCCCGCCATGGCCTCGGGTATATTCCCGAGGCCGCCGAGGACGCAGGCGGTGAAGCCCTTAAGGCCCGCCTGGAAGCCGATCGTCGGTAGAAGGAGGTTGTAGTACAAGCCGATGAGTACCCCTGCCAGAGCTCCAAGCGCCGAGGCGAGGGCAAAGGCGGCCGCATTCATCCTATTCACGCGCACGCCCATCTGCCGGGCAGCCTCGGAGTCTTGGGACGAAGCGCGCAAGGCCCTCCCCGCCCTCGTGTACTTGAGGAGAGCGAAGAGCGAAATCGCGCAGAGGATAGACACGCCGAGTATTACGAAGTCGAGGCCGCCTATCGATACGAGGCCGAGACTGAGGCGCCAGGTAGGCAGGATCGGGGGGAAGGACTTTGGGTTCGGCGAGAAGATGGCTTCGGCGAGGTTGTCGATGATCATGCCGGCGCCGATCGTCGCGAGGAGAGAGGCAACATGCGCTGACTTTTGGAAAGGCCGCACGGCAAAGCGCTCGAGCGCGAGGCCCAGGAGAGCCCCCACTGCCGCCGCCGCGGGCAAGGCGGCCCAGAGCGGCCAACCGAGGATCGAGACTGCGACCCAGCCCGCGTATGAGCCGGCCATGTATACAGAGCCATGGGCAAAGTTGACCAGGCCCGCGACGCCGAAGATGAGGGCGAGCCCCGCGGCGAGGAGAGCGTAGATATTGCCAAGCACCAATCCGTTGATCGTCTGGCCGAGCCAGAGCGCGAGCGTCGATCCCATCAGCTTCCTTCGTAAGTGCGGATTACTCTAAACGAAAAGCCGACGGTCCGAATATGGAGCTCGGCCCCGCCGACTCGATCGTCGGTATGAAGGACTTATTACTTGCCCGTCCAGGCAACTTCCTTGCCGTCCTTGATTATCAGGCGAGCGCCCAGGAACTCGTCGACGCGGCGAGTCTGCGGATTGAATGCAGCGATCTTGCCATAGATGACGCTCGGTACGTCCCGTACCTGCGCGAAGGCGTCGCGGACCGCCTGGCGGTCGATCGAGGGGCTGGACTCGGCCGCCTTCGCGATGATGGCGGCTGCGAGCTTCAGGGAATCGTAGGCGTGCACGGCGAAGTAGTCGATGTCCTGGCCAGGGTACTTGGTCTGCCACTTTTTAACGAACTGGACCACCTCGGGCCGCGGATCGTCGGCGGTGAAATCGCCCGCGATGTATACGCCTTCGGCCGCCTGACCGGCGAGCTTCGGGAAATCGGCGGTCGCCTGCGAGCCATTGGTGACGATGGGTACGGATATGCCCTGGCCGCGGATCTGCTGCACGAGGAGAGAAGCGTCGTTCACATAGGAGACAAGGACGATCCCATCGACCGCGGCCGCCTTGGCCTTGGTGATGATGGGCTTGAAGTCCTTCTCGTCGGGCAAGTACGCCTCGCGGAGGGCCACCCCGACGCCGTACTTTTTGAGGGCAGCTACGGTCAAATCACCCGTTACCTTGCCCCAGTCGGTGTTGAGCGAGAAGACCGCTACCTTCTTGAGGCCGAGGTCGCGGACGTAGGCGGCGTGCGCGGGCGCCTCGCTGCTCTGGGAAGGCGAGTTGCTCCAGATGTAGTCGCCGCCGTTCGTGAAGTCCGGCGCCGAGTTGTTGAAGCCGAATTGTACGAGGCCGGCGCGCTGGTAAATGGCGCTCGCAGCCTTCGAGGAGGTCGAGCTGAAGTCGCCGGTTGCGAGCACGATGCGCTTGTCGGCTATGTACTTCTGCGCGGTAGCGACCGTCTGCTTAGGATCGTTCTGCGTGTCGGTGAAAAGGTACTGAAGCGGTCTGCCCTTTATGCCGCCCGCAACGTTTATCTCGTCCAAAGCCAGATCGAAGCCCTTCTTCCAGGCAAGGCCATACTGGGCGTTTCCGCCGGTCAGGGGCCCCGAGACGCCGACGATGATAGGCTCGGACTTCTGTGCGCCGAGCGAGACGATCAAGCCGAAAGACAGAGTTACAGCGAAGACAAGCTTCCTCGAAAGTTTCAGCATTGTAGCCTCCTGTGTTACGAGAGGCATATTGGACTATGCGGTTCTTCTTTGTCTAGTATTGAATGGAAAAATCGAAATGAACGACTGCGAACACACACGAAGGGACTATGCAAGCTATTTCTTTGGGATAGAATAACTTCGCGAGTCTTAGCGTATATTCGCGGTTTCACTCATCTCGTGCTGTTTCCCTTTTTAAACAGGCTCCTAACGCTTCCCGTCCCAGACTACGAGCTTGCCGGCCTTTACCGTGAGCCGCGCGCCGAGGAAGTCGTCGACCTTCCGCGTATCTGGATTGAAGGCTACCTTACCGTACAGCACGCTCGGCACGTCCCGAATCTTGCCCAGGGCGTCGCGGATCGCTTTGCGATCCGTGCCACCGAGCTCGATGGCGACGGCCATGAGACGCATCGAGTCGTAGGCATGCACAGCGAAGAAGTCGATTTCGCTGCTTCCGTATTTAGCCTTCCACTTTTTTACAAAATCGACAACCTCGGGCCTGGGATCGTCGGCGGAAAAATCGCCCGCCACGTAGACGCCCTCGGCGGCCACCCCCGCGAGACGGGGGAAGTCGGCGGTCGCGTTCGCGCCGTTCGCGACTATCGGCACTGAGAGCCCCTGACCGCGGATCTGCTGGACGAGGAGGGCTGCGTCGTTCGCGTAGGAAACGAAAACTATTCCATCCACCCCTGCGGCCTTCGCCTTGGTTATGACGCCGCGAAAGTCCTTTTCGTCGGGGAGGTAGGCTTCGCGGAGAGCGATGGTTATGCCGTCTTTCAGGAGCGCGGCTACAGTGAGGTCCCCTGCGGTCTTGCCCCAGTCAGTATTCAGCTGGAAAACGGCCACCTTTTTCAAGCCGAGGTCGCGCACGTAGGCGGCCTGGGCGGGCGCCTCGTTGGCGTCCGAGGGCGAATTGCTCCAGCAATAGTCCCCGCCCGAGGGAAAGGCTGGGTTCGAGTTGTTAAAGCCAAGCTGTACGAGGCCCCCGCGTTGGTAGATCGCGCTTGCCGCCATCGAGGAGCTCGAGCTGAAGTCCCCCGTGGCAAGCACGATGCGTTTATCTGCGACATACTTCTGCGCCATAGCGACCGTCTGCTTCGGATCGTTCTGCGTGTCCGCGAAAAGGTACTGCAACGGCCGACCTTTGATACCGCCCGAGGCGTTGATCTCATCCAAGGCAAGGTCGAAACCCTTCTTCCAGGCGAGGCCGTATTGGGCGTAACTACCGGTGAGAGGCCCCGAAACACCAATGAGTATTGGTTCGGCCTTCTGAGCTCCAACCGGAATAAAAGCCAAACCCGCAATCAGCACCGCGACGAAAGCAAGCTTCGTAACATCTATGCTCATATATCCCTCCCATAGTATCTGCAGTAGTCGGAAAAATTTTATTTTTTTCTAGTACCTCGAAGCTTTGGTAAAGACTATACGGCTACAACCGAAATATCTTGCGGAGGTTTGCCCCGCGCATGACGCGGCCGTGTAGGTAGAAAAGGAATATGGCGACCGGCACGAGGGCAATCGCGGCGACGAGGGACCAGTAAGGGCGCAAACCCGTGCCCAGTGCCAAGCGGATTATGAACTCGATCGCGACAAGGTAAACAGCCAGGCCCAGCGCGCCGATGCCCAACAAATTGAGGCCCTTGGTACGCCTTGTCGCCATGATCGCGGCAGTCGCTGCGACAGCGGCGTAGCTCGTCAGGGCCAAGGGGATGCCGAGCGACAGCGACCAGCCGAGTCTCCCGCCCAAAGCGTCGAGGACGAGGATGAAGGCGAGGACGGCGGCGCCTATGACAGCCAGGGCGGTTTTGGTCCTTCCGTACAGCGCGATGGGCGCGACCGAGACGAGCCAGCCGAACACGACAGAGGCGACTGCGTAACGCGACCAGCCTAGCCCTGCGTCGAGCAGGATGTCGACGAGCAAGAGGGCACCGCTCAGGAGGGCGGCGGCAAGGCTAAGGATCTCCACGGCAATATGGCGGCGCTCGGCCTTGGACAGTTTGTAGGCGTTCTCGGGATCGATAATATGCGGATAGGGCCCGCGCGAAGGCTCGGGAGCCGATCCGCCGAATCTCTGTATCGGCGACGAGCAGAGGGGGCAGTAGGCTATGCCCTCGCCCACCTCGACGCCGCACTTACTGCAATAAGGCATCGCTCTTTTCCTTTCTGATCCCGTTCGAGAGGTTCGACTCGACCTTGACCTTGAGCCCGTCCTTGACAAGTCTCGTAAAGAACAAGCGCTCCAGGTCGTTGCGTTCGATGACGCTTCCGAAGCTGATCGACAGCGCGTCGCCGTGGCTGATCATGCTGGCGACGGTTTTGAGGCCGGGCGTCGAGGGAAGGATCACGTCGACACGGAGCACCTTGGCCGCGAAAGAGTCAGGCAGCCCGGCTCGACCCACGTTGGACGACAGGCTCGAGTAGGTATTCTCCCCGTAGATTTTGTAGATACCTCGCATCATGACGTTTTTCAGGGGCAGTGGGATGATACGGACGAAGGATTTCTTGGCGGTCGCAACATTCCTCGTGATCGTCCGCCCGAGCTCTTTCGGATCGAAGGACAAGGACAGCATTCCCTTGACGCGCGCGACGATCTCGCGGAATTCGTAATGCCCGAGCCTCGGGTCGATATCAGGGAGGGCGAAGAGGCTGAAGTTGCGCATGGTCCTCGAAGGGAAGGATTTCCTCAGGTTGATGGGCACCTGGAGCCTGAGCACTTTGCGCTTCCTTCTGTCCTCGCCGGGAAATTCCGCGTCTTGAACGTCTTGGAAGGCGGCAAGATAGACCGCCGACAGGTATACGGTCAGCGTCGCGCCATATTCCTTGGCCTTGGCAAGGGCGGCGGAGAGCGAAACGACGCCAGTAGTGACGCGCATTGTATACAGCCTCATGGACAAGCCCGGAAGGTGCCACGCAGGGCCGATCCGTAAGGGAGGCGGTGCGCCTGGAGATGCGTAGCGAGAGAAGGCGTCCTCCCACTCGGAGCCTTCGAGCCTTCCCTCGGGATCGAAGAGGCGCTCGTCGTAGGCGCTCGGAATTCCCTGCAGCCTATAATACTCGGCGAGCAGCGACCTGAAGAATATGAAGGCTCCGTAGCCATCGGTCAGGATATGGCACATCTCGAGGGCGACACGGTTCTCGAATGCTCTGACGCGATAGAGGTAACCGCCTCGTTTTATGATCGACGTTTTCTGCATCGGGTACTTCGAGTCCGGGACTACGCGATTGGGCGCGCGGTTTGGCTCGAAGAAAAACCAGAAGAGGCCTCTGCGGAGCTCTACCTGAAAATAAGGAAAGCGCCGCGTCACAGAATCAAGGGCGGCTTGCAGAAGCTTTACGTCCACGCTCTCATCGAGCGTAGCTTGTATCCTATAATAGGCACTCACTCTGTCCGATAGAAGCGGGGGATAGATGAGCGCCGCGTGGTCGAGCGCGAACCAAGGATGCTCGCCCGAGTAGGGCTTCTCCGCTGTGCGATCAGCGTTCGTCATCGTCTATAACTATAGCAACGAAGCGGCCGAATGGATACGTAGAGAGATCGGCACTTGCCGCCATGAGCAGGGGCGTCAGCGCGGGGCAGGCTCTATCCCTCCGAAGAAAGTCGGGCCAGGGCCTTGCCCGCGCCGCCGCCCCAGGGTCCCGGAAGCGAGTTAAAAGCCTACAGCTTGAACTCCTTGAACAGGCTCTTCTCCGTCTCGCCCTCGATCGACGCCTCGACCTCCACGTACTGCTCGAGCCCCGAGCCCTTGAGCTTCTCCTTGAGGAGCTCGTCGATCTGAAAGAGGCCCGCGGAGTTGTTCATCCGGACATGGATATGCAGCGGTTTCTCCTTGCCCTCGAGGATCTCGACCTGCTCGATCGAGGCCGCGGAGATCGAGTGGATGTTGACCACGCCCGCCTCGAAGCCGATCCGAGAACGGCCCTTGGTCATGTCCAGGGCGTCGGCCACGCGCACGATGCCGGCCTCGAGGGTCATGGGGCGGCCGTCCGCGCGGTGCGAGATTATGGCGTGCAGGATCTCGGAGCGCAGGATGGTCCTTGGGCCTACGGGATAGATGCCGTCCAAGAGGCGATCGATGATGGGCTGGGCAACGAAAAGGCTGAAAAGCTCGTGATCGGCCCTCTGGATGGACATGCCCAGGTCGTGGAGGAGGGAAGCCATCACGACGATGAGCTCAGCCTCCTCGTTCTTCATGCCGTGGTCCTTTACGACGCTCGGCTCGACGCCGCGCTCGACGAGGAGGCGGAGCATGCGCAGGGCTATGTTCGAAACGATCTGAAAATGCACGGGGCCGTGGTCGGTCATGCCCAAGCGATTGAGGGCGTTGACGTTCATCGCGGTCCAGAGCGCGTAGAGCTCCTCGTCGGCATTGACCCGCTCGACGATCTCTTCGAGCTTGGGATTGTGGCGCAGGGGAAGGCGGATCTCGATGCGCTCGCTTTGTTCTGGTTTTTGTTCCATGGTCTAAATATACGCAGCCGGAACGCCCAAGGTGAAGGGCCTAATGACGGCTCGCTGACGGTGGCGCTTCGTTAATCACGAGCCAGTACGGGCCGAGCTGCTCCTCTTTCGAGGAGGTGAGGATAACGACGGGGAGCCGGAGCGGGCGAATGCGCGCTTCGTGAGGTCGATGTCGGAGGGATTATCCTCGACAAGGAGAATGGGGCTCGGGGGTCCATGATGCGTCCTCCAAGGTGGAATAGAATACCGCGCCGTTGTCCCGCACGAAGAACGAGGAATCGAAAGCGAAACCGAACTCTATTCTCGCGACATTCCGCTTCCAGAGGAGATTCCCGAGGGCTATCTCGATGAGCTACCTGTCCCCGTGCGCTCGGAGACCTGGCTGGATAGAGAACTCAAAGGACCTACCCGGATTTTCTTCTGCGAGCCTCGCGGTCGTCGCCTCCGCAAGCTCGCTAAAATCCAGGTCCTCGCGGTTCACCTTGGCCCTGCCAACCCTGGCGAGCTGGAGGAGGCTGTCGATGAGTGCGCCCATCCGCCGGGCCTCATCGCGCACGCGGCACAGATAGCCCATCGATGTACCTTTGTCCAGGGCGCCTCGAATCTCGAAGTGGCCCGTGGTATAGTGCTCGGATGATCGCCGATACCTTTAGCTTCCTCGAATCGCGGAAGGGCCTGATACTCGAGACGCTTCACGGCCTACCCGATCTTTCTGGGTCCAGGGGCGAGGAAAGCCTCGAACGTATAGTCGAGTTCTGCTCGAGAGGCAAAATGATTCGCGGCTGCCTCGTATTCCTCGGCGCCCAGGCTGCGGGCATTCTTCCCACGAATCAGTGGCACGCAGTCGAGAAAGCTTTGCCTGGCGTCGCCGCCGCCATGGAGCTCTTCCAAGCCGGGCTCCTTGCCCACGACGACATCATGGACCGGGACCTCACCAGGCGCGGTGCGCCAACGATCCACGCACGATACGCGAGCGAGGCTCGCGAGGCGGGCTGCGCTGACGCCGCACACCTTGGCGAGGCCTTGGGCATTTGCCTGGGCGACCTCTGCTATTTCGAGGCCTATGCTCTCCTCGAACGCTCCCTTGCTGGCCTCCCCCGCTCCGGCGAGATGATCGGCCTATGCTCCTCGGTACTCTCCGATGTCGCCGTCGCCCAGATGTCTGATGTCGCCTGGGGCGCCGGAACGAGCGACCCCTCCGAGGATGAGATACTCGCCATGTACCGCGGAAAGACAGCGCGTTACAGCTTCTCCCTGCCACTCGCCGCAGGAGCCCTCGCCGCGGACGATCCGGAACTAGCCTCCGCCCTCTCCGCGCTCGGAGACGGGCTCGGGATGCTCTTCCAGATCAGGGACGACGAACTCGGCCTCTTCGGAAGCCCTGCGGAGACGGGCAAGGCTGTAGGATCGGACCTCCGCGAGGGGAAGAAGACGCTCTTCCGTTCGCGGCTCCTCGGTTCGGCGCCCGATACGGAGCAGGACCGTTTACAGGCGCTCTTCAGCGGCGAATCGGAGCCGAGTCTCGAGGACCTGAGCTATATCCGCGCTCTATCCGAAAGGCTAGGCATAGCAGAGGGAATCGCCGCACTCTCCCGCGAGGCTGAGGACAAGTCGAGAGCGATACTGCGCGGGCTGCACTCGGCGTCGAGCGAGACGATAGCCGTGCTCGAGGGTCTAGTGGAATACGTTACGCGACGGGATAAATAAGAGAGGCCTCACTTCTTCGGGACATGGAAAGCTTCCTCTATCTCGGCCACCGCCGCGTCGTCGATGGGGCTGAACTCTCCCAGCCGCTTCGCGGATATAAGGGCGTTGGCTGTCGCCTCGGCCACCTCGAGCCTATCATAGGCCTCGAGGATGGTGCGGCCCGTGGCGAGGACGGCGTCGTTCTCGAGGATGATGACGGGGTTGCGGTTGGTGATGGCCGCGCTGACGGCCGCCTCGTCCTCGAACTGGGCTCCGTAGGGCACGACCGGCATGTCGCGTAGGTTGATGTAGGACTCTGGGATAGTTCGCGAGTCGAGCCTGACGCCCGAGACGATGAAAGCGGTGACGTAGGGGCACTGGGCCGAGACGATGGCCCCGGTCTCGGGATGGTCGGCGTAGATGAGCCTATGCAGGCTCGAGGAGCGCGAGGGCACGCTACCGATCTCGCGCCTGCCCCCATCGATGAGGGCGATGTCGCCGAGGTCGAGAGCCTTGCGGTCGACGCCGTAGGGCGTGATGACGAAGGAGTCGTTGCCCACCCTCGCGGAGAAGCAGCCCTCGGTGCTCGTCATGAGCCGCCGATCGTAGGCGCGATGCACGAACTCGACGAGGCTCTTGCGCAGTTCCCTCTCCCTCGTGCTGCGCACGGAAGGCGCGAAGCTCCCGGGCAGGGCCTTCCAGCCCTTGCGCCTCATCTCGAGCATGTCCTCGGAAAGGGTATGCGCGCCGCCGAGAATGGCGGCGTTGAGTATGGTCCGGGCGCAGAACTCGAGGGTTTCGAAGCGCTGGAATGCCTCGAGGAGGGTCTTGCCCACAGCGACGGCGCCGTGGTTCTCGAGGATGACGATATCGCAGCCCTCGGCGAACTTCTGGGCTATAAGGGCACCTAGCCTCTCGCTGCCGGGCACGGCATAAGGTACGAAGCCGACCTTACCGCAGGCGTCGAAGGCCTGGGGCAGGATGTGGGTATCGGGGGCTTTGCCCGCTACGCTGAAGGCGACCAAGGCGGGCGGATGGGCGTGGAGCACTGCGCCCGCGTCGGAGCGGGCCTCGTAGATCGCGCGGTGGAAGGGATGCTCGCTCGAAGGCTTGAGGACCGTATCCACCGCCTTGCCGTCGTGCATGCGCACGACGTCCTCGGGGCGCATGACGCCCTTGTCCGTCCCGCCGGGCGTGATCCAGATATCGCCATTATCGTCGCGAATGGAGAGGTTGCCGCCGGAAGTAGTCGTCATCCCATAACGGTAGATTCGGTCCATGAACTCCGCAATCTGGTCTCGGGGGTGCTGATAATCGATATTCACGCTTGCTCCCTTCATCTATAGGCTAAGGCGACGAAGGGAAAGGGTCAAGGGCTAGATAGACGAGCTCGCCTTCGCCTTACGCGGCGCAGAGCGCCTCGCAAAGGCGGCCTCTATCCCGGCCCGATCGACCGAGCGTGTATCGTCGAAGAGGATGTCCGCTCCCTCGAGCCGGCCGCCGATGCCAACCGCGAAGAGGCCTCCCGCCTTGATCGCATCGATCCCCGCCTGGGCGTCCTCTAAGGCGACGCAGTCCCGAGTCCTCGCGCCGAGCTTCTTGGCCGCGGTCAGGAATATCTCCGGATCGGGCTTGGGCATAGAGAGGGAATCGGGGGCGACTATCGCGTCGAAGACATTGCCGAGGCCGAGCCTCTCGAGGATGGCGGGGGCGTTGCGGCTCGCCGAGGCGAGGGCCAGCTTCTTCCCCTCGGCCTTTAGGTCTGCGAGGAATTTACCCATGCCGGGAAGGATGTCCGAAGGCCCAACCTCGGCGATCAGCTCCCGATAGTAGCCGTTCTTACGCTTCGCGAAATCCTCGAGGCTCACGGTGTCGTAGTCCGTCGCGCGATCGCCCAAAACGATGCGCAGCGAGTCCATCCTCGAAACACCCTTCAGGAGCTCATTCCTCTCCTCGTCGAAGCCGAGGCCGAGCTCGTCTGCAAGGCGCTTCCATGCGCGGAAGTGCAGGACGGCGGTGTTGGCTATGACGCCGTCGAGGTCGAAAATCCAGGCGAGGGGCCGAGGCCTCTCGTCGATCTCCAACGTTTCCCCCGGATCGAGACGATACTGCTTCCCCTCATGTTCGAAGGAAACGGCAGGGCCGGTCTTCAGTATATACACGGAGCTCTCAGGCGAGTACGAGCAGGAAAACCTCGAGCCACGATAGGCGATCGAGAAGGAGAGCCGGGACCAGGAAGTCGGCAGAGAGGGCCTGAATGAAAGGCAGTCAGCCTCCTCGCGCATCCCCGCGAAACCGTAGACCACCGACAGCCAGCTGCCCGCCATAGCTGCGATATGCACGCCGTCCCGCGAGTTGCCGTGGATGTCGTCCAAGTCCATGCGGGCGGTCTTGGCGAAGTAGGCGTAGGCGGAATCGACGAGGCCGCACTCGGCCGCGGCAATGCTCTGGATGCAGTGGGAGAGCGAAGAGTCGCCCGTGGTAAGCGCTTCGTAAAAACGGAAGTTGCGCATCTTCTCGGCGAGGCCGAAGCGCTCGTGCCTGAGGAACATGGCGAGCACGGTGTCCGGCTGCTTGAGCACGCGGCGGCGGTAGATCATGAGAGGGTGGTGATGGAGGAGGAGGGGAAACGCCTCCTTCGGCGTGGCGCCTATGTCCCAGGCGGGACGGTCCATGAACTGGTCGTCCTGGGGCACGATGCCCGTCTCCTTATCGTAGGGTACGTACATGAAATCGGCCGCGCGGCGCCACAGAGCGATCTCGGCCATGTCGAGGCCAAGCCTGGCGGCGAGCACGCGATATTCCTCCGGCCTCGACGCGGCGAGGCTTTCCGCGGCCTCGGCCGCGCGGCGGAGGTTATTCTCGGCCATGAGGTTAGTGTAGGCGTTGTTGTCGACGAGAGCCGTATACTCGTCGGGCCCCGTCACGCATGGGATGCAGAAGCGCCCGCCCTTTCGTGGGTTGAAGAAGCCCAAGGCAATCCACGTCCGCGCAGTTTCGAAGAGAAGCTCGGCGCCGCCCTCGCTCAACACCCGCTCGTCTCCCGAGGATCGAACGTAGCGGCAGAGCGCGTAGGCTACATCGGCGTCGATGTGGAACTGCGCGGTACCCGCGGGGAAGTAGGCGCTCGTCTCTTCGCCGTCGATCGTCCTCCAGGGGAAGAGGGCGCCGGGGAGCCCGAGCTCGGCCGCCCGCTCGCGCGCTTTATCGAGGATGCCGATTCTATAGCCGACCAGGGATCGCGCGATCTCGGGCGCTTCATAGGTAAAGAAGGGTAGCGCGTATATCTCGGTGTCCCAGAAGTAATGCCCCTCGTAGCCTTCGCCCGAGAGGCCCTTGGCGGCGATGTTTGTCTTCCCGTCCCGGCCCACGGACTGGAGGAGGTGGAAGATATTGAAGCGCAGCCCCACCTCCATCGAGGGATCGCCATCGATGCGGATGTCGGCCCCCGACCAGAACCTCGATAGATAGTCGCGCTGCTCGAAGGCGAGGGACTCGAAGCCCGAGTTTCTCGCCTTGGCCGCGGCCTTCGTGACTTCATCGACGAGGGCCGCGAGGTCAGCGGCCTTGCCACTTGCGACGGCGACGAACTTATCAAGACGTAAGAGCGAAAGTGGGGCAAGGCGCGCGGAGAAGCGGACGACAAGGCTCTCGCCTTGAGCAATGCCCTCCGTCTCGAGTGAAACCGAGCCGGAACCAAAGTCGTGGAGGACGCAGACCGCGAGGCCTAGCCCCGACCGCTTCGTCGTTCCCGCGAGAATCAGCCCTTCGCGCGAGGCCTCGACGCGCGACCACGCTAGAGGATCAGCGTCGAGGTGGGCCCCCACGCGGGGGTCGCCCTCCTCGTTCGGCCTGTTGCGCACGCTGCCGTCGAGGAAGGATTCCAGACGCGCCCTGCAGGCGCCCTTCGCCGCGACTTCGTAGCGCAGGGCGGCCACCGCGGGCCTGGGGAAGGAGGCAAACCTTTTGCTCCGCGTGCTGACGGGAACGCCGCTCGGACTCGTCCACTCGACGGTCCGCTCGAGCATCCCGGTGTCGAGGTCGAGGCTCCGGGCATAGCCCGAGCCCGGCTCGCGAGACAGCTCCAAGGGAGAGCCGTCGATCGAGAGCTCGACGCTCGCGGCGTCGAAGGCGTTGAGGATGGTCTCGTAGTTCTTGGCGTAGCCGTAGGCCCACTCGCCGTAGCTTATAGGCTTCTTCTCGAAGAAGCCGTTGACAAGGGTCCCGCGGAAGGCAGCGTGGCTTCGCTCGTCCTCGGCGCCCCGGAGGCCGAAACGCCCGTTACCGACCATGAAGAGCGATTCGTAGAGCGCGGCCCGCTCGGGGTCATAGCATTCTTGGGAAATTCGCCTATGCATCGCTTTAGACCTTTCTGCAGGACCGCCTGATGGTCAGGCAGGTTGGGAGGAGCTGCATGCCACGCTCTACCCTCTCCCCCCGGATGAGGCGGAAGAGGAGCTGCGCGGCGCTGCTGCCGATGCCCTCGGCAGGGAGGGTTACGGTCGTGAGAGGAGGCGTCGTGTAACGCGACATGTAATCGTCGTCGAAGCCCACGACCGAGACGTCGTTCGGCACCGAGAGGCCCACATCGCCTATCGCGCGCATCGCACCGTATGCGACCACGTCGTTAGTCGCGAAGATCGCTGAAGGCGGGTCGCCCGAGGAGAGGAGATCGCGCGCCGCCTCGTAGCCCGATTCCTCGGTGAAGGCGGCGTAGCGCAGGCACTCGCTCTTGAGCTCAACGCCGCCCTCTTTCAATGTGTCGCGGAAAGCGCCGATCCTCGCCCTGACCGCGAGGAAAGTGTCAGGGGCGTGCGCTATCGCTGCGATGTCCCTATGGCCGAGCGAGAGAAGGTAGCGCGCCACGCCCGAAGCCGCCTGGGCGTTGTCGATGTCCACCTGGGCCAGCCCCGCGTCGGTCAGAGAGCCTATGACCACGAAGGGCAGGCTCGAGCGCTCGAGGTCTGCTATGCCCGGGTCGTCGGCGTGCATGTTGAGGAGGAGCGCTCCCGCATAGCCTCCCTTGCGGGCAGTTTCCAAGTAGTCGTGGCGCGATATGCGGAACTGGACGACCCGTAGATCGTAGCGGGACTTATGGACCACTGGCCCTATGCCCTCAATCAGGCGCATGATGTAGGCGTCGGAGAAGGCCGACTCGGAGTGGCAGACGAAGAGGCAGACGGCGCCCTCGCGGCTTGTCGCGGTATCGACCGCCGCCTCGTCGGGCATGTAGCCGAACTCCTTCGCTGCCGCGACGACGCGCTGTCTTGTATCCTCGCTAATATTCTTGCCGCGCACGTTGTTGAGCACGAAGGAGACCGTCGTCCTCGAGACGCCGGCTATGCGGGCGATCTCGAGCTGAGACACAGACTTTCCGTTCGAATTTCCCATTATCCCGAACCCCTGCCTAGCCCTTGACCGATCCCGCAAGTATACCACTCACGAAGTACTTCTGAAGGCAGAAGAAGACGAGCATCGGCAGGGTCATGGACAGGAAGGCTGCAGCCGTCAGGTATTCCCATCCGCCTCCATAGGAATTCACCATGTTGCTCATCGTGACGGTCATCGGCGCGACCGAGGCCGAGCCCCCGAGGAAGATCAGGGCGATGAGGAGGTCGTTCCAGACCCACATGAATTGAAAAATCGCGAGAGAAGCAATGGCTGGCACCGACATCGGCATGATCAGCCTGTAGAATATTTGGGGCGAGGAGGCCCCGTCGAGGTAGGCGGACTCGAGCACCGACCCGGGCAGGTCCTGCATAAAGTTGCGTAGGAGGTAGATCGCGAAGGGCAATCCGTAGCCCGTGTGCGCGAGCCAGATGCCGAGGAAGCTACCGGTCAAGCCCAGACCGTTGAAGAGCCTTAATACGGGGATGAGAGTCATCTGCACGGGCACGACAAGGAGCGCGACGATTCCGAGGAAGATCGCTTCCTTAAAGGGGAAACGCATCCACGCGAAGGCGTAGGCCGCGTAGGCTGCGATGATGATCGGAATGACCGTCGCTGGCACCGCGATTATCAGGCTGTTCAGGAAGGAGAGGCCCATGTGCCCTCGCGAGAGGACGTAACCGTAGTTGTCCAGCGTGAAGCTGAAGGGCGGGACGAGGGCATGCCACCAGCCCGACAGGGCGATAAGGTTTTTCGGTCTGAACGAGGACACGAAGAGGCCGAGCGATGGCGCGAACCAGGCCAGGCAGATGATAACGAGGACCGCGTTGACGAAGAACGCGGGGACGATACGCTTCGAGCTCAAGGTCCTAGCCATTTGTCCCTCCTTGCTTGAAGCGCTTGAGGTTCATAGCCATGACCGGCGCTATGACTATAAGGAGGAGGACTGCCAGGGCGCTCGCCCTGCCATAGTTGTTGTAGTTAAACATCTCCTTGTACATCCGATTGGCGATGACCTCCGTGCCGAGATTGCCGTTGGTCATCACGTAGACGACGTCGAAGATCTTGAGCACGTCTATGATGAGGGTCGTCGCGACCACGGTGAGCGTCGGGGCGAGCAGCGGCAGTGTGACGCGGTGCAGGACTTGGAACTCGCTCGCCCCATCGATGCGCGCGGCCTCGAGGAGTTCGACCGGTATGCCCTTGAGGCCCGCCGAGAGGATAACCATGGCGAAACCCGTCCACATCCAGACGCCGACCGTGATGAGGGCGGCGTTGTTAGTGCTGGTATCGAAGAGCCAAGCTTTGGGCTTGAATCCCGGCACGAGCGCCGAGAGGGTCGCATTGATGGTGCCCACTTGCGTCGCCCCAGCGGGCTGGAAGTCGTACATAAACTTCCAGATGATACCGGCCGCGACGAAGGAGATGGCCATCGGGAGAAAAATGAGGGCCTTGGCGGCCGCCTCGTACTTCACTCGGTCGGCGAGGAGTGCTATGAGAAGGCCGAGGGTCAAAGTGACGAGGGTGAAAAACACGAGCCACAACCCATTGTTCCGGAGCACGAGGAGCATGTTCTTGTCGGTGAAGATGTACGCGTAGTTCTGGACCCCGACGAAACCCTCGGACGAAGCGTCCTTCAGGCTTAAAACTATCGTCGTGACGATTGGGTAGACGAGAAAGACGAGGAGAAGGACGATGGCGGGCGCCAACCAGAAGAGGGCACGCGCCGCGGAGTTCTGCTTCTTCGCGGCCTTGCCGAGAAGGCGTTCGGACAGGAAAATGTAACCCGCCAAGACCAGCGGTACACCGATCACCGCGATCGCGAGCATAACTATCGTTCGCGCGCTCATCGCTATCCTCCTTCCTCAAGAGAGAAGGCCGCGAAACTTGTCGAAAGCTAAAAAGGAAAAAAAGGAACCGCGAAGGAACGCGAACAAACGCGAATGAATATGATCGGACTCTTCTTTAGCAAAAGGCGACTTCGCGTGCGTCTGCGTGCGTTCGCGGTTACATCTTTACTTGCCTTCCTCTTCCTTTGACGGCCTGCAGTTTGGAGCCCTTTAGTTCTTATATGCGTCCAGGCGGATTTTCTCGAGGCCAGAGAGAATGGAGTCGAGGTCCGAAGGCTTGTTCACGTAGCTCACGAGGGCGGAGCAGAAGGCGTTGTTCATCTCCGACTTCATCATGTCGGAGGCGTCGAAGACGACGATCTCCGTGCCGTTGAGCATAGCGGCGGCCCTCTTCGTGAGCACGTCGGGGTAGAAGGTGAGCGCGAGGCTCCTGTTGGTGCCCAGGCCGCCCGTGCCTGCGGCCCAGAAGGCCTGTGCCTCTGCACTGACAATATAGTTCATGAAGGCCTTGACCTCGGGGGTCGACTTGAAGGCGATAAAGAGGTCGGCGGCGACTTCCATCGACTTCGAGTACTTCGGGTCGATCATGGGGAAGCCAACGAAGTTAAAGTCCACGACGGGCTTTGCGCTCGGGAACTGATTCGTGATGAAGCCCTGAATGAAGCTCGCCTGATGGTGGAAGTAGGCCTGCGGGGGATCGGCGAAGAGGGGAGCGGCTGCGTTGCCGAAGTTCGTCGAGTTGACGTACTGGCTGCCGCCATAAACCATTTTCGGGTCCGCGACGATCTGGCCGAATGTCAGCCAAGCCTTCTTCATCTCGGGGCTGGTCCAGGAGAGCTTGCCCTCGTACCATGCCTTGTACTTATCGGGGCCGTTCTGTCTGAGGAAGATGTTCTCGATCCAATCGGTGCCGACCCAACCGGAGGCAGAGCCGCTCTCCATGCCGACAGCCCAGGGAGCCTTACCGGAGGCGATGATCTTGTTCGAGACGGCGATCATGTCGTCCCAGGTCCAGCCGTTCTTCGGCTCGTCGAGGCCGGCTGCCTTCAGCGCCTTCGGATTGTACCAGACGAGGCCTTTGACCGCTGCCTTCATGAACACGCCATAGAGCTTGCCGTCGACGCTGCCCAAGTCCTTCCAGCCCGCTGCGTAGTTTTTATTGAAATAGACCATGTCGAGCAGCTTCGAGAGGTCGACGAGCTTATTTTTGCGTGCGAGCTCGCTCATCTTACCCGGGCCGGTGAGACCGCAGACGTCAGGAGGATTGCCGGCCTCTACGCGGGTAGTGATGACCGCATCCAAGTCGCGAGTGCCTTCGAACTCGACTGCGATACCGGTCTTATCGGTGAAGGCCTTGCACATATCGGTGAAGACGTCGAGCTCCTGCCCGCCCCAAACACCCAAGACAGTGATTTTCTTTGCGGCGGGCGCGCCAAAGGCGCAGGCAACTCCGAGTACCAGGGCACACAAGATTGCCACAGTTCTTTTCATGAAGAGCCTCCTTGATGCGTATTTATGTTACTAACACGCTTTAGTTGCATAATAAACCTATAGTTTCATTCTGGCAAGCAAAAACAAACGCAGAGATATGTTATGCTCCAGAGAAAATGGCTAGAACTCTCTTTTTCATCGAGGCCGCCCTCTTCGCGGCTCTCGCCATCGCCTTCCCTCTCATCGCTTCCGATGCCGCCGCGGCATTCATCATACCTGTAGCCGTGTCGCTCATCGTGCCACTCTCCTGCGTCATGGCGGTCTGGTCGCCTCGCGCAGTATGCGACGCACTGCGCGCAGGCTTCTCTCCACAGCGGCCCGAGGCCGAAACGGCCCAAAGGGCCTCGCACATCCTCGAGTCGATCGGCTCCTTCTCCCGCCCAGCCGCCGCCCTCGGCGCGCTCTTCGCCTTCGGGGCGATATGCAAAAACATATCCTTCGGTGGCAGCATTACGATCTGGACGCTCCTCGGGGCCTATCTCGCGGCCTACGCCCTCCTCAACGCGACGCTCTGGCGCGTCCTAGCCGAAGTAGTCCGGCGACTCGAGCTCCCCTGCATCTCCGGCCCAACCGCCGCCGCCGTGGATTTCGCCGCCGCCTACGGCCTCACCCCTCGCGAATGGGAGACCGCCGCTCTGATCGCCGGGGGCTCGAGCTACAAAGAGGCGGCCTACGCGCTCGGCATATCGATCAAGACAGTGAAGGCGCACATGGGTCGCGTCTATGAAAAGACGGGCGCGGCCTCGAACGTCGGGCTGGTCCTACTTTTCAAGGCCGATAGCGTTTCTAGTACAAAGGTCCAATAGCTCCCTAGCTGACTTTGCGGCGATATTCGAGGGAGACGGGCGAAGCCACAAAGGAGAGCCCGTCAAAGGAGCATTCCATGAAGCGCTTTATCCTCGGCACGCTCGCCCTTTTAGTAACCCTCCTCTTCGCCTTCTACATGGAGGGCGGCAATCCACTCGACCTCCTCCTCCCCTCCCCCCTCATCATTGTCGTCTGCGTGCCCATCTTCTCAGTCCTCGCTGTCTGGAGCCTCAAAGATTGGGGCAAGGCCTGGAAAGACGCCTTCGCGAAAAAGGGCGCTCCAAATGCACCGGCTTCGACAGCCGTATCCTCGGCAAAGCTCTGGGATTTCTACGAGAAAGCCTGCTACATCGCGGGCATCGTCGGCTTCATCCTGGGGCTCAATATCATTTTCCAGAACAAGGGTGGCCTAGACGGCGAGGTCCTCCATCCTCTGGCCGTCGACTGCGTCGCGCCCATCCTCGCTATCTTTCTCGCCATGGTCGCGCGCATATTGAAAGCGCGGGTTGATACTCAAGCCTAAAGGCCGTCGGAGTGACGCCGCGCTTGACCTAAGTTATTACCTTCTATAGTATCGCCCTCACTATGAAGATCGCTAAATTCGGCGGCACTTCGGTCGGTAAGCCTGAGGCTATTCGCGCGTTGGTCGAAATCGTCCGCTCTCGCAGGCAGTCGGTCGTGGTCGTCTCCGCCTTCTCGGGCGTCACGGACGCCCTCATCGGCACGGCCAAGGCGGCCGCCGCCCGAGACGGCTCCTGGGTGAGCCGCTTCGAGGCCCTCGGCGAGCGCCATCGCAACGTGCTCACAGCCCTAGCCGCGGACGACCGAGAGGCCGCCGACAGGATCGAGGCCCTCTTGGGAGAGCTCCTCGAGGTCCTCACTGGCGTGAAGGCCCTGCGCGAGCTCTCGACGCGCACCCTCGACCTCGTCATGAGCTTCGGCGAGCGGATGTCCTCGGTCGTCGTGGCCGCCGCCTTCCGCGCCCAAGGCATAGACGCAAAGAGCGTCGATGCCCGCGCACTCATCGTCGCCGAGGGAGACTTCGGCAACGCGCGCCCCGTCACCGAGGCCACGGTCCTCGCCACAAAGTCCCGGCTCTTCCCCCGCGGCGAAGACAGAGACGCGGGCTCGAGCGCGGGAGCCCTGCCCATAGTCACGGGCTTCATCGCCAGCACGAAAGAAGGCGAGACCGTTACCCTCGGGCGCGGCGGCTCGGACTATACGGCCGCCATCCTCGGCGCCGTGCTCGGTATGGACGAGGTCGAAATATGGACCGATGTCGATGGCATCCTCACCGCCGATCCGCGCAAGGTGCCCGACGCCTTCAGCCTCGATTCCCTCTCCTACGAGGAGGCGATGGAACTCTCGCACTTCGGCGCCAAGGTCATCTACCCCCCGACTATCCAACCCGCCCTCGATCGCGGCATCCCTATACGCATCCTCAACACCTTCAACACGAGCTTCAAGGGCACGACCATCGCCTCTGACGCCGCGCCCTCGCGCTACCCGGTGCGCGGCATCAGTTCGATCGCCCATGTCGCCCTCGTGCGCGTGCAAGGCCCCGGCATGGTCGGCGTCACCGGCATCGCGATGCGGCTCTTCGGCAGCCTCGCGCGCAGGAAGATCAACATCATCCTTATCTCGCAAGCCTCGAGCGAGCGGTCGATCTGCTTCGCGGTCTCGCCCTCCGACAAGGACGCCACCGTCGCTGCCATAGCCGAGGAGTTCGCTGTCGAGCTCGAGGACGGCCGCATCGGGCAGCCCGTTGTCGAAACGGACAAGGCCATCATCGCCATAGTCGGCGAGCGCATGAAGAAGACGCCCGGCATATCCGGCCGTGTCTTCCACTCGCTCGGCCGCAATGGAGTTAACATCTCCGCGATCGCCCAAGGCTCGAGCGAGCTCAACATCTCCGCGGTCGTTGACTCCAAGGACGAAGCGAAGGCGCTCTGCGCGATCCACGAAGCTTTCTTCCTCTCGGGTACGAGATCGGTCAACGTCTTCCTCGCGGGCTCCGGCCTTGTCGGTGGCACGCTCCTCAAGCAGATCGCCGAGCAGCGCACGATCCTCTCGGAGGACTACTCGGTCCGCGTCGAGGTGATAGGCATCGCGCGCTCGAAGAAGATGGTCATACGCGAAAAGGGCATCCCCCTCGACGACTGGAAGGGCCTTATCGAGAGCGAAGGCGTCCCTACGGACCTCGAGGCCTTCATCGAGACCGCACACGACTTGAGCCTTCCCAACGCGGTCTTCGTAGACTGCACAGCCAGCCCAGAGGTGCCTAAGCTCTACGCGCGGGCGCTCCGCGAATCGATCGCCGTGGTCACGCCCAACAAGCGCGGCAATACCGGAAGCGTCGCCTTCTACGACGAACTCAGGCGCGCGGTCCGCGAGTCAGGCTCGCCCTACCTCTACGAGACTACGGCCGGAGCCGGGCTGCCGGTCATCAGCACCCTCCACGACCTCCTTGTCTCGGGCGACAGGATCGTCCGTATCGAGGCCATGCTCTCCGGCACCATAGGCTACGTCCTCTCGAACTACGACGGCTCATCGAGCTTCGCGAGCCTTCTACGCAAGGCCAAGGAGCTCGGCTACACCGAGCCTGACCCGCGCGACGACCTCTGCGCGGCCGACGCCGCGCGCAAGGCCCTCATCCTCGCGCGCGAGTGCGGGCGCGAGCTTGAGTTCTCGGACATTTCCATCGAACCCCTGCTTCCGAAATCCTGCATCGAGGCGCCAAACGTCGACGCTTTCTTCGCCCAGCTCGAGAAGGAAGAGCCCTTCTTCCGCGCCATGCTCGAGCGCGCCAAGGGCGGGAGCCTCGTCTACGCCGCGGAAATCGATGACGCCGGTATCAGGCTCAAGCTACGGGGCGCAGTGCAGGGAGATCCCCTCTTCGGCCTGCGCGACGCGGAGAACGTCGTCGCCTTCACGACCGCGCGCTACAGCGCCCTGCCCCTCATCGTACGCGGGCCGGGGGCGGGCGGCGAGGTCACCGCAGGAGGGCTTTTCGCCGACATCGTGCGTATCGCCAAATCGCTCGTCTAAGCCGCGCCTCATTTTTTGGCTTGGATATTGACCTTGAGCGATTCGGACTCGGACTCGATGATCTTCGTCCAGATACTCCGTCTGTCCGCCACCTTGATCCTCGCGGCATCGCGGACGCTCGCATACATCCCGTGGTGCTTTTCGAGGGTCCGATAATTAGCCCTGTCGGTCTGGTTCATGAAAATCGTCTCGAGGTGTTCGTCGATCTCCTGGTCCAGGCGCGTGACGAAGAGCTCGAGGATGAGCCGATATTTATCGCGCACGCTCACGAGGTACTCGGTAGCTATCGCATCGCGGCCGCGGGCGCGGACAAAGGCGTCGACGAGCTCCGAGAACTCGGCCACGGCCTGTTCGTAGCGCTCAGCCTGGTAGAAGCCTTGGGCCTTCTTGATGCGCTGCATGACCGAGATGGGGTCGGTGGCGTCGATGGCCTGCCCCGTCGCGTCGTCGATGAGCCCTTCAGAGGAGGAGGAGACGATGCGTGCCATCAGGTTGAGGGAATCGGCGAAAACACGCGAGGGCCAGAGCCCCTGACCGAGCGAGTCGTAGAGCGTCCCCATGCGGTCGCGGTACTCGAGCCTGTTCGCCTCGCGGTCGAGGAAGACTGTGTCGAAGACCGGCACGTTGACGCCCTTGAACTCCACCGTGCCCGTGTCGAAGAAGTCCACTGCGCGCAGGAATTCAAAGTGCGAGGCCGAGGGCAGAGTCTTGAGTTTCTGGAAGGTGACGCTCGTGAGGAGGATCTTCGTGCGGTCGGGCGCTATCCTGTTCGCCCGCGCCTGCAGCCTGGCCGCCGTATTGACGATCGTGCCCGACAGGTCCCCGTCTCGCGTGATCACGAGCTGCGCGTACTTGGCGCCGCCGGCGACACCGGCCGATATCTGAAAGCTCGGAAGGGCGTTGACGGAAGGGATGCCGTTAGGCTCGGCCTCAAGCGCCCCCTCCTCCTCGCCATCGACCTCATCTTCGTCGTCGTCCAAGGACTCGACTCTGGCCCGCCCCTCTTTCGCGAGGCTGCGGGTGATAAGGTAGACGGCCTCGAATAGCTCGGCCGCCGAGCCACCTAAGAGTAGGATCTCGTCGCCGCCCGCTCGGCGGCTCACCACCCCTAGCCTCGACGCGATCGCGGGTAGGTCCTGCTGCATCACCCGGTCGAGGAGGTCAAGCATGGACATGTTATGCCGATACTTTTGGCAAAAACGCGTGTAGCCGTGGATATCGATCATCGCCATGTAAACGTCGGGGATCATCGCCATCCGCTTGATGTCGCCCGCGAAATGATAGCGCTGATCGGGCACCACAACTTTGCTCCAGACCTTCGGGAATGATACTGGTGAGATCTCACGGAAAAAGCCCCAATACAGGCGTTTCTGCAACTCGAAGGCACGTTTGTAGATCGCCTCCGTGCGCGGAATATCAGGCAGGGCCGAGCAGTAAGAGCGCAGGGCCTTGAAGGTTACGAGGTCGCCCCGGACTATCTTATCGGTGAGGTGGACTATGACCTCGTACGGAGAACTGGTTGCTGAGTATTCCTTAATATCATTCATATGTTGAACTTCCACCCTCGAGCTTGTCTCGATTCTCCCTAAAGTCTCCAGTCTCGAGAGAGTATTGTCAAGGATACTATCTTTCGAAATATGCTCCTATTTCTTCAGACTTATAGCCGAGTTGGCGTAGAAACCGCTTGGCTTCATCCCGATCCCCTCCCGAGCGCTTGAGGGCCTTGGCCGCCGCCGCTTCGAGCGCACGCTCTCGAGCTTCAGGCTCAGTCTCGACCCCAAGGAGCTCCGTAATCACCTCTGTAGCGGTAGAATGATCGATTCCTCTCTCTCGTAGAGCGCGTATAAGGCTTGCGGGCCCCTCTGCCCTTGAACCTCTATGCGCGAGGCGCGAGGCGGCATAGGCCCTAGCGAAGCGCGTATCGTCGAGCAAGAGCGAGGCCGAAAGGTTCTCTATGGCGATTGACGAAGCGCGGCTCGAAAAGCCACGCTGCTCTAGCTTGCAACGTAGAAGGAAACTAGACTGCTCAGCCCTAGCGAGGAGGGCCAATGCCCGTTTTTCGGCCTCACGCGCCTCTGCGGCGAGAGCAAGCAGGGCTATTTCCGTTTCATCAAGCTCATTCCCCGGCTCGAGACGATGAGCACCGAGGCCTAAATCCGAGAGCGTGTCGAGATTGATAAAAAAAGAAGAGCCCCCAACCGCGATAGTCGCAGTTCCGGAGGCCCCTTTGCGTACGGACTCGATCCGCACGAGCTTACCGATCGCCTTAGCGAGCGATTAGCGCTTGCTGAACTGGAAGCGTCTGCGAGCTCCGCGCTGACCGTACTTCTTGCGCTCGACCATGCGGGGATCGCGGGTAAGGAAGCCGTTGGTGCGAAGGGCGGTATGATTCGCGGGATCTACCTGATTGAGAGCCCGGGCGATGCCGTGACGGCAGGCTCCGGCTTGGCCATTGGGGCCGCCACCGGCAACCGTAATGAGAATATCGTACTTATTCTCGGTCGCCGTGACGAGGAGAGGCTGGCGGACAACCGCAACGAGCTCGCTCATCTTGAAGTACTTATCGAGCTCTTCGCCGTTGACGGTGACCTTGCCCTGACCTTCGCGAAGAAAGACGCGGGCGGTGGCGCATTTACGGCGGCCGGTTCCGATTCCAAGGTTCCTGATCATCCCTACTTCCCCTTACTCGATATCGATGGCGACAGGCGCCTGAGCCGTATGCGGATGGTTCGGCCCCGCATAGATCTTGGCGTTCTTGTAGAGCTTGCGTCCGAGCGGCCCCTTGGGGAGCATACCGCGAAGCGCGTTCTCTAGAGGAGCCACAGGGTCGCGCCCGATTAGCTGCTCGAACGTGAAGTCCTTGAGGCCCCCGGGATAGCCCGAGTGCCGATAATACATCTTGTTTTGGCGCTTGCGGCCAGTAATGTTTATCTTGTCGGCATTGATAATGACGACAAAATCTCCGGTTTCCTGCGAGGGCTCGTAGGTCGGTTTGTTCTTGCCGCGAAGCATATAAGCGGCCTTGGCGGCCACGCGGCCGAGGTTCTTGCCCTCGGCATTGATCACGTACCAGGAGCGCTTGGCAAACTCAGACTCCGGCGTGACGAATACGGTCTTCATGTATCGGTACCTTTACCTTCAATTAGTGTTGCTAGAGACGCGGGCGCTATATTCCCATATTCAGTATGCAGTGTCAATACCACTGCGCAGCGACCCATTTTTACTTCTTCTTTTCAGAGGCCTGCTTGGCCTCTTCCGCCTCTTCTTTTTTAGCTTCCAGGCGGTCCTTGATATCGGCTATCCCAATGAACACGGCGATAAAGCCCACAAAAATGGCCACTACAGGAAGAGAGCCCTTGAGAAAATTGATAACGTCAGCCCACCACGCAAGGGGACCGGGGACGCAGGCGAAGATCGCAAAAGCGATGAAGAGGATGCCAACTATCAGAGCTACCATTACTTCCTCCTAGATAATGACGGTTTACGAAAACCGCCGGTCTGGATCATAGCATCCCGGCAGTTCAAAGGCAACCTAGTCTGATTGCCCCAGCCCGAGGCCGCTTGCTATACTTGGGGAATGATACACGCAACATCGCTTGCACTGTACAAAAATCGTCCCGTCCTCGTCACCGAGGTTAGAGACAGAATCGATATACGCCTCGACGATGGCTCCGTGCTTAAGGTGCGGGAAAAAGACCTAGTCCTTCTCCACGAAGGCCCAGCGAAAGAGATACCCCTTCCTTCCGAAGGCGGGGACTTCGAGACCGCCCGTAAAATGCTCGCAGGACCGGCGGCCGCGAGCCTTCCGTGGGCAGAACTCGCGGAGCTCGTGTTCGGCGAATCAGGCCCTGCCCAGGCGCTGGCTTGTTGGATTGAAGCGAACAGAGGCCTCCTCTTTAGGATCGAGGAGGGCCTGCCCTATCCCATGGACGACGAAGCGGTCGCCAAGGAAACGCAAAAGCGCGCGCGCAAAGAGAGCGAGGCCGCCGAGAAGGCTGCTTTCCTAGAGCGGGCCAAGCACATCAAGACCGAACGCAAAAACCCTCCTGTCGATGGCGTGCCGACAAAGTTCGAGGAACTCGACGGCCGCTTCCTCTCCGAGGTCGAGGCCCTCGCCTATGGCAAGAGCGAAAAGAGCAAGACCTGCGTCGAGCTCGGCCTCTCCGAAACGCCCGAGGCTGCCCATGCATTCCTCCTCGCGGTCGGCTATTGGGACGAAACGGTCAATCCCTACCCCTATCGGGCCGGATGTCCTCTCCTGGCGCCTAAGGTCGCACTTGGCCCCGACGTGGACGATCTTCCTCGGACCGACCTCACTGTCATGACCTCGTGGGCCATCGATAATGCCTGGTCGAAAGACCCCGACGACGCGATCGGCTGGGACGGAAGCTCCGTATGGGTCCATGTGGCCGATCCCGCCTCAGCCATACTCCCCGATTCTCCGGCCGATAAAGAGGCCCTGGGCCGAGGCACGACCCTCTATCTCCCGGAGCTCACCGCCCCCATGCTCGCGGACGAGGCCCTCGAGCGCTTCGGCCTCGGTCTGAGCCGGCCTGAAGCCTGCTCAGGCTCTGCGGTTTCCCACCCAGCGCATAGTGGGGAAACCGCCTACAGGGGAGAGCTGTCCCCAGCTCTCTCCTTCCATATAAATGTGGCTGAGGACGGTTCAGTCTCTGCAGTCGAGGCGATGGCCTCGATCGTCCGCGTGCGTCGCACCTCGTATGGCGAAGCCGACAAAATCATCGACGGAGGCGGCTCGCCCGAGCTGGCCGCCCTTGCCCTCCTGGCCGAAAAGCGCCGAACGCGCCGGGTCGCGAATGGCGCGATCGAGATCGATATACCTGAAGTACGTATCAAGGTCGAGGGCGAGGGGCGCTCGCGGGAGATCGACATCGAGACGGTGCCCGACGACCGATCGAGCGGCATCGTGCGCGAGATGATGCTCCTTGCGGGAGAGGCGGCGGCTCGCTGGGCTTTCGAGCGCAAGCTCCCCTTCCCCTTCTACGGCCAGGAATCGCCCTCGGAGATGAACGAGACGGCCATGGGAACGGGTCTCGCCGCGCAGTTCGCCCGCCGTAGGCTCATGAGAGCGGGTATGTGGGGCCCCGGACCGAGCGCCCACCGAGGCCTCGGACTTCCCTTCTACGCCCAGGTCACGAGTCCCCTGCGCCGCTATCAGGACCTTCTAGGACACATGCAGCTGCGCGCCTTCCTCGCCGGCAGAGAGTTCCTCGATGCGGACGAAGTGTCGAGGCGCTGCGCCCTCGCGCAGGCAGCCTCGGCTGCGACGAGGCAAGCAGAGCGCGGTTCGGACCAGCATTGGGCCCTCGCCTACCTGTCGAGGCGCCCGAACTGGAGAGGGGAGGCGGTCCTTGTCGGAAACTCGGGCCCTGGGACCTGGCAGGCCTACATCCCCGAGCTCGGCCTCGAGACGAAGCTCAAGCTCGGCTCGGGAAGGAGCCTCGACGAGAGGATCACGGTGAGACTGGTCCGCATCAACCTCGCGACTCTTGAATCATCCTTCGAGGAAGCACCAGGCGCGTAGCCCGCTCCAGCATTGACCGCGTCGATCTATCCATTTATCCTATGCTCACGATGGAACAAACGGACTACCGACTCGCGGCCATAATGTATACGGACATCGCCGGTTTCTCCCGAATGATGGAGAAGGACGAGGCGGGAACGCTGAAGCTCCTCAACTACCACAACGACCTCATCTCGGGCATTGCCGAAAGCCATCACGGGAAGGTCATCAAGACCATCGGCGACGCCCTCCTCATCGACTTCAAAAACACAGTCGAAGCCCTCCAGAGCGCCATGGAGGTTCAGGACAAGCTGTACGAGCATAATAAGGGAAACCCCACGCTGCCCCTTCTCGTGAGAATAGGCGTCCACCTCGGCGATATCTACTTCTACGAGAACGACGCCCTCGGTGAGGGCATCAACATAGCAGCGCGCCTTCAGTCCCTGGCCAGGCCCGGCTGTATCTGCTTCTCGCAGGATGTCTACAACCTCGTGCTCAACAAGATCGAGTTCCACGCCCAGAAGCTCGGCAAGGTTTCCCTCAAAAATATCACGAAGGAGATCCACGCCTACGAGATAACGACACCGAACGTCGAGTTCGATCCCAACAAGGACAAGCCCAGACCAGGCTACACGCCCGCTTCGTACAAGGACGGGGAAGAAGATGGCTCGGAGGATAAGGCGACCGAGACATCGCCCCAGTCGACAGGCGGCACCGAACTCCTGGCCCAGATTCGCCGCGAAATTCTCGAGGAGACCAAAGCCTTGGGCAGGAGAATGACCGTAGCCGAGGCGAAGGAGAAATACGCCCATTACGGCGTCGAGGCCCAGGAGGTCATCGCCACGATGGCCGATCAGAGCCTCCTCGTGAAAGGCCCAGATCGGCCTTCCGCAGGCTCGCCCTCCCTGCCTCCCTTCATCGCGGGATTCGGCCGCAACGAGAAGGGCGAGTTCGATACGGACGCGCTCAAGAACAACATCGAGGCCGCGGTGAGCGGCATCGTGAACGAGATCGAGCGCTCGGTCGAGAAAAACATGACGAAGGGCGAGCGCGAGCACTACGAGGAGAAGTACCGCCACCACATCGAGAAGGCGCGGGAGCACGTAGAGCGGGCACGGGAACATGCCGAGCGACATAGGGAACGCGACAGGGAGAGGCACGAGAACCACAGCGAATCAAACGATCCCGAGTCGACGGCCGGCGACTTCGAGGCCTATCGCCGCCGTCTCGAGAGGCACAGTCATGGCGCGCGGGGCGGCCTCGCCGGAAATCTCACGAGCTACCTCGCCGTCAACGGTCTCTTGTGGTTTATAAACCTGAGTAGCTCGGCGCACTTCCTCTGGGCGGCGTTCGTAAGCGCCGGTTGGGGCATAGGCGTAGCCGCCACCATCGTCAGCTCCCGCCGCGCGAGCGAGAAACTCCGCGAGGTCGACGCCATGCCGGAGCTCGATTCGGGCCAGCTCGCCGACCTCAAGAGGCTCAACAAGATGAAGGATGCGATGGCCCAACACGCCTCGAGTACGGTGATGGTCTGCCTCTTTTTCGCCGTCATCAATCTCCTCACGAGCCCCGCCTTCCTCTGGTTCCTCATCCCTTCGGCGGCGATGGCCGTGGGTTTCCTGGCGCATTTCGCCTCCTATAGCGTCGGGAAGCCCCGACTCGAGCGAAAGCTACTCGATGCCCTCGGCATCAAGGGCGGGTGGCGCAATATCTTCAAGCAAGGCAAGGCGAGAAGGAAGGAAGCGGCAGGACTCGGACCTTACGCCGACCTCTACCGCGAGGCTCAGGCCGCGAAGGAGGCAATAGCCGCCCAGCTCGCATCGGGGAGCGCGGGCGCCGCATCGGTGGATGCGGACCTCGCGCCTTCGCTCGATCAGTACCTCGGCCAGGTGAAGCTCCTCGCACAGTCTGCGAACGAAATCGACAGGCTCGTCGAAAGCATCCCCATGACGGATATCTCGAAAGACAAGGCAGTCCTCGTGTCCAAGGAGAAGGCGGCGACAAGCCCGAGCCTCAAGGCCGAATACCGGCAGTCCATCGAGGAGATCGACAAGCAGGAGAAATCCTACGCGGAGCTCAAGGAACAAAGCGAGGTCGTGAAGCTCCGTCTCGGCTCCTCGGTCAACCAGCTCAAGCAGATGCGCCTGGACATAGCCAGGCTTTCGGCGTCGCCCAATGCCGAGGGTGGAGCTGATCTCGCGGGGCTCAAAAGGCGCACCGACGAGCTCTCGCACTACCTCGAGGACCTGCGCTCAGGCTATGCCGAATCGAGAGACGATCCCTTCGCCCAGCTCGAGGCGGACGAGAAGAAGCGCCTCGAAGCGGAAACGGGCAAGGGCCAATAGGCTACATATCTGACCATTTTTTAAAGTAAAAGGGCCTTTCTTTTTAATAATGAGCACGTCTTTACTAAATTTAAAGCGCCTTTCTTGTGATGAGAAAGGCGCTCACACACCTTTAGGCCATGGATAGCTACAAGGTCGCCGGCACGCCGGGCATTTAGAAGAGCCTCTGGTGTCGGTTTTTACAATTATGAGGTAGCCGCCAAAGGAATACTACAATAAGGAGGTTTCGATGAAAGACTTTCAAGATAAAGTCGCACTGATAACGGGAGCAGGCAACGGTTTCGGGGCCGATTTTGCAAAAGAGGCCCATAGACGCGGGATGAAGCTCATGCTTGTCGATATCGACGAGCATGATGTAAAGAGAACCCAGAGTGCTATCCTCGACGACCGCGGCGTCGCGGAGTTCTGCGTCGCCGATGTGTCGCTCGAGTCCGAAGTCGATCGGATGGTAAAAGCGACGCTGGCCGCCTTTGGGCGAATAGACCTGCTCATCAATAACGCGGGCGTCGCCATCGGCGGATCCGTCGTGAACATGCCCACAAGGGATTGGGAATGGATCGTCGCTGTGAACGACATGAGTCAGATATATGCCATGAAACGCGTCATCCCGATCATGACCGCGCAAGACTCGCCCTGCCATATCGTCAACGTCGCCTCCCTCGCGGGCTTGGTCACGATGGGAAGCATGCCTGCCTACTTCGCGACGAAACATTTCAGCGTCGCGTTGACGGAGAGCGCGAATTACGACTTGCAGGCGAAAAACTCTAAGATCGGCATGTCCGTCTTCTGCCCCGGCTACGTACAGACGGACCTCTTTAACTACGAGCGTCATCGCCCCGAGCGCTTCAAGGCCCCGAACGACCCGTATTACGCGAGCGATGCATACAAGGAGATCCTAAAAATGGCGGAGCGCGTGATAACGACCGGAATCCCCCTGGATCCGATCGCGGCTCTCGTATTCAGAGCCATCGAGCTCGGCGACTTCTACATCGAGACAAACAAGAAGGCGAAGTGGTTGATCTTCGATAGGGCCAGGAATATCATTTTCCAGAAGAATCCGAACTATGCGAAGGTGATGGCAAAAGCAACGAAATAGCTTCCGCCGGCGAGACGGCGGACATCCTAGATAAAGATAGCTCCGTCTCGCTCCGTCTGCGCTTGGAATCAGCACGTCTTGAAGCGGTTTATCGACTGGGTGAGCGCATCAACGGTCCGGTCCGTATTTGGGACAACACCGCGTATCCGATTTTTAGTATATCGAGCACCACCTTCAGTAGCCGATTGCGCCGAAATCGAGAGAAATAAAAGGCTTTACACCGTCGGAGGCGAATTCAACGGCTCCTCCTTTGAGGCTAATCCCGAATGCGTCGTTGACGCGAACTCCGACGCCGAGAGCCTGTGTCCATTGCATATAGGCAAAAGTAGCAGGATCGCTGACAGTAGGCGCGTTCTGGAGACAAATGCCTGTGGAAAAGAGGCCGAGGATGAAGACTGGAACCTGCACTGAACGTGATAAGCGATCGAGGTTTAGTTTCGCCTCGACTCCGCCCCCGGCGACATAACTTCCGATAAGGTAATTGCTCGGCATTGGACCGGGGAATAGGAGCCGGTATGCGAGGGTAGGCTTGTAGTAATGCGGAGCAGCGATCGTGTCGTCTGCCTTTTTGCTAAAATCGGTCCCGGCCTTCCAAAGCAAGGAAAGGGAAAAGGGAGTGTGAAGCGAAAGACAAGCATAACCCTGGCAATCGAGCGTAGAGAAGGCTCGCTGCGATCCTAGCTCGGGCAGCGATAGCGTGTACCCAAGGTCGAGGGCCAGCCCGTCCATGGGAAATATCGGCGAATCGAGCCTACGCAGGGAGAGTCCGGCGTGGAGGATCGACGCGTATGCTATGCCCAAGTCCGGATCGGGCAACTGTAGTTCGTTGATGGATGCGTAACTCCAGCCGAGCGAAAGTCGTTCTCCGGGGAAGGTCTCGTAATCGAGATCACAGCCTCCTTGCATTGTTTGCGCCTGATAGTCGTAGTTGGAGGAAGTATTCGGATAGCTGGTGTTGTATTCTCGGCTGATCTGGACGTAGGCTTCGACGTCAACGCCCTGTAGTATCGGCTCTGAATACCTGGCATTGAGTCCGGGGGCGTCGAATATCTCGCCACCAACCTCCAAGCGCGAGCCGCGGCCAGTTAAGTTATTGAAAACCAGGCTCGAGCCGAGGTCCCTGCTGCTGGTAAGTGTTTCTGAATAGGTCGATTCGTAGGCGAAAGAGAAATTGAGTTCGTCAGCTTTCGGTGGCTTTTTCTCCAGGCTTACGACGAGTGTCGGCGTGCTGTCCGCGTCGGACATCCCCATGCGGATGTACTCGTACTCGCCTATGTTCTCGAGTTCGGCGACAGCCTTGGCGAGCTTCCCTTGATCGGGGACCGTGCCGACCAGCGGAGCGCACAGGGTCTTGGCTTTCTCTAGGTCCTTCTCCCGGCCTCCCGACACGATCAGCTTCCCAAACTTGGGAAGCTGAGGGGCCGGGAGCTTCGGCGCAACCTCGGTTCCGATCCGAGAGCGGATCGCCGCGAAGGTATCCTCGGCCGCCGCGGCCGAAGCCTCACCGAGGGCAAGGATAGCATTGGCGTCCTTGAAATTTCCTGATTTATATCCCTTTAT
>Ga0326728_10004435_pt1 | contig 41526 bp, 38 predicted proteins | sample MB3enrmetagenome_FD_207602 | JGI IMG/M metagenome (GOLD analysis project Ga0326728, IMG submission 207602) | Lab enriched peat soil microbial communities from McLean, Ithaca, NY, United States - MB31MN | ecosystem: Environmental > Terrestrial > Soil > Wetlands > Peat | place: USA: New York... | reverse complement strand
CTGGGCGAACGGGGTGTCAATGCTGATGCCGATGACGGCGGCGTTGAGGCGGGCATATTGGCCCAGACCGGCGCTGATCTCGCACATTTCCTGGGTGCATACGCCGGTGAAGGCGGCGGGGAAAAAAAGCAGGACGGTGTTCTTCTTGCCGAAATTGTCGCTGAGTTTGACATCCACCAGCCCGGTGGCGGCTTTGGATTTAAGCGTGAAGTCCGGCGCTTTGGAACCAACTTTGATAGGCATAGAATTATTGTTTTTGTTTACCGATTACCCATTTGCAGCTTATATACGATGACCCGGAGGAGGTGTCAAACAGGATTTTGGAAGGGCAATGGGGCGCGGTGTATTTCACATTTTGGGGTTTTCTTTCTTAATCATAATCTTAATCTTGCTCTTAATCCGTACGGAGGAGGGAGCAGAGATTAAGATTAAGATTAGGAGTAAGATTAAGAGGGGAACCCAAAAATCTGACATGCACCCAAGGGGGCGGGCGCATGACCAAACCCTTTACCTCTTCGGCAGGGCGGCGCTGCTGCGCCGCCCAAAAGTTCAGGGAAATGAAAAGAAAAATGCGCGACGAGGCAAAATGAGATGGGCGCTCCCGCAGGCGGGATTCTTGCTCGTGGAGCAGTCTTGACGCCCCGGCACAATGATCTCGAAACCGGAACTTAGACCGTTGCTCTTCGTCGCGCAACCCATATATGCCACCCGGCCGGGGAAAATGCCATCCGAAGTTATTCACAAGATTATTCACCGGCGCGGGACAAAAACCCCGCCTTTGTGGTAGGGCAGAGCTGCCGCTCTGCCCTGGATACTTGGGCGGCGCAGCAGCGCCGCCCTGCCGGCGACGTGAAGATTTTGTCCTGCGCCCATTATTCACCGCCGGCGCCGCCGGCCGGCGGCGGGACGGCGGCGGCCTCCACTTGCCTGCGAAATTGGAGAGCGTGAAGTTTGTGATAGACGCCGCCCCGGGCCAGCAGTTCGGCATGGCGGCCTGCCTCCACAATGCGGCCATAGTCCAGCACAAGGATCACGTCGGCGTGCTGCACGGTGGAAAGGCGGTGGGCGATGCAAATCGTGGTCCGCCCCTTCATCAGTTCATCCAGGGCGCCCTGCACCGCCCGCTCCGATTCGTTGTCAAGCGAACTGGTGGCTTCGTCCAGCACCAGGATGGGCGCGTCTTTCAAAATGGCCCGGGCAATGGAAAGCCGCTGCCGCTGGCCGCCGGAAAGGGTCACGCCTTTCTCCCCGATGCCCGCTTCATAACCGCCCGGCTTTGCCATGATGAAATCATGCGCATGGGCGTGTTTGGCCGCCGCCTCCACTTCCGCGGCGCTGGCCCCGGGGCGTCCGCAGGCGATGTTGTTGCGGATGGTGTCGTTGAACAGAATGACCTCCTGGGTGACGACGGCGATCTGGGAGCGCAAGTCGTGCAAGGCGACCTCGCGCACATCCACGCCGCCGATGCGGATGGCGCCGGAAGTGGGATCGTAAAAGCGGAGAAGGAGGTTGGTCAGGGTGGTCTTGCCCGTGCCGGTCCGCCCGACCAGCGCGACCATCTGGCCGGGTTTGATTTTCAACTGAATGTCGCGCAGGACCAGGCCGGTTCCATAGCCGAAGCTCACGTTGTCAAAATGAATTTCAGCGCCGGCGGCGCGGAGCGGCACGGGATGGGCGGGGCCGGTCAGGGTGTTGGGAATGGCGAAGAGTTCAAAAACGCGCTGGGTGGCGGCCTGGGCCTGGGTCATCTGGCTGTGCAGCCGGATGAGGTTTTTAACCGGCGAGTACATCATGAGCAGCGGCGCGACAAAAGCGACAAAATTGAGGGAGGTCGAACTGCCGGCTTTGCCGGCTTCATACAGGAACATCCCGGCGATGCCAATGGCGCCCACAAATTCAATCAAAGGCCCGGGAGATTCGGTCGCCCGGACCACCCGCATGAAGTTGCTGCGGAAGATGTTGAGCGCGGCCTTGAATTGTTTGACCACCAAGTCTTCCAAATTATAAGCCTTGATGATGCGGTTGCCCGTAAACGATTCGTGCAGCACCCGGCCCAGCGCGGCCTGTTCGGTTTGGATGGCGGCGCTGGCGCGCCGGCCTTTGCGGCTGTAAATGGTGATCGGAATCGCGCACAACGGAAACACCAGCAAAGAGAGGATCGTCAACATGGGATCCACCTTGACGACCACGTATAAATAGCTCAGGATGGTGACAGGACACGAAATCAACGTGACCAGGGAGACGGCGATCGTGTTCTGTAAAACCAGAAGGTCGTTGTTGCGCGACATCAATTCACCCGTGCTGCTTTTTGTAAAGAAACTCAGGGGCAGGTTGAGAAGATGCTCGAAGAGCCGGGCGCGCAAATCGCAGATCGTGCGAATGGCCACCCAGCCCATGAGATAGGAGCTGAGATAAGCCACAATACCCCGCGCCAACACCACCAAAGGGATCAAGCTCACGATCAAGATTCTCCAAGTCAATGAGCCGGCGGTCTGGGCGGCGGCCCACTGTTTCATGTGCAGGAACAGGTCGCGCACCCAGCCCGGCACCCAGGGCGGCACCTTGTCCGCCAGTTCCTCCACACCTCCCGGCTGGTTGGACGTGAACATCACAAAGAAAACAAACCCCGCCGTTCCCAAGACCAGCGGCTGGCCCAGGCCGTTCAAAATCCCAAACAACACGCCCAGGAGAAACCGTCCTTTGTAGGGCCGGTTTAATTTCCACAGCTTAAAAAGAAATTGGATCATGTCCGCTGGCGGCCAGTATGCCCCGTCGGGGGCAAAGTTCAAAGTTTAAGGTGCGGCGCGGCAATGGGCCACATCGGGCGAATGGCGTCAAACACCTCCGTCGCGGAAATCGCCCCCAGACACTCGGCCCGGCCCCCGGCCAGGCAATGATTGCGGCCGCTGTCAAGGCAAGGGCAGCCCGCAGCCAGATACTTGTGTTGCGGCCCGGCGGGCGGAAGCCATTCCTTCAAGCCGGGATATTTGCGAAAGACGGTGAAGGTGGCAATGCCCAGGGCCGCCGCCAGATGGAGCACGCCGGAATCCGCGCCGAGGTGCAGCCGGCAGCGTTGCAGCAACGCCGCCAATTGTCCGATGTTCAAACCCGGCAGACAGAGCAGGCGCGCCGCGGGCACGGCGGCGGCCAGCCGGTCCAGCCGCGCCGGCTCGCGGGCATTGCCGGCGGCGGTGGCCACCAGTTGCACGGCGGGGTCGCTCTTGAGAATCAGCCCGGCCAGTTCCGCCCAGTTTTCCAGTGGCCATTCCTTGAGCGGCGTGCTGGCGTTAATGGAGAGGTGAATGGAATTGGCCGGGATGCCGGCCGCCGCGGATTCCCGCGCTTTCACCGGCACCTGCAAATCAAACCGGGCCCCCTCCAGGGAAAAACCCGCCGCGGCCAACACCTGCCGCCGCTGTTCGTAGACCGGGATTGCCTGGCCTTGTCGCGGCACCCAGTTCTCAATCAGCCACCGGTTCCAGAAATGGCGGCGTCCGCCCTCATGCCCCAGCCGCCACTTTGCCCCCGTCAAGGCCGTCAGGAATATCGTGCGGTCGGCGCCGCTGAAATTGAAGGCCGCGTCAAACTTCTCCCGGCGCAGCGCGCCGATGATGTCCCAATGCCGCCACCAGGGCGGGCTTTGCGGCGTCAATGGAAACGCCCAGGCCCGGTCCACGCAGGGGGCCAGGCCGAGCAATTCCGCCCCGACCGCGGCGGACAAGGTGTGAAGTTGGGCGGCCGGATAATGCCGTTTGATTTCCCACAAGGCGGGGACCAGATGGACCGAATCCCCGAGGAAGCCCAAATCAACGACGATGATTTTGCGCGCCGATTTGGTTTGTTCGTAAAAACGTGCGGGCACGGGCGGCATGGCGTCGTCTAGTTAATGGCAAGCGGCGCGGTTTGCCAGAGAAAAATCCTCCCGGGCAGCGCTTCCAAATTGACGCAGTTGGGCGCGGATCAGCAAATGGTTGGAGAATCCCCGATCCCCACAAAAGACGTCGAGGAACCCAATGCGTCACTGACGCAATACCAGGGCCGCTCTAAAGCCGTGGCGGCTTTCGGCAGAAAGCCGCTGAATTTCCGCATCCCCAGCGGTTTGGCGGCACCTTTAGAGCAGCCCTGACCCAATACCGGGCGCATGACAAAAATCTTCATCTTCCTGCTAGGGCAGAGCTGCTGCTCTGCCCTGAATTCTTGGGCGGCGCAGCAGCGCCGCCCTACCGGCGTCGTGAAGATTTTTGTCCTGCGCCTCCCAATACCGAGGAATCAACTTTTCTCTCGACAGCTCCGGCTGTGTTGCTAAAACGAATGCACCCACATTGCGAGAGTTCAAGGTGGGTGCATTCCTTTTCAAAGCATCTAATTTCCACCGCGGACACCGTGATGGAAACATCAAACGGACTTCGAGCGATGGCGCGCGCGCGGACTGCCAGCCTGCTTCACAACTCCCGCGCTCCACAACTCCCGCGCTCCGCATCGAGCTTGCCGCCAAGAAGGCGGCGATGGAGTGTTTGGCAAAGGGCGGTTTGAGCGGATGGCGCGCGTTCCTCAGAGCTTGTCCTTCTTGCGATAGGCCAGCCCCTGGAAGTGGGCCACGAGATCGCCCTGGTCGTCCTTGATTTCGACGGAATAGGTGCCGATCTTGAAGTTCTTGGCCAGCTCCCGCGCCTCGGCCCAGAGGGTGCCCGTCTGGGCGGCTTTCATGAAGGTGATGCTGGCATTGACCGCCACAGCCACGGTGCCGTGCGAGTTGGACGCCGCGGCGAAGGTGAAGTCGGCCAGGGTAAAAATGGCGCCGCCCTGCACCGTGCCGATGCCGTTGAGATGGTGCGGCTGGAGGGTCATGCGGGCCGAGGCGCGGCCGGGCGAAATGGAGAGCAATTCAATGCCGGATCGCCCGGCAAACTTGTCGTTTTCAAGCCGCTGTTTGATGTGTTCCATCTGAGTCCTGTTCGGAAAGAGGCAATGGCGCCGAAGCGATGGGCGGGATGCGCTGGTTCAGCCTTCGAGCCGCTTGAAGAGATCGGCGTTGCCGACGACGTTGATCTTGTGCTTCTTCAGCACCCCAATGGCTTTGTCCGGGTCGTCGAAGCGGAAGAGGAGCAGGCCCTTGCTGTCGCGCTTGAGGGTGAAGGCATACATGTATTCCAGATTGATCCCCGCTTGTTCGAGCACGTCCAGGACCTCGGCCAAACCACCCGGGCGGTCGGCCACTTCGATGGCCAGCACGTCGGTGACCTTGACGAGCAAACCATTCTTGACAAAAAGGTTTTTTGCCGCCTCCCAGTCGCGAACGATGAGGCGAAGGATGCCGTATTGCCGGGCCTCGGCAATGGTGAGGGTGAGGATGTTGATGTTGGCGCCGGCCAGCAGTTTGACCGGAGCGCTGAGCGCGCCCGGTTTGTTCTCCAGGAACAGGGAAAGTTGCTTGAGTTTCATAGGAAGTGGGAACGTTACATTTTGCGCTGATCTATCACGCGTTTGGCTTTGCCCTCGCTGCGTTGAATGGTGCGCGGCTGGATAAGTCGCACGCGCGGCCGCAATCCGGTGGTGGTTTCGATGGATTTGGTCAGGCGGGCCTGCAATTGTTCCAGTCCGCCCACCGTGTCGCTGAACACTTCTTGCGTCACTTCCACCTGCACTTCCATTTCATCCAGCCCCTTTTCGCGGGTGAGAATAATCTGGTAATGCGGCAGCGCGCCCTCGACCTTTAACAGGGCGGTTTCGATTTGCGACGGGTAAACATTGACGCCGCGGATGATGATCATGTCGTCGCTGCGGCGGCTGATGCGTTTGATGCGGCGCAACGTCCTCCCGCAAGGGCAGGGCTCGGAGGTCAGGGCGGTGATGTCGCGCGTGCGATAACGGATCATGGGCATGGCGTGTTTGCTCAAGGTGGTGAGCACCAGTTCCCCTTCCACCCCTTCGGGGCACGGCTTGCCCGTCGCGCCATCTATCACCTCCGGGTAGAAGAAATCCTCGAAGATGTGCGGGCCGGCCTGGCACGGGCATTCCATGGCCACGCCGGGGCCGACGATTTCCGACAGCCCGTAGATGTCGTAGGCCTTGATGCCGCTGTCTTGTTGGATGCGCTGGCGCATGGATTCGGTCCACGGTTCCGCGCCGAAAACGCCCACGCGCAAGGGCAGGTCCTTGAGGTGGACGCCCAGTTCGGCCGCCTGGTCAATGATGTGCAGGAAATAACTGGGGGTGCAACAAATGGCGGTGACATTGAAATCCTTGAGAACCATGATTTGGCGCTGGGTGTTGCCGCCGGAAATGGGGATGACCGTGGCCCCCAGGGCTTCCGCGCCGTAATGCGCGCCCAACCCGCCCGTGAAAAGACCGTAGCCGTAAGCATTCTGCACAATGTCCCCGCGATGCAGGCCGCAGGCGGCCAGACTGCGGCACATGACGTTGGTCCACACATCCACGTCTTGCTGGGTGTAGGCGACAACGATCGGCTTGCCGGTGGTCCCGGTTGAGGCGTGCAGCCGGACGATCTCGCTCATCGGGCTGGCGAACAACCCGAACGGATAGCCGTCGCGCAGGTCCGCCTTGTCGCAGAACGGCAGGCGCGTCAGGTCGTCCAGCGATTGGATGTCGCCCGGTTCCAGGCCGCGTTCGCTCATGCGGCCCCGGAACAGGGCGACGTGCTGGAAGGCGTGCGCCACCATGTTTTGCAGGCGCGCCAACTGCAATTCATGCAACTGGCCGGGTGGAAGAAAATCCGGCGCGCTCACGGGATCGAAGGGCGCCGCTTTGGGGAGGGAGTGTTTGCTCATGGGGTTTTGGCTGCTTTGTCAATCATAGCGGAGAGCCAGGCGGGCGGGCGAATCGGTTTGCGGGCCGCATCGGTGAAGGCATGCACCGTGTAGCCGCGCACCACCGGATTGCCGGCCGACTGATTGTCAATCTGCACGTCGAAGCGAAGCCGGGCGCGCCCGGAAAAGTCCGCGCAAGTCGAAACCGCCAGCTCGTCATCATAGCGCGCCCCGCCCCGGAATTCCAGGTGCGCTTCGACCAGGGGCAGAAAGACGCCTTGCGCCTCCAGGGCGGCGTAGGAAAGCCCGAGCCGGTGGCGCATCCATTCCGTCCGCCCGCACTCGAACCACTCCAGCGCGCGCGAGTTGTAGAAAGTCCCCATCTGGTCCGTTTCGCTGTAGCGGACGCGCAGACTCAACAAGTCCGCGGGCTTGTCCAAGGCGGGTTTAGGCGGCGGCGGTGGCATGGACGTTTTGGATTTGGCTGGCCCGGCCCAGCAGAAAGGCCTCCCGGTTGTCCTCGAGAAACTTCCGCGCAAAGGCCCCGGCGACCGCCTCGAGCCATTCGGATTCGGCCAGCGGCAGATGGGCGCTCAACGCGCCGAGCAGGGCGACGTTCAACATTTTTTTCTGGGGCAGCTTGTCCGCGTCAATCAGCGATGGCTCAATCACCAGGCCGCCCGCGCGCAGAAGATGGCGGTTGGGCTCCAGTTGGCTTGGCTCGAGCGTCAGGAGAAAATCCGCCTCGCCCGCCGGCACCATGGGGCTCAAGATTTGCGCGCCAAAGCGGACGTCGCACGTGACCGATCCGCCGCGCTGACTCATGCCCTTGATTTCGCTCTTCTTCACGTCATGGCCGGCGCGCAGCGCCACCTCCGCGATGATGTCCGTGGCGGCCAGGACGCCCTGCCCTCCCAGCCCGGCCACGATGATGTTATACGGCGGCGGCGCACAGTTCTCCGTTTTCCTGGCATCGGCAGCTTTGTTCACGTTGTTCATATTCCTTGAGTTGTCGGGCGATAAGAACGCAGGGCCGGCGCGCGATAATCACGGCCAGTTCCCCGCTCTGGAGGGCTTCCCTGAGGGCGTGATCAAAGGCCTCCGAACCCGAGCGGGGTTCGATGACCTGGACGCGGCGAATCCCGCACGCGCGCGCCAGGTCCTCCAGGACGAGCCGGGCCGCGGGTTCATGGCTGAGATTGCGGCCGGTGGCCGGGTGTTCCTGGTGGCCGGTCATGGCGGTGGTGGCGTTGTCAAGTATAATCACAACATGGCCGGTGGCCGGGGGGTTGTAGGCCATCTCCACCAGCCCGCTGATGCCGCTGTGAACGAAAGTGCTGTCGCCGATGATGCTGACCACCCGGCAGGCTTGCTCGGGCGGAAGCACATGGCGCAGTCCCAGTCCGACCCCCAGGCTCGCTCCCATGCAGACGCACGAATCCATCGCCTCGAACGGCCGCAACGCCCCGAGCGTGTAGCAACCAATGTCGCCGGCCACGATGCAGTTTTGCCGGCGCAGCGATTCGAAGACGACCCGGTAAGGACAGGCCTCACAGAGTTGCGGCGGCTTGGCCGGCGGGGGAACCGGTTCCGGACTGGTCTCGGCGCGAAGGATGCGCCGCGCCCGCGCCACGTCCAATTCGCCAAAGCGATACATCTCCGGCTTGGCGCGGACTGCCATTCCCGCCGCCCGGATGGCCTCGGCCAGATACGGATCGCCTTCCTCGATCACCAGGCAGGATTGGACCCCGGCGGCGAATTGCGCGATCAGGCGCAGGGGCAGAGGATGGGTGAACCCCAGTTTAAGCACGCTGGCCTCCGGCGCGGCTTCGCGCGCATGCATAAAGGAAATCCCGGAGGTGATGAGGCCCAGAGCTTTGCCGCCCGGCAAAACCCGGTTCAGCGCGCAATCCTCGTTCCATTCCGCCATTTCCGCAAGCTTCTGGCGCAACCGCCGGTGGGCGGGCCGCGCATTTCCCGGAACCATGACGCGCCCTTTCAAATCGCGCACGAAGTTCGCGGCTTGGGGAACGTCGCGCTGGGAACCCGGCCGCACCACGGTGTAACTGTGGCAAACCCGCGTCGTGGCGCGCAGCAGGACGGGAATCTTCCAGCGCCCGGAAATTTCGATGGCGGCCCGCATGAAATCGTAAGCCTCCTGCGAGTCGGCCGGCTCCAGCATGGGCACGCCGGCGGCCACCGCATAGCGCCGGTTGTCCTGTTCGTTTTGACTGGAGTGCATTCCAGGATCATCGGCGGAAACGATGACCAGAGCGCCCGCCACTCCGGTGTAGGCCGCCGTGAACAGCGGGTCCGAGGCCACGTTCAGGCCGACGTGCTTCATGGCGGCCAGCGCGCGGGCGCCGCCAAACGCGGCGCCGAGGGCCACTTCCAGCGCCACCTTCTCGTTGGGCGACCACTGGGCGCGGCCGCCCAGTTTTGCAAAACTCTCGAGAATCTCGGTGGCGGGCGTGCCGGGATAGCCGGCCCCCAAGGCCACGCCCGCGTGCCGCGCCGCCAGGGCCATGGCTTCGTCCCCGCTTAACAAGAGCCTGTTTTCATCATCCATAGAGTGCCTTGCAAAATTGAGCTTTTACCAGTTTAGCCCCAAGCCTTGCCCAAAATCAAAGCAAATCTCTGCCCATGCAAAGTCAAGGTCTTTGCTCATGCGAATGGGGGTCCCCCATATTCCGGTTCGTTTTTACGTTGTTCTTCAAGGGCGAACCTCAATCAAATAGCCTCAAACTACGGGTGACCTCTGGTCTTGGTCTCAGCGCCCCCAAAATCAGCCCCCCCCTCTGCGGCTCCGGGCATCCAGCGCACCCCACCCGGCCAGCCGCAACCAAAGGAACTGAACCTCCAACGGAGGGCGCGCATCGGAAGAGAAACAGCTTCCTATCCGTGAAATCCGCGAAATCCGCGGTAAAAAATTCTCGCGATACGGAGCGATTCTACAGGATTGAAGCGCGGAGAGCCGAAAAGTGAAATCTCCGTTGCCTCAGCGCCCTCCTCTTCAAACAAATCCGGCGGTCTGTGGGCCAAACGGCGCGGCAGTTCCCGTCTTTACAGAGCAGTCCGAAGTATCGAATGCGATCAAACAGCCGCGAAAAAGCTCAAGAAGCCAAATGGTCTTTTTTTATGCACTGCAATCCGTCAGCATCACGCAGTCCCGATAAGATTCTCAGTCCGCCGTTTTGCGCGAAAAAACCAAAGTCAGGGCAAGGATTGTCAAGGGAATGGAAAAAGCGTTTTCAGGTCTATTCCCCTGACAACCATTCCCCTGACTTTGGTCCTCTTCGTCCCTTTGGTCCCTTCCCCTCCTTCCTTTGAAACTGAGCAAAATCCATGTCAACCACATATACTATATTTCACTTTATTTCACCCATTTTCCGCCAAAACCTTACAACCTATGCTATAATGCGTGGCATGCGATACGGACTCACCGCGCCGGGGCCGCCTTCGGGTGAATCCGGCCAGCGCGGGATGCCGGGGGACTGGCGCGGCTGGGCGGGATTGAAAACGAGGATTCCCCCGTCGCCAAAGCTTCCTCCTTCGCTGAAGCTGCGGAGGACAGGATGGCGGACAAAGGATGACCGAGAATGCAAGGGGCCGAGGGGTCAGCCCCGCATAATCGCATATTTTTGTTTTCTTCCCGCATGTCACGGCAGACGGGCCGGGGAACCGTTGAAGCGGTATTCTCGCGGCGGTCACTCAAGATTCAGTTAGGCCCTGGCCTTTTCCCCGGGGAGAAGCGGCTCCTTGCCCTTGTCGGCGATGACGGCCTTCAGGCGGTATTTTTCATTTAGCATTTCACTCTCAGTCCCGCAGGTCTTCCAAGCACCTTGGTGCCGGTGGATGCCACCACAGCGAGCTTCTGAGCAGAAATCCGCCACGCGACAGAAAAGCACGGGCTTCTGCCCGCAGATGGACGCAGATGGACGCAGATAAAGCAAACCTCTTTGAACAGGAGAAAACAGAGATCACAGAGTTTTCTTCTCTGTTGCCTCCGTTTCCTCCTGTTCTTGAATTCTTTATCTGCGTTAATCCGCGTCCATCTGCGGGCAACTTCGGATTCGGTCGCGTTTTGCCGCTTTGGGCCTCTCGCCGCTTCCACTATGGGGTCAGCACAACACGCAAGTGGCTAATGCTCAACTCCTTGCAACAATCTCCATTTTTTCGCATTTTTCCATTGACTTCAATACTTATCAGCTATATAATTGCCCGCGTATGGTAAGGAACAAATGGAAGAATGGTGACGGGATGAAGACCGGATTTCAGCGCGAAAAGCTGAAATTGGGAACCCTGAAATTGGGAAATCACGATTTCTGCTTTCTCCTTTCCCAATTTCTGCTTTTCCTGCGGCCCTCCAGCACTCCAACACTCCAGGCCCCCCGATAAAGGTTAATAAAGGTCAATAAAGGTTAATAAACCCAAAAAAAATACTTTTTTATGACGAGACAAGGTAAAATAGCACGGCTGCCGCATCCCATTCCCGAGCAAATCAACCAGCGCCTCCAAAATGGCGAAGAAGGCAAACAAATCGCCGAATGGTTCAACACCCTGCCAGAGGTCACATCCCTCATGGCCGGGGAATTTGACGGCCAACCGATCAACGAAAACAACCTGTCCAATTGAAAGCTTGGCGGATACCGCGATTGGGAGGCCCAACAGGCCGCCCTCCAAAATGCCAAATTGGAGCCTAAAGTCCGCGGCCCGCGCCCCCAGTGTGGCATCTCCAAGGAAACCATCGCCCAACTCGAGAAAGACTTGAATTTATTCTAACCCCATCCGCCATGAAAAAAAACGAACAGAAGCAAACGAAGGCAACGAAGAAGAATCCCTCCTTCGTTTCCTTCGTGCCCTTCTGTTCAAATCCGCAATCCGCAATCCGCAATCCGCAATCCGCAATCCGCAATCCGCAATCCGCAATCCGCAACCCGCAATCCACCATGAGCCAATTCTTCTTCGTTGTCCCGTTGGCTTCTGCGCGTCCCACAGATGGCGACGCGGGCCGGACGGGATTTCCCGCCTCGGCCACGGTCCCTTCGGGACGTTAAAAATAAGACTTGCATAACCAAAAAGCAAATCATATTATCCGCCCTAATTCCATGTTTTGGCATGAGCAAATAGAGACGCTGGATTGCCCGGCGCTCCAGGCCCTGCAACTCAAACGGCTGCGGGAAACGGTCGGCCGGTTGGAGCGGGTGCCGTTTTATCGCGGGAAATTTCTGGCCGCCGGCCTCAAGCCTGAGGATATAAAATCGCCGGCTGACGTGCGGCGGCTGCCTTTCACCACCGCGGCCGATTTGCGGGAAAATTACCCGGACGGACTGCTGGCGGTTTCGCGGGAGGAGGTGCTGCGGCTGCACACTTCCAGCGGGACCACCGGAAAGCCAAAGGCCCTCTTTTTCTCCAGGCGCGATGTGGAGACCGCGGCGGAACTGATCGCCCGCGCCCTGTGCATGACCGGCGTGACCCGGCGCGACGTCTTCCAGAATATGATGAGCTACGGCCTTTTCACCGGCGGCTTGGTCATGCACTACGGGGCGGAGAAAGTCGGCTGCATGGTCATCCCCGCCGGGCCGGGCACCTCGGAACGCCAGTTGCTCCTCATGCAGGACTTTCGAACCACGGTCGTCCACATCCTGCCCAGCTACGCGCTTTACTTTGCGGATTTCCTGGAGAAAAAGGGGGTTGATCCGAGAAAAAGCCTGGCCTTGCGCAAGGCCTTCGTGGGCGCCGAGCCTCACACCGAAGAAACCCGGCGCAATATCGAAGCGGCGCTGGGAGTGGATGTCTATAACTCCTACGGCTTGACCGAAATGAACGGGCCTGGCGTCGCCTTCGAGTGCGAGGGCAAATGCGGCATGCATGTCTGGGAAGATAATTTCGTCCTGGAGATCATCAACCCCGCCACGGGCGAACCGGTGGCCGACGGGCAGCCCGGCGAATTGGTCCTCACCAGCATCAACCGCGAAGCCATGCCGCTCTTGCGCTATCGCACCCGCGACTTGACTTCCATCATCCCCGGCCCTTGCGCCTGCGGCCGCACCCATCGGCGCATTCACCGCATCACCGGGCGGTCCGACGACATGTTAATCGTGCGCGGGGTGAATATCTTCCCGCAACAAATCGAGCGGGTGCTCATGGGGATGCCGCAAATTGGGCGCAACTACCTCATTCAACTGGAAGGCCTGGACGACATGACGGTAAAGGTCGAATTGTCGCCCGCGGCTTTCGACGGACAGGTCGGGCACCTGGCGGAACTGCAACACCAAGTCGAGGAAAAGCTGCGGGCCGAACTGTGGCTCCGGCCCAAGGTGGACTTGGTGGCCAGCGGTTCGCTCCCCGTGGCCGAAGGCAAGGCCAAGCGTGTTATTGACAAGCGATCCCTTTGACGCGACCCAAACCAATATCTAGCCAAACATATTTGAATTTTTCGGTGGGGCGGCGCTGCCGCGCCGCCCAAAAATCCGAGAGATAATTTGACGGGATTTTGAACGTCGCAATCTATGAATACGGTAAAACTTGTGGCGGTCTTCGCGGAGAACCGGCCCGGGCAGGCCGCCCGCATCACCGGAATCCTGGCGCGCGCCAACATCAACATCCGCTGCATCACCGTGGCCAGCAGCGGCGGTTTCGGCGTCATGAAATTGCTGGTCAACGACCCCGGCCTGGCCTCGCGCGCTCTGCAAGACGCCGGCTTCGCCGCCACCATGACGGACGTGGTCGCCGTGGAAATGCCCGACAAGCCGGGCGCCCTCCACACGGTCGCGGATTGCCTGGCGGCTCATGAGATCAACCTCTGCAACACCACCGGTTTCGTGGCCAACAACCGCGCCATCCTCGTCATTGAAGTCGAAAATCCCGCCGAGGCCGGCGATATTCTCAAAAAACAGGGACTCCATGTTTTGACGCAAAAGGAGGCCCTGGCAGTTTAGGCTAACCTGAATAAGAAGGCACCCATGAATACAAATAGTTCGCATGCCACCAAAGGCTGGACGGTTGTCATCGCCGGCCTGGCCATCAACCTGATTCTGGGCGTGCTCTACGCTTGGAGCGTCATTGCCAAGGCGCTGAGAACCAATTGGCATTGGACCAAGACGGAGGCCACCATGCCGTTCACCGTGGCCACAGTCTGTTTTGCCGGGATGATGGTCTTCGCGGGGCGATGCCAGGACAAATTCGGCCCGCGGCTGGTGGCCACGGCCGGCGGCATCATACTGGGCCTCGGCTTGCTCGCTTCGGGGCTGGTTCATTCGCCCACCGCGATGGCGCTGACCTTTGGCGTCGGCGCCGGGTTGGGGATTGGTTTGGGTTACTCCGCAACGACCCCGCCCGCCATCAAGTGGTTTCCGCCCGCGCGCAAGGGCGTGATTACCGGGATTGTCGTCAGCGGCGTGGGCCTGGCGACGGTTTATATCGCTCCGCTCAGCACCTACCTTCTGCGCATCACCACCATTTCGATGACCTTTGTCTGGCTGGGCGTTGGCGCTCTGGTTCTGGCGCCGTTGCTGGCGCAGCTTTTGCGAAACCCGCCGGAACAGCCGGCGGCGGCGGCGGCCACTCCAACGGCGGCGGCTCCCCGGCGCGAGTCCGACTGGCAGGAGATGCTGCGCACCGGACAATTCTACCAGCTTTGGCTGCTCATGGTGCTCGCCGTCTCGGCGGGTATGATGATCATGACGCAGGTGACCTTTATCGCAAAGGAGCAGGCGAACTGGGACTTGGGATATGTGCCGCTGGCGATCCTGGCGATCTTCAACACGCTGGGCCGCCTTCTCGCCGGCGCGCTCTCGGACAGAATCGGACGGACCCGGACGATGACGCTGGCCTTTCTCTGCCAGGCGGCCAATATGCTGGCCTTCAGCCATTACACGACTTGGCAGTTGGTCATTTTCGGCTCCGCCTTCACCGGGCTTTGCTATGGAACGGTCTTCACGCTCATGCCGGCGGCGACGGCCGATTTCTACGGCGTCCGCAATCTGGGCGTCAACTACGGTTTGGTCTTCACCGCTTTCGGCATCGCGGGGGTGGTCGGCCCCATGCTCGGTGCGGGAATAAACGATCGCTTCAAATCCTATGACTATGCCTATCTTATCTCGGCGGCGATGCTGGCGCTGGGCGCCTTGTTGGCCACGTTGACGGCGCCGCCCGGAGTCAAGGCCAAGCCGGTTGAGCCGCTCCCCGGAGTTTCGCTGGCCGGCCAACATTGACAAACCAAACAAAAACTAACCCAACCAAAAAGCAAGACAATGAAACCAACCCGATTATTGACAGCATTGGCTCTGGCCGGATCACTGGCCCTGAGCCACGCCCAGTCCACCATGTCCGCCGCCGCCGCAACCCCGGCGCCGGCCCCCGCCCCCAGCCCCGCCGAACAAACCATCCAGGACATCAAAAACCCGGTTTGGTGGCTGACCTGGGGCGGCGACCTGCGGCTGCGCAACGAATACTTCAACAACGCGCTCAGCCTGGGAGTCCCGGCGGGAAATCCCCCGGCTGGAAATCCTTTTGGCAGCGTCCATGAGAACGATTATTTCCGCTTCCGCGGCCGGATTTGGGCCAGCATCCTGCCGACCAATGATTTCACTTTCAATGTCCGTCTGGCGGCGGAGCCTCGGGAATTCTTGAAACCCGCGACCATGGACACGTTCTTCAACCAGGAAGGCCCGCAATGGCGTTACGGGATTTTCGACAACTTGAACATCCAATGGAAAAATCCCTTCAAACTTCCCGCGACCCTGACCATCGGGCGACAGGACATTTTGCTGGGAGACGGTTGGCTGATGGGAGACGGAACGCCGGAGGACGGCTCGTTCACCACTTTTGTGGACGCCGCCCGCGTGACTTATCGTCTGGACGACCAGCACACCACCATTGACGCCATCGGCTTGATGCAGTTCGCCCGGCCCGACGCCTGGCTGCCGACCCTCGGACCTTCCACCGCAGTGGGAGCGAACCCGGAACCGGACACTTTGACAGATCAGAACGAAAAGGGCGCCATCCTCTGGATCGCCAACAAGAGCCTGGATTACGCCAATCTGGACGGATACTTCTTTTACAAACACGATACTCGCATCAACAACTTTCCCTCGCAAACTTTTGGGGACAACGGCGATATCTACACGTTGGGCGGCCGGCTTTCGGGAGTGGTGTGCGAGCAATGGAAATACTCGCTCGAAGGCGCCTACCAGTTCGGGCGAAAACAGGACCCGGACCTCAATGACGTCGTCGGCGGCGTCCCAAAGAACCTGAACCTTGCGCCCTCCGCCCAATCCACCGGCTTTCGCGGGCTGGATGCCTTTGGCCTCCAGAGCAAAGTGACCTATATGTTCAAGGACAACTTGAATAACCAGCTTTCTCTTTCCGCCGAATTCCTTTCCGGCGACAACCCCAACACCAGCCGCGACGAGATGTTTGATGTGCTGTGGGGCCGCTGGCCGGCTTGGAGCGAGATGTACAACATTTACAGCTATGTCCAGGAAACCCGCGTCGGGCAGACCGCCAATCTCATTCGCTTCGGCCCCACTTGGACCCTGACCCCGATGCCAAAGATGGATTTGAGCGCCAGCTATTATCTGCTGCTGGCCGACCAAGACAAACCTACCCGCGACCTGAGCAACACAGGCATCATCGGTCCGTCGCCAAGCCCGTTCACCGGCACGGGCAATGACCGCGGGCAATACCTCCAAGCCACCCTCAAGTACAAATTCAACCAGCACCTCAGCGGCCATCTTTGGAGCGAGTTCCTCTTCCCCGGCGACTTCTATGTCAACCATTCCCTGATCACCTTCCTCCGCGCCGAGGTCATGCTCACGTTCTAGCCCGGACATTTCATGCCGGATGGGTGGCACGGGCGACCCGCCCGTCCCGCCGGGCCACTGGCCCGGCGGATAGTTGAACGCGGCTCCTGGCAAAAGCGCAGCGTCACGATGCAACAATCAGGGTTTGCCGGCAGCCGGATTACTCTTGTCGTCCTCAACCGGGGCTGGTGCCGCCTCCGGTTTCAGTTCCAGCAGCCAGAGGCTGAACTGGTCGGCGGCCAGGACGTGTATTCCGTCGTCGAGCAGTTGCAAGGACTCCTTTGGCTCGAATGGGTAATCGGTGCGCGGCGGTAGGAATTGTTCCCTCCTGCCATCGGCCAGCGCCATGCGATCAAAAGGCCGAGCCGAGTAGAACCATCCGTCGCGAAGAAGAAAGGGACCGGTGGCCAGGGTGAAACTGCCGGGAGATCCCGGAACCGGTCTTGGCCAAAGGGCGCTCGACGCCTTCGTTATGGGTGTCGCGATATCACAGGCGGAAAGGAGGCGGTCGTTACGCAGATCATAGAGCGCCATCGTGTAAAGGTCTTTTACCGCCAGAGTATTTGCGTCTGCCAGTCCGGTCCATGCATAGGTTTGTATATACACCGCAGGCATCGGGAGAAGGCGTAATGGCGCAAGCCGCATATACTCGCCGGTCGAAGGCAGATAGGACCAGATGCCCATGCCAGGCGTGATGTCGGGTACTCTGCCATTGGGTAGGACGGCAGTGCTGACCGCCAATAACAGCCGGTGGCGGGCTGGATCGGGTGCCAGGCCGAGGGTGTAGAATGGCGGCCCGTCATCGAATGGGGAGAGGCGCACGCTGCGGCGGCTGGACGCGAGAATGGCGACCTCGCGGGTGGCAGGGACGTACGAGGCAAGATAACCGTCTCGCTCTGTCTCACCCGCGCCGAGGTAGAGTTTGCCGTCCAGGAAGGCCAGCGCGTGGGTGTCATCCGAGGGCAAACCGTTGCTCGTGCCCAGGTGAAGAACCGGGCCGCCATTCGTTGGGAAAATGAAAACGCCGGAGCAAGTCGCCGCAAAATAGCAGCCGGCTCCGACACAGGCGGCGCGACCGACTTCAACTCTGCCAGGCGTTTCGTGTGGCGCCATGTACTGACTTCCGCGCGGAATGCCGGCGGGGCGGTTGCCCTGCTGGATCCCGGTGAAGCGAGCCTTGCCGAGAAATGACGGGGAGCCGCCCCGGAGCGGGACCCGCACCAATTGCAGGCTGTCTTCTGGCAAACCCGTGTCGTGAAGGCCGAGCGCGAGGGCGAAGACCTGGCCGTCCTGAACCACGGGCTTGAACAGCCAGGAAAAGCCGTTAATCGGTGTGGCCAAATCCAACAGGCAGATCTCTTGCTTCCAAGGCGCAGGCGCCGGGGCGCTGGCCCCGGCTCCGGCAAGCTGGCCGGCCACACGGTCGCGTGTTTGCTCAAGATCCTTAATGACGTCGCTGCGATTGTTTCGGTTGCTGCTGACTTGTTTGGGATAGGCCTCGGGTTTTTCGAGGATCAGTTTGAGCGCCCCGTTCACCACCTCCAATTCTCCAGGCAAGTTCCGACTGCGCGGAAAGTCCAGCGCCTCCGCGGCATGGTAGAATAAATCCGGCTGAATATCCCCCTGCGCAAAAGCGAAGCGGCAGGCTTCCAGGTATTCGGTTCCGCATTGGTCATGGTTGACCAGCAGCCCAAGAGTGGACGTGATCGCCTGCCACACATGGCCGCGATAAGGGCCTGGTTTGGCCGCATCGCCCCGCGCCAACAGATCCTGTGCGTAGAGACGGAACTCGCGTTCGGCCGCCAGCATCTGATCGGAAGGGAAGCCGTTCGGTTTCCTATAGTAGGTCACCATGGGACTGTAGTCTCCGCTGCCATCGGGCGGATTCAGCTTGTGCGACACCTCAACCCAATGGCTCAGGGCCAGCGCGTCATCCTGGCGTCTCTGCTCCGAATCCAACCCGGGGCGATTATTCCCTTCCATGTTAAACCAGAATTGGAGCGCCCTTCCGTAAGCGGCAAACGTGGCTCTGTCCACCGCTTGCTTTGCCAGGAACGGTTCCATGATCTCCATGCGGAGGGTTCGTTCCTTGCCGGCCAAGCAGGCAATGGCGGCAGCACTGGCGGGGTCGGCCGTTTTCACGTAAGCCAATCTCTGGAGTAGCTCGCATAAGCGATAGCGATAAGTGCTGTTCAGCGTTTCGGGAAGCGGCTCGCCCGGCTTGGCCCCCTTCGTGGCCTCTCGCGAAAGGTCCAGCAGCAGGTCAGCGCCTCGCTGGCCCATTGCCAGACAGGCCGCCAAGCTTGCCGAAGTTGGCTGGGGAACTGGCAGCGACCACCGGTAAGCGCCTCCAGGATAAAAGACTTCAATCGCGGCGTAGGGCAGCAGATGGGCCATTTCCCACTGCCAGCTTGTTTGCTCCGGGGCCAGCGCTATGGCGGCGTCGAGCGGATGCACCGCCGCAACCAAATCACGATGCTGAATTAATAGCAGAGACTCGCGATGAAATCGCGCGGCTTCGGCTCCGCGATTGGCCGTAATGCCGTCCGACGGGACTTTCAGGAATCGTTCCGTCTGGTCCGCCAAAACTTGCGCCAGGGCCGCGGCATCGCGCGTCGGAACGCTCGCGGTGACTGCGTTCGTTCGCGCGCCATCCGCTCCCACCAGCCCCAGCACAGCACGCAGGCCCACTCCATCCTGGCTGATGTCCAATTCGATCATCCGCAGGGAGCTTAACAAACGATTTCCCTCCGCGTCCGGAGCCACGCTGCGCTCCTGGGTCACCTGCTCCAGACGCCGGCGCTCCAGCACGGCGATTCCCGGAGAGGCCGTCAATTCGCGTTCCAGCAACAGCCCCACCGTGTCGCAGAGGCCGTCGAATTGGCGCGGCAAATCCGCGTTGCGCACCGTCAAGAGGCCGAGCGTGTGGAGGTCCTTCACTCCCTGGTGCGACTTGAGAACAGCGGCGCGGACGGCCGCGGCGGCGGCGCTGGCGGCAGAAACAATGTTTGACGAAACCAGCGCCGAGTCGGCATACCGCGCCCCGCTTTTCGCATCAAAGACGACCAGGCCGAGGGACGTTGCTCCTGCGGTTTCATTGGTCAGGGTTCCTTCGAGGACCGCGAACAAATCGGCTTGGAGCAATTGACCCGTCTTGACCGCATGCTCGGCGCCCACCAGGCCGGCCAGGGAAAGTTCGTGCTCGCGCAGCACACGGCCCACTTCCGCGCGGTCGAGCAGTTGCAAATCGGCCTCCTTGCCCAGGAGCGCCATTGCCATGTCAAGCACAGACTCGACGCCGACATTGCCCTCACCGCCCACCAGCGCCAAGCGTGTCGCCCCATCCGCCTTGCCCATCGCCGCCGCCGCGCAGATCACGGCCAGCAACAACAAAGCCGGGCGAACAAGTAGTGTCTTTCTGACTTTGCGCACAACCCACGGCTCACTTCACCAGCTTGGGAAAGAGCCGCTCCGCCAGTTCGCCCGCGCCGTCTTGCAGCGCGATTTTGGCGGCGATGTGCTCGGCCACGTCCACCGCCACGCTCGCCTGGCGATCCACGGAGAGGATGTTCCCGCTCTTCCGGTCCCGCGCCTTGATTTCTATGCGCGCCCGGCAGCTTTGCAGGTTGCCTTTGCGCATCCCTAATTCGCTCAACGCTTCGCCCGTAATTTCGATGTCCGGCTTGCTGTCGGAATTGTCGTCCACCAGCGTGAAGCCGCACTGTTGCAGAAGCAGCGAGAATTCCGTCTGCGCCGCCGGGTCCATCACCCGCTGGCCAATATGCTGCTCGGGAATTTTCACCGAGACGGTTGGAAGTTTCTTGTCGCCCAACTCCTTCTTGATTTTTGCCACCCGGTCTTCGTGCGTCTGGACTTTGGCGATCAACGTGTTGCCGTTTTTCGCCACATTGGCGGCAATTCGCTTTGCCAATTCCGCCGACAAATCGGTGATGTTCGCGCCGGGCTTGCCGCTGACAATCTCGCCATAGACCCGGCTGGTTTCCGTGCCGATGATCTTGGCCACGAGGGTGAGATCGCTGTCAATCTTCATGACCCGTCCGGTGACGAGGACTTTGGCGCCGGTCAAATTGCCGACTTTGGCCTCGCTCCCCGGGCTGACCGTGCCGGAGAGGCCCAACTCCTGTTCGCCGAGGACCTTTTCCAATTCCGCGCGCTCCACGGTGATGAGTTGCGGTTCGGCGGAAAGACTGGCGTTGACCAGGGTGGCGACTTTCGGGCCGAGGTCCCGCACCGCTTCGTCTTTCGATTCAAAATCGAACACGGCGACGGTGTAAATGGGATCGGCGGCCATGGTTCTTCCCGCCGTCAAAACCAGCGCGGCCATCAAGGTGAATTTCAGAAATGTTTTCATAATTTGCTTTGGGTTGGATTCACTGGATTATTTTGCAAGCAGCGGAAGAACTCTTTCGGCCAGCGCGTCAACGGCGTTGACCTGTGCGGCCCTGTCGGCGCCGGACATTGCGGCATCGGTCCCGGCGGCTTCCTGACGGTCGAACAAGACGATGTTGCCCGTGCGCCGTTCCTGCACCTTCAACTCAATAACCGCCCGGAATGAGAAAAGGCCGCCCTGGCTTGGCGCGGCGCTGAGGTCATCCACGCCGGTCATTTCCAGATCGGGTTTCCGGTCTGATTTTTCGTCCACAACCTTGAAGCCCGCCTTCAACAGGATGAAGCCGAATTCCGTTTCTGCCGTTGCGCTGTGCTCGGCTCCCGGCCGCAGGAGGATGCTCAGGTCGTGCCCATCCCCAAGCCGGGAACGCAGCATTTCCGCCATGGCGCTGCGGCCGGTTCCCGCCGGCACCAGGATATTGACCGACACGCTCGGACGATTGGTCCCGGTGATGCCTTTGAGGATTCGCGCCAGGCGTTCCTCTTTGGATTCCGGCGCCGCCACCATAAGATTGGTCGTCTGGTCGGTGATAGTCTGCGCGATTTTCCGGCTCAATTGCGACGTCAAATCCGTCAAGTGGTCCGCCCCGCCTTCCACCTTGTCGGCAAAAAGCCGGCCCGTTTCCGTGCCAATGATGTTCGCCACGATGACCAAATGATCGTCCCCGGTTTTGATCACTTGTCCGGCCACCAAAACTTTCGCGCCGGTCATCTGGCCGATTTGGGCCGCCGCATCCGAACTGACCATGCCCGAAATGCCAAACGCCTGTTCGCGCAATGCTTTCGTCAACTCCTTGCGTTCCACCAGAGCCAGATTGGCCTCGGTGGTGAGATTGACGGTGACAAGCGTGGTGACGTTTTTGCCGTAGCTGGCCGCGCCCTCCTCGCCGGTGAACTCATAAACCGCAACGGTGAGGGGGGATTTCGGCGCGTCCGTCGCGTGGACGCTCATCGCCAGCGCCGCCAACAGCAGGATGGTTAGTGGTTTCTTGGGGGTCATAATTTATTCGGGTTGATATTTTTGCTTTGCGAGCAGCGGGAGAACTTTTTCCGCCAGCACGTCCACGGTATTGGCCTCCGTGACTCGCATGGCGGGCCCCCGCGCGGAGTCGGCTCCTTTGGCCGCCTCATGCTCAAAGGCGAGGAGGGCGCCCGTCCGCCGGTCCTGAACTTTCAGAACGATATCGCCGCCGTATGTGAACAGGTTGCCCTGGCGCGGCCCAGGGAAAATGGTCTCAACGCCGGTGATCTCTATGTCCGGTTTCCGGTCGGATTTTTCGTCCACAACCTTGAAGCCGGCCTTCAACAAGTTGAGTCCGAATTCCGTTTCCGAGGGGACGCTGTGCCCATTTCCCGATTGGTACTGGATATTGACCGAGACACTCGGACGATTGGTGCCAAGCCCTTTGATGATTCGATCCAAGCGTTGCGCGCTGGTTTCCTGCGCCGATGCGATGAGATTGGTCTGCTGGTCGCTGATGGTCTGGGCGATTTTGCGGCTCAGTTGGAAGGCCAAATCCAGCAAATTATCCGCCGCTCCCTCCACCTTGTCGGCAAAAAGCCGGCCCGTTTCCGTGCCCACGATGTTCGCCACCACGACCAGATGGTTTTCGCCCATCTTCATCACTTGTCCGGCCACCAACACTTTCGCGCCGGTGATCTGCCCGATTTTCGCCGCCGCCTCCGGGTTGACCATGCCCGATGCGCCAAAGGCCTGTTCGCTCAACGCGGCCGCCAACTGCGCCCGTTCCACCACAACCAAATTTGTTTCCGTCGTGAGATCCGCGGTGACCAGTGTGGTAACGGTGGCGCTGTAATCGGCCGCGCCCGCGTTTCCAGTGAAATTATAGACCGCCACGGTGAGGGCGGATTTCGGTGTGTCCGCCGCGTTGGCGAACATGGCCAGAGCCGTCAACAAAAGGATGGTTGGATTCTTTTTGATTTTCATAGTCTTATTTTGCAAGGAGAGGAAGAACTTTTTCACAAGCCAGGTCAACGGCGTTCACCTCTGAGGCCATCATGGCGGCCCGCGACGCGACGTCGGTCGCGGTGCCTGCCAGATGCTCAACGGCGAGGATGTTGCCCGTCCGGCGTTCCTGGACTTTTATGTCCATCGGTTCGGTGTATGAATACAGATCGCCCTGCCGCGGCCCCTCGGCGACTCTTTCCGTGCCGGTAATTTCGATGTCGGGTTTCCGATCCGAGTTGGCGTCCACAACCGGAAATCCGGCTCTTAACAGAATAGAACCAAATTCCGTTTGAATTGACTCGCTTTCGTGGACGTTCCCTCTCTCGGTGCTTAAAATGTGGACCGATACGCTCGGGCGATTGGTGCCTGGCAAGTGGTTGATGATTCGATCCAGACGTTCCGCGCTGGTTTCCTGGACCGCCCCAATGAGATTGGCCGTCTGATCGCTGATCGTCTGCGCGATTTGGCGGCTCAACTCATCGGTCAAGCCCGGCAAATTATCGGCCGCGCCTTCCACTTTGTCGGCAAAGAGCCGTCCTGTTGCCGTGCCAATGACGTGGGCAACGACGATCAGGTGGTTGTCACCGATTTTCATGACCTGACCGGCTACCAAAACTTTCGCGCCGGTGATCTGCCCGATTTTCGCCGCCGCATCCGAACGGACCATCCCCGAAATGCCAAAGGCCTGCTCCTTCAAGGCCTTTGCCAGCTCCGCGCGTTCCACCATGGCGAAATTGGTCGCGCCGGCCAGGTCGGCGGTGACGAGCGCGGTGACTTTGTTGACATAACGGGCCGCGTCCTCCTCGCCGCTGAAATCATAGACTGCGACAGTGAGGGCTGATTTCGGTGTGTCTGTTGCGTTGACAGTCAGGGCCAGCGCCGCGAACAAAAGAAGGGTGAGATATTTCTTGGTGTTCATAGTGCTATTTTGAGAGCAGCGGAAAAATCTTTTCGGCCACGGTGTCAACCGCATGCACCTGTGCGGCTGCCTTGGCGGCGCCAGCCGAATCTTCGCTTGCTGAGCTTATTAGATGCTGTAGGGCGAGGATGCTGCCGGAGCGCCGTTCCTGAACTTTCACATTCATGACCTCGATATACGAAAACAAGTCGCCCCGCCTCGGCCTCTCGCCTCCATCCTCCGAGCCGGTAATTATCATGTCGGGTTTCCGGTCCGAATTGCTGTCCACAAGCGGGAATCCGGCTTTCAACAGGAGCGTTCCGAATTCCCCGTCCATGACAGTGCTTGGGACGGGCCTTCCTCCGCCAAAATGAATGTTGACCGACACGGTCGGACGATTTGTGCCGAGGCTCTTGATGACTCGATCCAGGCGTTCCGCGCTCGTTTCCTGGGGCGCCGCTGTCAGATTGGCCGTCTGAGAGCTGATCGTCTGCGCGATTTTGCGGCTCAACTCATCCGTCAAGCCCAGCAAATTGTCCGCCGGGCCTTCCACCTTGTCGGCAAAAAGCCGGCCGGTTTCCGTGCCAATGATGTCCGCGACCAGTATCAGATGGTTGTCGCCGATTTTAACCACCTGTCCGGCCACCAGAACTTTCGCGCCGGTGGTCTGCCCGATTTTCGCCGCCGCATCCGAGCTGACCATGCCGGATATGCCAAACGCCTGTTCCTGCAGAGCTTTCGTCAACTCCGTGCGCTCGACCAGAGCCAAATTGGTCTCGGTCGTGAGATTGGCGGTAAGCAGCGAGGTCACCTTTTTGCCGTAACCAGCCGCGTCCTCGTCGCCGGTGAAATCATATACCGCCACCGTCAGGCCGGGTTTCGGCGCGTCCGCCGCGCTGGCGATCATCGCAAGCGCAACAAACAAAAGGAGCGCTGGTTGTTTTTTACCTTTCATGGAATGATCATGGTTGAGTGGTTAAGTCGGGCAGACGAAACGGTTCCGCCTGCAATGCGAGCTTGCAAAAATAAATCAGGTTGAGTTGTGATTGCGGATTGTCCGTCAAATCAGCCGCCAGTTCCGGATGAACCACTACCACCGCATTCGTGTTCTCCGGCACGGTATAAAATGACGGCCAGATTTTGTCCCGCTTTGGGGGCGGCAATTGAATCCAAACCACCGGCGTGCCTTTCCGGGCCACCCTGGCGATGCGATCCGCCAGCCCGCCCCATTCCGGATCATCGGGGACGGACGGACCAATTATCGCCAGTTTTCCGTGGAAGGAATCCATCTCCGTTTCCGACAAATCCACAAAATGGATCGTGGCCTGTTTCAAAGCCGGCTTGAGTTGGTTGTGGGGATCCAGCACACCCAGATTGTCTTCGCTATCGTCCATCAGCACCTTCAACTCGCGCAGCAAATTGGTCGGATAAACCAGCACCTCCGTTTTCCCGATAACGTGATTGGGGTTCTCGACCCACTGCACGATAAATTTTGTCTCCGCCTTCACCGGGGAAAAATCCAATCGCGCCGACTCCAGAACGGTTTGCTGCGGCAACACCCGCAATTCCTTCCACGGCTTTTCGCCCAGTGAAACCGCCGTCGCGGAACTGGCCTGCGAAACCACCGTGCGAACATCCTGCCTGTAATCCTGGCCGCCCGGATTGTGAAACGTCGCGGAAATGCTTCTTGCCTCGCCAAAGAAAACACATTGCGGCGCCGCGTTGGTGACCAATTCCACTTGCGCCTCAGCCACACTCCCCGCGCAGCAAGCCATCACCAACAGCCTCCTCATGTTTGTAAATTTCATGTTCACCTAATACGACGATTAACCAACTCAATTCCTTTGGAGAATCATCGTTTTGTCTGAATTCACATCGCCAGCGCGCCGAGATTCCTGGCTTCGATTTTCAAGTCCTTGCCCGCGTCTGTCCGCCCGGCGCTCGACCAGACAAATTGGCTGCCTGTCAAGATGATTCCGCCGCGCGCATCGGCCAGCACCGTTATCTTTTGCCCGGCCACCAGGATTTCCTGGCCGCTGAATGTCACGAACGACGAGCAATGTTTGCCGTCGCAAATACGGACGTAAAGCGCCGGCGAGGCGGGCACGTCGCCCGTATCGGACAGCACCAGTTTCAAGCCGTCCTCGTCCTCCACAATGGCGCGGACTTGATTGGGAAACATCGCCAGCGTTTCGCGAATGAGTTTGATGCTGGCCAGCGGGTCTGTGGCCGGAATGGCTCCCGTTTCCATCCGCCCGCGCCAGTGGCCGGCGGCAAAGGCGATGACCGCGCAGGCCGCCAGTCCGCAAGCCCACGCCAGATGCGGCGAAAACCGGCGCGCGGGGCGCGGCGCGGGCTCATCGCGTTGGAGGCGGGCCGCAACCCGGCGCGGCAACATTTCCAGGGATTCCGGGAAAGTTTCCGGCAGCCGCGCCTTTTTCAAAAGAGATTCCAGTTCAGGATTGTTCATGGGGCAGGTCCTTCAAGAAAATGCAGAATGCAAAATGCAGAGGTTTAGGTTTGTTCATGGGGGAGATCTTTCAAGAGGCGTTTCAGTTTTTGCCGCGCCGCAAACACGCGCCACGACAGGGTGGCTTCGGTGCAGCCCAGGGTTTTCGCCGCCTCGGCGTGGCTCTGGTTCTCATAAATGGTCAGCACGATGGCGGCGCGTTGTTTCGGCGGCAGCCGGTTGAGCGCCTCCTGCACGCGCCGCGAAAGCTCATCGGGAAATCCGCCGCCCGCATCGTTTCCCGCAGCAACCTCCTCCGCCCATTTGGCATGGATGCCGGCGCGCCGGTTCTCGCGCCGGCGCCAGTCCACGCTCAAATTGATGGCGATTTTGCAAAGCCAGGTCGAGAATTTCGAACTGCCGTTGAAGGTGTCCAGTTGCCGGTAGGCGCGCAAAAAGGCGTCTTGGGCCAGTTCCTCGGCGTCATCGGGCGAGCCGGTCATGCGAAATGCCACTGCGCGGATCATGCTTTGATGTTGATGCACCAGCGCGGCGTAGGCTTCCGGGTCGCCGGCAAGGCTTAATTCAACCAGCTTGGATTCGTCGTCCGACGCGGCCATGTGCGCCATTTTATCAAATAAGACGAATGGCGGCAGCCATTCCTTTGAACCACTTCATCTAATTTGCTGGCGGGGTTTCGTAACCGGTCAAGTCTTGGGCGGTCAAGGAAGGAAGGGCGGGCAGTCCCCTGCCCGCCGTCGGGCAATGTCACAAGCATCAATGTCACGCCGCCGCCGCGCGGCGGGCAGAGATTTCCCCGAAAGCGATCGCGCATTGAACCCATGAAAACCGGTGCCCATCCTTCCATCTCCCTCTCCTCCACACACTTGTGGAGGAGAGGGTCGGGGAGAGGAGGCTCCTTCTTCGATGGGGAGGTTCATGGGGAGGACTGCCCGCCCCACCACCGGTCATCGACAAATTCCTTTAATGCGCAGGCAAGCCTTCGTTTTCCCATCCCCCGCCCAGCGCCTTGTAAAGAGCGATCAAATCGGAAGAGACGGCCCGCTCGCTTTCCACCAGGGCGTCCTGGCTTTGATAGAACGCGCGTTGCGCTTCCAGCACGCGCAGAAAATCGGCCAGGCCGTGCGTGTAAAGATCGCGCGCCAGGGCCACCGCCTGCTCGTTGGCCTGGGCAGCGTGCTCGAGGGATTGCCGCCGGGTTTGTTCCTTGGCGTAGGCCGTCAAGGCCGTTTCCACATCCGTGAACGCGGCCAGCATCGTTTGCTCGTAGGCCGCCAGCGCCTGGTCCACGCGCGCGTTTTGCGCGCCAATGCCGGCGCGGATCCGTCCGGCGTCAAAAACCCGCCATTGCACGGTGGGGCCGGCCGTCCAAAAGCGGCTGCCGGCGGAGAACCAGTCGCCCGCGCTGATGCTTTGCAGCCCGGCGTCCCCTGTCAATGAGAATTGTGGATAAAGCGCCGCGGTGGCCGCGCCAACGCGCGCCGTGGCCGCCGCCAATTGCCGTTCCGCCTGCTGCACGTCGGGACGCCTCTGCACGAGGTCCGACGGCAGGCCGACGGGCACCGCCGGCGGCGCGGCGGGAATGGGCGCGGCGTTGGTCAGTTCATCGAGCAACGCGCCCGGAGGCTGCCCGAGCAGCAGTGCCAATTGATAAACCGCGTCCCGGAAGCCGCTCTCAAAAACCGGCGTTTGCGCCCGGGTCGCGGCCAGGAGCGCGTCCGCTTCCTCCACGTCCAATTCCCCGGTCAATCCTTTGGCGAACCGGTCGCGCGTCAAGGCCAGGATTTCCTCCTGCGCCCTGAGGTTGGCGCCGGCCACGGCCAGACGCCGCTGGAAGGCGCGGGCGGCGACGTAATGGCGGGCCACTTCGGCAAAAACCGTGATCAAGACATTGCGCCGGCCAAATTCCGCCGCGGCCATATCGGCCCGGGCCGCCTCGGCGGCGCGGCGGGTGCCCCCAAAAACATCCAGTTCCCACGCCGCGTCGAAGCCGGCCTGATACACGTCCGCCTCCACCGGCACGCCGGGCGGGAACGGGGGAAATCCGTTGGCGCTGTAACGGTCGCGCGCGTAAGAGCCGGCCGCGTCCAGCGTCGGCGCAAGGCCCGCCGAAACCACCCGGGCCGCGGCGCGGGTTTCGCGGACGCGCGCCACGACGGCGCGAAGATTTAGGTTTGACTGCGCGGCGCGCGCGACCAGCGAATCCAGTTCCGCGTCGTGAAATGACTTCCACCAGGCGGCCTCGGCCGCCGGCAAGTTGGTTTCCCCGCCGTCCGGCGGCGACACCCATCGGGCCGGGGCGGCGGTCTTGGGCGGATGATAGTCCGGCCCGACAGTGCAGCCGGCGAGCAGGCCCGCGAGGACGAAAGGGATGATGCGGGGGAAAGAAATCATTGCGAAGGGCTTTCGCGCCGGTTGGCGGCCTCGATCAGGCTGAGAATGGTTTCCACGGTGGCCTCCTGGCCCGCGGCGGTGTTGAGCATGGCGTGATAGAGATGGCGCGAAGGCCATTCCGCGTTGTAGTAGTGCCGGATGAAGGCGATGCGCTCCTGATCCACCGTGTCAACCAAGTGCCGCGCCTCCGCTTCATTTTTCACTTCGGCCAGCACCCGCCGGTATCTCAATTCGCGCGGGGCGTAGAGGAAGACGCAGAAGGTGTCGGCCCGGCCCCGCAGGAAGTAGGCGGCGGCCCGCCCGACAATCACGCATTGGCCCGCCGCCGCCGCCTGCTCAATCACTTGTTGCGTGAGCTTGATCAGGCGGTCGGCATCCACCACATCGGCATCGGGCAGCATGACGCTGCGCTCATGGCTGCCGCGCCAGAACACCTTGGCCAGACGGTAGAGCCAGGGATCAACCCGTTCCTCCCGGTTTTGGCAGGCCTCGGGGCTGACTTTGGCCAATTGGGCGATTTCCCCAGTCAGCGCGTGGTCGAGCAGTTTCCAGCCCAGCCGCTCCGCGACTTGGTCGGCGATGCCGCCGGCCCCGGCGCCAAATTCACGTTCGATGACGACGATTCGTTTCATTTGCATTAGTGGGCCGCCATGCCTGCGCCGGACGGCTTGACGTCCTTCAGCAGCCAAACGGCGAGCGCGCAGACCAGACCCACCCACATAAAAGTGTAGAACAGATTGATGAACGCCCAATAACCGGTTTGCTGGTGAACGATGTTATAGATCAGGCCCTCGGCCCGCGCCCGCGCATCCGCCGGGCTGAAACGGGATTGCAGAACACCCTGCAGCCGGCCCGCTTCTTGCAAGTAAACCGGGTTTAACGCCGAGATGCGCCCGGTCATAAACGCCTGATGCGCCTGCGCAAACCGCTCCAGCATCGTGGAGACAAACGAGATGCCGACGCTGCCGCCCAGATTGCGCACCAGGTTCTGTATGCCCGCGGCGTTGCCGATTTGATCGTTGCGCAACGTGGCCATCCCCACGGTGGTCAGCGGCACAAAAATGAAGCCCGCGCCAAAACCGCTGACCAGATTGGGGGTCAGCAGATTGATCCGGGCCATTTGCAACGACAACTGGCTGAACAGGAATGCCCCCAGGGAAAAGACGACAAAACCGAAAGCCGCCAGCCTTCGCCCGCCCACCCTGGAGATCAATGCCCCCACCACAAACAGCGCGAAAAAAGCGCCCAGGCCCCGCGGGCTGACCGTCAATCCAGCCTGCAGCGCGGGGTAGCCGAGCAGGGTTTGGAGAAAGAGCGGTTGCAGCGCCACCAACCCGTAAATCGCCCCGCCAAAAAGAAAAAACAAGACGCACGCCACCCCAAAGTTATGGTTCTTGAGAATCCGCAGGTTGACAATCGGGTCCGAAACGCGCAGTTCCCAAAAGATGAAAAACAACAGGGAACCCGCGGCAATCCCGGCCAGCCACCGCATCCAGAGAGACCCAAACCAATCCGCTTCCTGCCCCCTGTCCAGCAGGATTTGGAGCGTCCCCAAACCCAGCGCCATCAAGCCCAAACCAACCGCGTCAATTCGCCCGGACTTGCCATCGCGAATCCAGGGCGGGTCATCCACGAGCAACGAGATCATAAACACCGCCACGATACTGACCGGCAAATTGATGTAAAAAGCCCAGCGCCACGACCACGTATCCGTCAGCCAGCCGCCCAGCGTCGGCCCCAGGATGGGCGCGCACACCACCCCGATGCCATAGACGGCCATGGCCGTGCCCCGCCTGGCCGGCGGAAAACTTTCCAGCATGATGGACTGCGCCAGCGGTTGGAGAGCGCCCCCGCCCGCGCCTTGCAACACGCGCGCCACAATGAGCATGTCCAGGCTGGTCGCCGCCCCGCACAGAAGAGACGAAATGGAAAAAACCACGATGCAGGTCAGCAACAGCCGTTTCCTCCCGAAATGCCGCGACAGCCAGCCGCTGGCCGGCAGCACTATCGCGTTGGAAACCAGATAGCTGGTCAGCACCCAGGTCGCTTCCGACGGAGTCGCCCCCAGATTCCCCCCGATGTAAGGCAGCGCGACCGAGGCGATCGAAGTGTCCAGCACTTCCATGAACGTCGCCAGCATCACCGCCGCCGCGATCCACCAGGGGTTGACACGGGGACGCCACGACTCGCTCATTCCACCCTCACCTTGGGTTCAACCGACAAGCCCGGCGCCAGGCTGAATTGGGACAAGTCAGCCGGCGGGTCAAATATAATTTTCACCGGCACCCGTTGCACCACCTTGACGTAGTTGCCCACCGCGTTTTCCGGCGGCAGCAGGCTGAAGAGCGCCCCGGAACCGGCTTGCAGACTGTCCACCTTCCCCATGAATTGGTGATGCGGATAAGCATCCACGCGCAGCAGCACCGGCTGGCCGGGTCGCATCCGCTCCAATTGCGTCTCTTTGAAATTGGCCACCACCCAAAGGTCGTCCGGCACCAGGGCCAGCAGCGCCTGGCCGGTTTGGACATAGGCCCCCTCCTCCACCGTGCGCCGCGTCACCCGCCCATCCCGCGGAGCGACAATCCTAGTGTAGGAAAGCTGCAATTGCGCCTGTTCCAGCCGCGTCTCGGCCTGATGGACTTGGGCGCGGGCTGTCTCCACGTTGGCCTCGTCCAGACCAACTTGCGCGACCGCGGCCTTGGCCTCGTTGCGCGCCACCTCCACTTCCGCAGCGGTGGATTTGGCCTGTGCCTTGGCAAGATCAATCTGGCTGTGCGAGACGGCATTGCTTTGCACCGTCTCATAGCGGCCGCGGTCCAACTCGGCCCGGCCGGCCGCCGCCTCGGCCGCGGGAATGGCGGCATTCTTCTCATCCGCCTTGGCCTGGTCAACGACGACTTGCGCTTCGGCCTGCCGGATATGGCTGTTGGCCGCGGCCAAATCGGCGCTCGCCTGGTCCACCAACACCTGGTAATCCCGCGGATCAATTTCCAGCAGCTCCTCCCCTGCCCTGACGTGTTGGTTGTCAGTCGCCAGCAACTTCACCACCGGGCCGGAAACACGGGGGCTGACAAAAGTGACGTAACTGGCAATAAAAGCGTCGTCCGTCGTTTCGTAAGGCGCGATGTAACGCACGTAATAGACGGCGGCGGCGGCCATCCCGCCCAAGGCCAGCAAAAGGACAATGACCATGCCGGGCCCGAACCGCCGGCGGGGCGGCGGCACAGAGGCGCTCTCCGAGACGGGCGGACGCGGCGAAGGGCTGGGTTGGTTCGTGGCGCTCTTCTCTTCCATCACCCACCTAAAATCTCGGTTTTACTCATGGGCGCAATTTACCGTCCCACCCTGCATTCGGCAAGCCTCTGTTCCCGCGCCCCTTCCCCGCCTCTTCGCCCCACCCCCCCATCCCTCCCATCCCTCCCATTCCTCCCATCCTTCCCATCCTTCCCATCTGACCGATCCGACCGATCCGACCGACCATAGGCGATCCGCCATCCCGCCAGCCCCAATTCATGTCGCCCATGAAGCTGTTCTCAATACACGCTTCTCAGTGTTCATCCGTGATCAAACCGCTTCTTCCAGTTTGAGAGCGCGCACGGTATTTGATGGCGACCGTTTCCTGTTAAATGAGGGAATGGATTTATCGCTTTGAACTTGCCCCCCCGCAGGAGTTGGCCGGACGCGATGCCAGACCTCAACCGGCCTCCTGCGGTTCGCAAGGTTGCGAGTTGAAAATGAACCAGCCTCGCAGTCCGTGAAGTTCATCGTCCTGCGCCGGCCATTATGGCACCCCGTTCATTCGGTTGTAGAAAACCTCCTCGCGCAGCATCATCCGGTGATAAATCCGCTCGCGGGCTTCCGCCGGAAACGCACCAGACGGAACAAGGTTCATCGCGTATTTGTCATTGCCACCCACACCGCCAGTATAATTGTAATCCGTGATCGTGCGAATCTGATCCTTTAATTTTTCCATGTCGCCCCTGCTCGCACAAAACACCCCGACAAGGAACGGGAATTCCGAATCGTCAATTTCAAGTTTCACGAGCGAGATGCCGGCCTTTTGGGCGGCGGCCCGCATCGCCTGGGTCAATCCCTCCTTGGTATAGGCAGCGTCCAGGTTCGCGGGCGCCGCCACCGGATTTCCAAGATAATCAAACAAAACCTGATTCGGCCCCGTGAATGAGACCGGTTCCCGGACATCTGGCTTTTCCGGGCGGGACGCGGAATCACGGTAACTGAATTGCTTGTGGCGAAGCACCCACCGGCCCTGACCGAAATAAACTCCGCCGAATCCCTGCCCCGTGGTGCGGGTATAAAACGTCAAATGCAAATATCCTTCGTCCGTCACTTGCTTGATCAAACGAAACGAACCCGTGCCTTTCATGACATGCAACGTCTGGTGCGCATCAATGGGGGTTAAGGCCCTGTTTGTGGTCGTTGCGAAGAACGACAAATCCGCCTCGTCCTGCGAATTCAGCGTGTAGGTGCCCGACACGCAATAGGTCCCGCCGGGCCGGATGTCATCGGCGGTCCCACGCAATTCCTGAATCGTGATGCTGTCGCCCTGCGCAAACTCGCTGTCCCCCAGTTCGTATGGCACCGCGCGCGGAAAATCGAGCGGCAGATTGCCGGGTGCGTTTGTGTCCGCCAGCAACGGCAAGGCGGCGCCCATGGCCGCCAGCCCTGGCAAGAGCTTTATACAGTTGATTTTCATAATCGGCTTTGGTCGGTGCGAGGTTTCTAATTCTTCATTAGCAAAGCCCCGTCGGCGACCAGCGTGTCGCAGGTCAGGGCGTCAATGACCAGATTGCCTTCCTTTCGGAAGGTGTAGCCTGGCACGGAGTAGGACAGATGGATAAGAACTTCGCGGTGGCCGCCAGGCGCCGGGAGGCGTGCCATTTCCGAATGTGAATTCTGTCCGACAACTAAATGCAGTCCCATCCAGATCGCGACCATCAGTATCACGGCTGCCGTGGCGAATGGCCAAGCCAAGCGGCTCCAAAATAAAACCACCGGCCGTTCGCCGGATCCGGCGATCTTTCGTTCCACCGCCGTCGCCATGCCGCGCCGGGCGACGGAGTCCAGCGCAATCGTTCCGACGGCTTGTTCGAGACGGCTGGAAAGAGATCTTGCAAGTTGTGACTCCCGTCGCATCGCCTCGCGGCAGACGGGGCAGCCGGAGAGATGTCGTTCCGCCGCGGCCTTCTCCGACCTTGAAAGCGAGTCGTCCAGATATTCGTATAAATTCTCTCGCAAGTGTTCGCAGTTCATACCGTCTCCTTTGTGCCTTCGACGCCGAAAAGGTTCATATCTGCCGGCAGAAGTCTTTGCATTTCCCGGATGGCGTAGTGCAGTCGGGATTTCACCGTGCCTTTCGAAACGCCGAGCTGCCGCGCCAGTTCGTGGATTTTCATGTGCTCATAGTAGCGCAGCACCAAGACCTCCCGGTGCGCATCCGAAAGCTGTTGCAACGCCCGCGCCAGTTCTGCCGCAGCACTCCCGAAATCCAATGCGCTGGGCCGCTCCACCAAAACCGGAATCTCCTGCGCGGCCAATTCATTGTCATACACGAGGCGTTTCCTGTCCCGGTGATAATGCCGCGTCAAGTTCCTTAAAATGGAGTGCAGCCACGTATACAGACTCGCTTGCCCTCGAAAACGATGCACCGACCGAAGCGCCTCCACGAAAGTGTCCTGCACCAAATCCTGTGCGTTGGTTTCATCTCCGCACAGCAACGTGGCAGAGCGAAGCAAGCGATTCCCATGCGTTTCGATCAACGCCTCGATGGCTGCTGAGTCGCGGCCCTTTAGCGCCGCGACCAGTTTCACTTCATCCATGCCTGTTTGTGCCACGAACCAAAAAAGAGTTCAAATTCGATTATGCTTCACAGCGGCAGAGCCGATGGCGCGAACCGAGTTTTGCGCAAGAGCACAAAACTGGGAATCGCGGGCTTGGGTGCGAAGTCAGGCCAACGCGTGCAAGATGCACACGGTCAGCCACACATGTTGAACTTATCTCCGCAGGAGTTGGCAGGCCGATTCGCAAGGCTCCTGCAAAGGGAGCGAATGGGTCACCTATAGTTTTGGCTTATCTCACGTGCAACAGATTGCAGGTTAAGTATTTATGGCGAAACGAGCAAGGCGTATTCCCGGTCCACGGCCCCGTCCTCCGTAGGCACAGCGAAGGAGGAAGCCTTGGCGAAGGCGGACGTGGTTCAGTTCTTTGCTTGCGGCTCCACCGGGTTGCGCTCTTTGGCGCCTGTTCGCGGCAATCCCGCCCCCCCAGTTCTTGCAGAATTCACCATTCAAAATTCAAAATTCACTATTCCTAAGTCTCTAATGACCAGGCCCTTGCCAGAATCCGCTGGAATCCGCATTTTTCCGTTGACTTCTCACGCATAAAAGCTTACTATTCGATAGTGAGAATGGAAAAGGCAAAAGTGGCGTGCGACGGCTACAGGACCAAGGAGACAAAGCTCAAAACTGAAGTGCTTGGCGGCTTGGCGGCTTGGCGTGAGAAGTTCATAGGTCCATGGCGGGTTGCGAATGTGTCACGCAAAGGCGCCAGGGGCGAAGGCGTTTTCCTGGCTTGGCGTCTCGGCGTTGGATTCTTCGTGCGGATGATGGTTCAAAGGGCGGCGGGACGCAGACGGGTTTCCCGAGGTTCCGCTTTCCCAAGTTTGCTTTTCCGGCATCATTCCCCCTTCACTCACCGCCCGCTGCCGTCCATCCCAATCAAGGTCAATAAAGGCTGGTCAAGGCTAATCAAGCCAAATTAAGCCAAATTAAGCCACTTTTTTTACCTTGACCATGAACAGCCATCGCAACCAAGGCATCCAACTTCCTCCGGCCAAAAGGCCATTGACACGCATATGGGAAGATGAGAAAAACCTTGCAAATTCGCCGCCCGGCATGGCTTGATTTCGCTATGAAAACCTCCTTTCGTTTGTTGCTCGCCGCTCTTGGCATCTCGGCGGCCATTCTTCCACTCGCGGCCCAGAACACCCCCACGCCGTCTGATGCCGTGGTCCGGCGCCTGGAGTTCGACGGCGTCAAGTCAGAGCAGAAGTTCGCGCTGAAAGACCTGAACCCCGATCTCCCGTCCGATTGGTCGTCCTACGGCAATCTCGTCATGGAGATTCGCACGTCCACCCCCCAGCGGTTCGGCCTTTGGGTTGGCACGGCCAACGGCCCCCGCCGCATCGAGATCCAGCCCTTCGGCCAGAACGTCTGGCTCCGCGTCTCGGTGCCGCTGCTCTACTTCAAAGGCCGCGACCAGTCAGGTTCCGATCTGGCCTCCACCAACAACCGCCGCGCCAATTCCTTCTGGATGTCCATCTGGGGCCCCTTCGGCGACCTCACCGCGGTCCAATCTCTGGCTTTCGTCATGGATTACCCGATCAACAAACCCGCCATCGAACTTCGCGCCGTCCACTTGTCAAAGACGAACGAAGGCTCGGAGTTCCTGGAAAAGACGCCCGTGCTGGATGACTTCGGCCAATGGAAGGAGGCAACCTGGCCGCGCAAAATCCTGTCCCGCGCCCAGCTCGACAAGGAACTGGCCGACGAAGACGCGGCACTCAAGCCCGGCGATTTCGGCTACGGCCAATACGGCGGCTACACCAACACCCACGCCAGGGCGACCGGCTTCTTCCATGTTGAACAAATTGACGGCAAATGGTGGTTCGTGGATCCGGAAGGCCACTGGTTCCTGTCCACCAGCTTGAATGGTCTCGGTGGCCGCGGCGGCGGCGGGCGTGGCGCCAATGCCCCGGCCAATCCCGGCTTCATCCGCCAGACCCGCCGCCTCGACGCCTGGGGATTCAATACCGGCGGGGCCGGCATGAACAAGCCTTACATCGTTTATGCCAGCACGCCAGGAGGACCGAACACCTTCCTCGGCCTGCCGGATGTCTATTCCGACGCCTTCGCTCGCGCCGCGGAACAAACCGCCGTCAGTTCGTGCGCGCCGCGCAAGAACGACCCGTTGGTGCTCGGCTATTTCGTCGGCAACGAACCCCCGTGGGCGGGCCGCGAAACTGAAGTGGTGGACATGATCCTTAAAGGCCCCGAAACGGCCACGCAAACCAGGCTCAAGGATTTCCTGAAGGCGGGCGACACTCCCGAACGCCGCGCCAATTTCGTCGTCGCCGCGTTCGAGAAGCAGCTTGCTGTCGTCTGCGGCGCCGTTCGCCAACAGGACACCAATCACCTCATCCTCGGCATCCGCTTTGGCGGTGATGTTCCCGAAGCCATGTTGCGCGCCGGCCGTATCTTCGACGTGTGCAGCATCAATGTTTACGAATACGAACCAACCAAACAGGTCGAGCGCACCTGCCGCATCACCGGCCGCCCTGTGCTCATCGGCGAATTTCATTTCGGGGTGCCCGCCGATGGTTTGGGCGCCGGCCTGGTCCAGACGCGCGATCAAGTCGAGCGCGCCAAAGGCTACCGCTACTACGTCGAGCAAGCGGCGGCCTTGCCGGGATTCCTCGGCGCTCACTGGTTCACTTGGCGGGATGAGCCGGTCCTCGGCCGCATGGACGGCGAGAATTACAATATCGGCTTTGTGGATGTGACGGATCGTCCCTACCCGGAAATGGTCGAGGGCGCAAAGGCCACCCATGCGCGCCTGCTCGACGTGCATTCGGGTAAAGTCGCCCCCTTCAACGATCGGCCCAAAGCCTCCGGCGCCGGCGCCCCCGCCTCGCCTTGGGACGGAATAAACTGAACCTGTGCGGGTGATATTCCCGCTTTGGCAATAACAAAAGCTGCGCGTCTTGCCGCGCCCATGATACCGCAACCGAAGACAGGATACATCGAATTCTTGTCGCCCATTTCTTCGCGCTGCCGTGGCGGCGCGATAGGCGAGGGTCAGGGCCGCTCTATAGTCGTGGCGGCTTTCGGCAGAAAGCCGCTGAATTACCGCATCCCCGGCGGTTTAGCGGCAACTTTAGAGCAGCCCTGGGCGAGGGTTTGGCCGCGATTTGCCTGCTTGCGGCCATCCAGCGCTTTGTGGTATGTTCCGGCGCGATGTCACTTGGATTGATTATGAGCGGCCGCTGCGGGCTTCGTTGCGTTGCGTTTCAATCGCTTTCACGCTGCAACCGTGGCGCAAATAGTGGCACAAAGTTAAATAATCAATTTTGTGTCAACGTAAGTCATTGGTAATCGTGGTGGCCGATGTGGCAGAATTGGCAGACGCGCCAGACTCAAAATTGCACTTTTCAGGATTTTTTCCCCTCACTTTTCCTCGCTTGACATACGCACGAAACCCTTGATTTCATTGGTAAAAATGCGTTTTCTGGACTTTTAAAGCGATTTGCCAATGAACGCCAACGGCCTCCAAAAAGGAGGCAACTCTAGCACAAAAACTAGCACAGACCAGAAAGTCCTCACCTCTCAAAAAAGTCTTGTGCGTCGGAAAAGGCAATTTCCCCGCGGCTCGTTCCCGTGTCGTCATCCGGCTTGCTCAAGGCAGAAGGCCAAGCCGAATGCCAACACGCGAACGCTCCGCCCCGACAAGTGCCTGGTCGTGAAGTCGTTGGATTCCAGCTTGCGCCCTGTCGCCCTTCGCAACATGGAATCCACCGCCATCACCACCAGGGAGTTAAAGGCAGGCAGGGAAGGCCGCTTTTGGGGCGTCAATGTTGTTTTCCGCTGTCGCGGAGGGGGAGCGATCAGATTGTAACATCGCTCGCTCTCTGCCGCCGCGAGGGGCGGCCATCGTGCCCAACGGCCCGTCGGCTGGCATGGCCCGATCCTCAAACGCGCCACGTTTCGGGCTTGAGTTCGTGGAGGCAGGTGCCATACTCGCCCTCGGATGAGAGAAACCAGGTGCGACATAAAGCGCGGCGACTGTCTGGAAGTGTTGAGGGATTACGCCGACAATTCCTTTGACCTCATTTTCACGTCGCCGCCCTACGCCGACAGCCGGGCCAAGACATACGGTGGCATCAGGCACGATCTTTGCGTGGACTGGTTTTTGCCGCGAAGCGACCAGCTCCTGCGCGTTTTGAAGCGGGTCGGTACTATTGTTCTGAACACCAGCGAAACGGTGGTCAACTGAGACCCGAAGAAGCAAATCAATGAGTTACGAAGCCAAAATGCTCCAAAAGTTGGCAATGCCGACGAAGGAGCAAGTTGAGCAGGTGCTGCTTCGCACGCTACTCAAACACGGCGGCGTCATTAGAGAGTTCGGCGGTGGCGAGGAAATCGTAAGTGAAATGGCTGATGAATTTGAGTTGAGTGAAGCCCAGCGCTCTGCTTTCCTGGAGACTCTATATCGTAAAGAGAATCGCGTAAAAAGGGCACTTCTCTGGCATCGGTTGCTATTTCGATCTGCAGATGCCCTGGCGCAGGACAAATTAGTTTCTCGTCCAACACAGACATTTCATCTAATCGGAAGAAGAGAATGGATGCTCACCGAGAAGGGGTTTGATGATGCACTCAAGCTGTGCAATATTCCAGCCGCAGCAAAAGACTCATTGTCAATCAAATCTTACGAAGTTCAGAAGGTCGTCAAGAAGCTTGTAGAATCTCAACAGCCTCAAGACTACGATCCAATTGACCATGGCAAAAGAATCACCAAGACAACGACAGAGTCTGCTTTGCGCGCCCGGGGTTTTCGTGCTGCCGTAATCGAGGCGTACGATTGCCGATGCGCTGTCTGCGGTCTAAAGATCAAATCGCCCGACTCTTTGGCGTGGGAGGTAGAAGCAGCCCACATCGTTCCGAATCGTGCCTTAGGTCGGGACGATGTATGGAACGGCATAGCGTTGTGCCATCTTCACCATTGGGCGTTCGATGTCGGTTGGTTCGCCTTGCGAGATGATTACCGGCTCCAAGTTTCAACGGAGATTCTGCGTTTGCCGGCAGATTTTGGGAAAATGGGCAGCTATGAATTTATTCGCTCTCTTGAGCAAAAGGTTGCGGCCATTTCTTTGCCGAAACAGAACGAGATCCGCCCTCATCATACCGCAATTCGCTGGCACCGTGAAAATATATTTGGCCGAAAAACCGTAGTTTGTGAAGGAGTATCCTTATGAAGAACCCGAAAACGGACAGAATAATCTATTCGATAAGTGTCGGTGACCTTCAAGAAGTTTCGCAAGAAGTCCTGGAGCGCCGCCTGACCAAGAGCGAACTCGATCAGGTTCAGGCGTCAGTGGGCGATTATATTGACTGGTTTCAAGCAATAGAGAACGCCATTCGCGAACGTGTCCCGGAGTGATTTGAGGAGAACAGACCATGAATGACACCGGGCCAACCCCCGAAACCCACATCGCCCTTTTCCGGCGAAAGGAAGTCCGCCGCACCATTCACAACAATGAATGGTGGTTTGTGGTCGTGGATGTCGTTGCCGCACTGACCGACGCGGCAAATCCAACGGACTACCTCAACAAGATTCGCCGGCGCGATCCAGAGTTGGCCAAAGGGTATGGACAAATTGTCCACCCCCTTTTGATTCAGACCGCCGGCGGCGCACAAAACCTTAATTGCGCCAACACTGAAGGACTGTTCCGCATCATCCAGAGCATCCCCAGCCCCAAGGCCGAGCCGTTCAAACGCTGGCTGGCCAGGGTGGGCTACGAACGAATCCAGGAAATTGAAGACCCGGAACTTGCCACCGAACGCACCCGAGCCCTCTACAAAGCCAAGGGCTACTCCGACGACTGGATCGAGAAACGGATGCGCTCCATTGCCATCCGTGATGAACTGACCGACGAGTGGAAAAGGCGCGGTGTCAAAGAACAGCGCGAATACGCCATCCTCACCGCTGAAATTTCAAAAGCTGCTTTCGGCCTCACGCCCAGCCAATACGCCGAATATAAGCGTCTCAAGCGTGAGAACCTGCGTGACCACATGACAGACCTCGAACTGATCTTCTCCATGCTGGGGGAAGCCTCCACCACCGAAATTGCCCGCACCCGCGACGCCCAGGGCTTTCCCCAGAACAAACAAACCGCCCACGACGGCGGCGCGGTGGCTGGCAATGCCCGACGGGAACTAGAAAGGAAGAGCGGACGCAAAGTTGTGACCAGCGAAAACTACCTCTCGCTCGCGCAATCGGCGAAGAAGGTTAAGCCCTTGCACGACGGCGCCGAGAACAAGCCGCCGGCCACAAAGACTTGACAAGGTAAGGGGCGCTTATTTGTCATGTTTTACTCTCAAGCATGGCCTACGGCGGACAGGCCGAACGAAGCGGGAAGGCCATTTAAAACGGATTCCCCGACGCTTCCATCAAATCGCCTTGCAAGTCCGTTTCTGTCGCCGGCCCCACATCAATGTTGTCCGCTTCCATTGGCCGGCATTCCTGCCAACGCGCTTCCGCCGCCTCATCAAACGCCAACTCCGTGAATTTCCGCAACAAACCCGATTCCGCCGCGATCATGCTCTTTTTCCCTGATTCATCCAGATACGGAAACGGGTCTTGCGCAAACTCACGCAACACCTTTGCCGCCACGCCGCTTTCAAACTGGCCTTTGCCAAACACCAACGGCACCGGGATGGACGCGATAATCTCGCCCATGTAATAATGCCAACGCGAACCGAAATAATCCGCAAAGTCGCCATACTTCTGAAAATGCAGCATGGACGCCGCCAGCTTGAGCCGGGTCCGGTGAATGAGATTGCCCAGGGTATGGGGAGAGAACCGCATGGTGAATCTTTGGCTCAGACTGCGGGAAAACCGCATCAGCCGGTTTTTGCGCCCAGCCGGGACCAGCCCAAAGGACTTCGAGAAATCCCTTCTTTTCAATGCAGCTATTGCTATTATGACAAGGAAGGGCGGGGCGGGCGGCCCCGGCGGGC
>Ga0326728_10004433_pt1 | contig 41555 bp, 33 predicted proteins | sample MB3enrmetagenome_FD_207602 | JGI IMG/M metagenome (GOLD analysis project Ga0326728, IMG submission 207602) | Lab enriched peat soil microbial communities from McLean, Ithaca, NY, United States - MB31MN | ecosystem: Environmental > Terrestrial > Soil > Wetlands > Peat | place: USA: New York... | reverse complement strand
CCTCCCCCGGTCGTTCCTATCCAGAAGCGTCCCTCTCGATCGAGGTAAAGAGATCTGACAGCGTTGTTCGGTATCGAGGTAGGATCATTCGGGGCGGCGTAATACCGCGTGAAGCTGCCCTTCGCCTTGTTCATCCGGTTAAGGCCGTTCAATGTGCCGACCCAAAGGTTGCCCTTACCATCCCTGGCCGTGGCAATAATCAGGTCGTTCGATAGCGAGTCCTTGCGCGTCGGAGAGTAGCGGTAGCTCGTAATGCGGCCGGTCGACGTATCCAAGTGTCCGAGGCCATTATCGCTGCCGATCCATAGGCTATCGTCCATGTCGAGGAAGAGGGACTGCAGCAGGTCGCTGGAGAGAGAGCCTTCATCGAAGGGCTCGTTGTCGTAGGTCTTGAATCCAGTGCCGTCGTAGCAGGCAAGGCCTCCCCGAGTTGCCATCCAGATAAAGCCCTTTGAGTCTTGGACAATGGCCGAGACCGAGGCATTCGGCAGGCCATCGCGCAATGAGAGAACCTCGAATGCGGCTTTTTTGTCGGGCTTGATAGTGAGATCCTGCGCTAGAAGGGACCTGGAAAGGCCGAAGAGGGTAAGTGTCGCGATAAAAACGAGCCGTAAAGAGGCGCGAGTCATGCAACTCTCCACTGCGCGGAATTTCATTACTATCCCGCTATAATGAATTTTCAAATCTCTTTCTGGTCTACCCTGTATCTTCGCTCGATTATACTTGTTGTAAAGAGAATACGTATGGATTTCGGAGATATTTTAAGGGAGTGGGACCGGATCAAACGCGACCGGCTCGAGCAAGCATCCACAGAGGACGCTACGGCTCCAGGCGCCTCAGTTGTCTCTTCAATAGCCCTCGAACAATGGCTTGAGGCTAATGGAGTGTGCGATAAGGATGCGGAAGCCGAGCTCGCGTTTGAATCTCGGGCAGCTTCGCGTGAAAGTCGTGGTGCAGAGGCGCGTCGCCTCGATTCGTTGAAATGCCAGGCGGTGCTCGATCTCCACGGCATGACCTCCGAAGAGGCGAAGACATCCATACGCGGTTTTATCGACGCTTCCGCCCGCGCGGGCCTTGAGAAGGTCCTCGTGATACATGGGAAGGGACTGCATTCGGAGGGCGCCCCCGTGCTCAAGAAGGCGACACGCGATGTGCTCGAGACCCATCCCCTGGCTGGCCGCTTTGGAGAAGCGACCAAGGAAGAGGGAGGTTCTGGGGCTCTATGGGTACTGATTAGATCGAAAAGATAGACGACAGACTTATTTTTGTTTATTTTTCGCGGTAAATTATGCGTCCGCGATTGAGATCGTACGGAGAGAGAGCGACTTTTACCTTATCACCAGGGACAATGCGGATGTAATGCTTGCGCATTTTTCCCGAAAGGTGGGCGAGAATAACGTGGCCGCTGGGGATCTCCACGCGAAACATAGTGTTCGGGAGGGATTCCTTAACGATGCCCTCGACTTCGATGGCTTCTTCTTTGGCCACAGTTCCTCCTCGGAAAGATTTGCTGGCTCCTGGGTATTAATTTATATGCCTCATGAGCTTTTCGGACATTGCATTACAGTCCCAAGCGCATAAAATAGTATGTGCTATCCGTAGGAATGTCAACCGTGGCGTAGGCTATGCGCCTAGACGTAAGGGAGCGTTCGCTTTTCAGCCGGTTTCGGCAACTTGACTTTTTTCTAACTTTATTGCATCGTGCCGGTTCTTAAAAAGCTTACGCGATGCCCGCAAGCAGGAGGCCTCGAATGGAGAAAGATTTCAGCGAAAAGATGAAAGAGCTGCTTCTCAGCCAAAAGCGCGAGATACTGGATAACCTTATCGCTACCAACGCTGATTTCCGAGCGATCGTCGAGGAGATGGACCCGAAGGATTTCGCGGATGTCGCTTCCGATGATATAGACCGCAAGATGATCGAAGCTATCGGTTCCCAGGACATCAAGCGTCTGCGCGCTATCGACGCCGCCCTCGGCCGCATTAACCAGGGGCGCTACGGCATTTGCGTAAAATGCAACAAGAAGATCCCGCCCGCTCGCCTCGAAGCGCTGCCCTACGCCGTGCTTTGCGTGGATTGCCAGAAGGGTGAGGAACGGCGCAACAGGTAGTTAGGAATTGTGCGGGGGCGAAACCTTTCCTAAAGGTTTCTCACCCCGCACCCCCTCTTCCAAACAAGGGCAGTGCAAGCTGAAATGGCACTCCCCCTTCGTGGCAGACTCCGTGCCTAACGCTCGAATTACTGCTTATTTAGCCGCTTCAGGTGGATCTGCGCGAGGTCGTAGCTCGTGAGATCCTTGCTGAATAGGTCGTTCTCCGGTTTTACCTTGCGGTAGGCGTCGATTGCGGTATCGATGAGACCGAAGCGCTCGGTGTAGAGGCCGAAGGCGAGCCATGCGTCTGAGTTCGGTTCTCCGTTGCCCGATTCCGCAAGGAATTTGCGGAAGGCTTCCTGGGCTTCCATGAAACGACCCGAATCGGAGAGGACGCAGGCGAGGGTATGAACCTGCCCGGCGGAGCCGGCCATGAGGCGCTGGACGATATGCCGCTTGTCGAGCTCGGCGTAGTCGGGCTTATCGAGGTAGAGCGAGTACCAGGCCATCTGGTTGTAGTCGCCATCTTTGGCGTTGCCCGAATCGATGAGCGCTTCCGAGCGTTGGACAGCCTCGGCATAGCGTCCCAGGCGAGCCGAATGCTCGGCCGCGAGACGCAGCCAGCTCTCCGAGTTCGGCTTCTTTTCAAGCGCGCCCACGACGATGGCGTCGGCCGTCGCTTCCTTGCCAGAACAGTCGAGGCAGAGGAGGAGCATGTCGTTCGCGTACTCGTCATCGCCCTCGAGCTCTATGAGACGCTCGGCGGGAACTACCGCCTCTGCCGCCTTATTCTGCCTGATGAGGCCCATGACCGCCGCTTGCGCGAGGGCTTTTTCTTTGTCCTTGTCCTTTTCTAGACCGAGGGCCGCGAGGACCGCCGGCATGCCCTTTCCGATGTCCGTCTTCGATGCGGAGACGACGAGAAGGTAGGATGCGGCGAGGCGCATTGCGCTTTCGTCCGCCGTATCGATCTCGCCCACTAGCTTGAATACCGGCTGATCGGCGAACGAGGGGAAGAGGGGATTCTTGTCGCGCTGACTTTTAATGAGGGAGAGCCAGGCACGGGCATCTTCGGTCTTGCCTGAATCCAGAAGGCGCGCGATTTCGCGGGCGACGCCGGTGAGGTTTCCTCCCGACCCGAGGGCCTTGAGCTCGTCGCCCTCGCGGGTGAAGTAGATGAGGATGGGTTGGAGCGAGGGCTGGAGCGGGAAGGAGAGAAGCGTCGCAATAGCGGACCCCGACTCGATCGTGTCTATCTTGCCCAGGCCTGCGACGAGATCGATGGTGACCGCCGCGGGCTGGTTGTCGCCCGAGAGCCGGGCTCCGGCGCTCGCTATCGCCTCGGTTATATCCCTTTGGGAATCCGGGTCGTCGAGGCTTGAGACGATAGCACTCATTGGTTCGTCTTTGGGCAGGGCGGCCGGGTCGATCGCTTTTACGGTTTTGAGGCTTTCAGCGAGAGCGAGGGCCTGAGTCTGGCTCTGGCTGCCCCTCGCGCCCGCTATCATGAGCTCGGCGGCTTCCGCGTAGCGGCGGCCGGTTATAAGCATCTGGCTGGCGAGGCTCAATATCTCCCGCTTATCGTCGGCGGCTTGTGCGACGCGCGCGGCCTCGCGCAGGGCGACCTGGACGCCGTCGACGGCGGCGACGGCGGCGACGAAGAGGGCCTTGCGCTGTTTGGAGTTCGTCGGCGCCTTGGTCGATTCCTTGAGCTCTTTGAAGCGACCGAGCCTGAGAAGGTCGTAGGCTGGATTGTTCTCCCAGTTGCTGCCCTTGAGCTCCTTCTCGATCTTGGCGTAGATCGCGAGGGCGTCGTCGAGACGAGCCCCCTTCGAGTAACGGATGAGATTAGTGCCGTACTCGGCGATGATAGCCTGGTTCACCGTATAGAGCATCTCGTCCGGCGCCAATTTGGCGGCGGCGGCGTATTCGGAGCTGGCCGCCGCAAGGTCCGAGCCTGGCTCGAAGACGCGGGCGAAGGGACCGATCAAATAGGTCCAGGCTAGCCGGGCGTGCGCGGCCGCCGAATCAGGTTCGAGCTCGACGGCCTTGCGGGCCTCGGCTCTCGCTTCGTCGCAGAAGAGGGCTGCCTCGTAGGCGTTGGAGAGCTGCATATGATGGAGAGCTTCGGTCGGGTGCAAGGCCGCAAGGCGTCTGAACTCGTCCAGGGCCTCCTGGTATTTGCCGGCGGAGAGCAGCGACTCGCCGATCTCTTCGAAGCTGACCGAAGGAGCGTCCTCCTCGCCGAAGGCGACCGCCGCGGCTTGGAGGGCGATCGCCTCGACGGCCGTGTAGGTAGACTTGACGCTGTCGAAGCGGAAGGTAGCGGTGACCGAGCCATCCTCTTCGAGCTTACAGAAGCTCTCTACCGTCGCCGGCCCTAGACTACGCTTGGTGGGCTCGGGAAGGGCCGCAGCCTTGAACCCGGGAGGAGGCGTCAAGCGATATTCGATCTCGGCGATGTATGGCTCATCGAGCTTGACGTCGGCCTTGCGCTCGAAGGCCTTGTCGTCCTTAGGTTTCTCCTTGAGGAAGGAGGGCAGGAAGTTGAGCAGAGCACCCGCCTGGAGGATGACGGTCGCCGAGCTCTGGTCGGTGAAGCCGCGTTTGGCCTTGGACGCGACAATAGAGAGCGTGAAGGGTTTCTGCATGTCCTGGACATCGGAAAAGGAGTAGCTCTCGAGCTTCTCGGCCTGGTAGGCGCTCTTCACGTAAGACTCGAGCCGCTCTCTCGCCGACTTGGGATCGTCCGTCGCGAAGCGGTAGCGGTAGTCGGCTTCGATGCTGCCTGTGGCGGTCATCGTCTCGGTCACGGCTGCGGCGCCGGTCTCCGCGAGGTTGTAAGCTCGCACTTCCTTGTAATGATTGTCTTCCGGCTTCGAATCGGGTATGGCTAGCAGGGCCGTGGTATCCGGGGCTATCACGAGGGCCTGGCGGCCGCGGTCCATGGGCGGCAGCTCCCCCGGCCTGTAATAGGAGGCCGTCGGGTCAATCCAGGTCTTGTCCTCCGGCAGGTAGACGATCTCGTGGTTGAAGAGGCCGAAGCCGGGAAGGGATGGCAGGATGTCGGAGCCGTAGCCAGAGTCGAGGAGGGCGAGCTGGGCCTTGATGCCCGCGGTGCGTAAGCAGGAGGCGAGAAGGCTCGCCTGGTCCTTGCAGTCACCATATCCTCGGGCGATGGTGTCGGCGCTATCGTGCGGAATGATCGCGTTTTCGCCGAAGTTGATGCCGGTGTAGCGTATTTCCTTGCGTATTTTATAGAGGATGGCCGCGATGCGGTCGGCCCGAGCCGCACCGGCGCTCTTGAGCGCTTCACTCGCGTAATGCATAACGTTGGACTTCGCAAGCACGGGTTCGGCGACGGCCGCATAGGCTGCCGCGACTTCGTTCCAGGAGCCGCCCGTGGAGAAGTCCACGCAGGTCTGTGGGACGTCACTCCCCGCCAGGTAATCCTCGGTATCGCCCACGCTCTCGAGGTCTTTTGCCTCGAGGGTCAGCGTCTTCCTGCCCGTCGTTCCGTCCTCGGCGGCGTTCGCCTTAATGCGCGAGGCGAGGCTCCCGCGCAGCTCGTAGCGCAGGTTCATAGAGGCCGGGTAGTCCAGGCTGAGCTTCCGGTCGAGGATGGCGACGCGCCTGCCGAACCAGGAGCGGTAAGCGTCGCCCGCAGCGAGGAGAGGAGCCTTGTCGCGGAGATGAATCTCGTACTCGACGATAGCGCCGTTGTCGAGTCCGGGCAGAGGCGCGGAGAGCGTGTGCGAGTCGGTGTAGACGTCCTCCTCCTCGCTTTGCGATTGGTCGGCTACGGTGGCCTGGTCGAGGTCGTAGACCGTCCCGTCCTTGCCTATCACTCGGGCCCGGATCGAAGGCTTCTCCTGGCGCCATGGCTGGTAGGAGCAGGAGACGGTATCGCGCTGGTCGACACCCTTCTTGAGCAGGAGTTTGTAGACGGCGCGGCAGGTATAGACGGCAGTTCCGTCCGGCTGGAAGCTGTAGGACTCGCTCTCGAGGGCGAAGACGGCATCATCGCCCTCGCTTCCCTTGAGCTCCGCCGCAGCCGCGATCGCCTCCGCGGGCGAGAGAGAGAAGGCGGGCGCATTCCAGGGAGAGCTATCCTCGGTGGCCGCTTGGGCCCAGGCGATAGCGCAAGACAAGGCTAAGGCCATCACTGCGGCCGCGGCGTGGCGCAATGGCGCTGATGTAATCGAGTTGTGGCGCATGGGGCCATCGTAGCCCGAAGCTGGGGAAACGGGAAGGTAGGCTTCTAGCTTTCCCCGATCCCGCACTCGATCCACGCGCCCTTCGTGAGTACAGCGATCGAATCGTAGCCTGCCGCTGCCGCGAGGGAGCGGGCCGCATCCAAGTTGACTCCGAGGTGCTCGGGCGCGTGGGCGTCGGCCGAGAAGGTAATGCGAACTCCGAGCGAGTATAGCTCGCGCAGGATGAGCAGGGAGGGGTAGGGCGTTTTGACCTTGCCCCTACTCATGCCGCCCACGTTGATCTCGACAACTATGTCCTTGCCCTTCAGCGCCTCGGCCGCGCCGAGGGCCGCGTCGAGGTAGCCGCGCGAGAGCTCGTCGAACCAACGCCCAGTGCCGTCAGTGCCCGAGTCGTTGTTCTTCTTCACGAGGTCGAAGTGGCCGAGGATATCGAAACCGCCCGACTCGATGAGCAAGCCCATACGACGGTAGTACTCGGCGTAGAGGGCCATCCCCGCCTCCTCCTTCGGCCCGGCGAAACGTTCGAGATCGGCCTCGAAAACGTCGCTGCCCAAGTCGACGGGAAAGCTCCCCGAGCCGGGGAGCTCGACCCAGTGCACCGAACCTATCGAGAAGTCGAGGCCTGCATTCGCGAACAGCTCGTCCCGGGGCGAGCTGACGCCGGGGACGTACTCGATCTCGAGGCCGAGGAGAATCTCGAGCCCCTTGTCCCGCCACTCGCGTCCGAGCCGCTGTATCTCGGCCTTGTACTCGCCCATGCGTCCTATTTCCATGTTGCCTTCGCTGTAGAAGGGCAGGGGACTGTGCGAGGAAAAGCCTAGGACGCTGTAGCCCTTGTCAGAGGCCGCTTGAGCCATGACCGCCGCAGTCGCATGGCCGTCGCAGAATTCGCAGTGGGTGTGGTAGTTCGCGCGCATAGGGCCATCGTAGCGGCATCACCCCGGCTGTGAAAAGGTGGCTAAGAAAAAACCCGCTGTCAGGCGGAATAAAGTCTTCCGGCGGGATTTTCCTCCGCCCCCGCCGAGCGATGCTATCTTTCACCTGGATGCATAGGGCGAGGCCGCGGTCACGAAGTCCACGTAGGCCGCACGGATGAGGGCTAAGGCGGCCTCGGCGGCTGCCATGTCGTTCTCGCGTCCGGCGGTCTCTCCCGCGAGGGCTGAATCGCCCAACTTCCTTGCGGAGAGGTTCCACGAGGCCCCTTTCAGCGAGTGCGAGACTTCCCTGAACTTCTGAGCGTCCTTCGCCTCGAGTGCGGCGGAGAGCTCTTCCATCTGGCCGGCGGCCTTGGCGATGAAGCGGGTAAGGAGGCTCGAGACTGTGTCCTTCTGTCCGAGGAAAGTATCGAGCACCCCCGCCCAATCGAAGACCGAGGAATCGAGGACTCGCTCCGCGGAAGCCTCGGCCATCGGTGCAGGCGAGGGGCTCGCGGCGTCGAGCTCCGGCAGGTACTTTGCGAGGAGATCGGCGAGTTCGTCCCTCTTGAAGGGCTTCACCAGAATGTCGTTCATTCCCGTCTCTATGCACTTTTCCCGCTCGCCCTTCAGCGCGCTCGCAGTGACCGCGACGATCGGGCCCTCGTAGCCTTTGGCGCGCAGCTCGGTGACCGCCTCGTAGCCAGACATTCTCGGCATGAAGATGTCCATGAGCACGAGATCGAAGCTGCGGGTAAGGCCGATCTCGAGGGCCTCGACGCCGTCGCGGGCTGTGACGACCTGACAGCCAGCCTTCGTCAAGAGGAGCGTGAAGAGCTCGCGGTTGACTTCGTGATCCTCGGCGAGGAGGACGTCGCCCTTGAAGCGCCTGAGCGAGGGCTTGGCGGGGATATCGGGCTCGCTCTCGGCGCTCTCGAGGTCGACCTCGGAGGAGAGGGCGCGGTCGAGGGCGTCGCGGAGTTCCGCGGGCTTGATCGGCTTCGAGAGGTAGCCATTGAACCAGCGCAGGAGCTTCATCTTCGTGTCCGCGTTGATAGACCCCAAGGGCGCCATGAGGATGAGCCTGGCGCCGTTGATCGCCGTGTCGCCCGTGATCTCGCTCGCGAGCCTCCAGCCGTCCATGCGCGGCATGTTCTGGTCGATGAGGCAGATCGAGAAGGGGTCTCCCTCGGCGGCGGCCTCGCGCATCGTGGCGAGGGCCTCCTCTCCCGAGCCCTCCTCTCTCACGCGGAAGCGCGCGGCGAGGGCTTGCCTGGCGACGAGCTCGCGCGCCTCCGGGTAATCGTCGACGATGAGGAGGCGGGTCCCTTCCTGTGTAGCCAAGGTGGCCGGCCTCGGGGGAGGGGCGGAGTACTCGGGAGAGTCGAGGGGGAGCTCGAACCAGAATACCGAGCCTTTGCCAGCCTCCGATCGGACGCCGATGACGCCGCCCATCGCCTCGACGAGGTGCCGCGATATCGCGAGCCCGAGGCCCGTGCCCCCGACCTTGCGCGCCTGGGCGAGATCGCCCTGATAAAACGGGGTGAAGAGCCGCTCCTTCACTTCGTCGCTCATTCCGGGACCCGTGTCCGCCACCTCGAAGAGCGTGCGCGGCTTGGATTGCGGCGAGCCTATCGCCCCACCGGCCGGTGGAATGTTTTTCACCTTGAGGCTTATCCCGCCCCCGCGGGTGAACTTGACCGCGTTCTTGAAGAGGTTGACGATGATCTGCCTGAGCTTTCCTGGATCGCCGAGCACGAGGGCGGGCAGGCTCTCATCGACGTCGACGATGATCTCGAGGCCCTTGCGGCCCGCTTCCATCGCGAGGAGCTCGACGGACTGGTATACCCAGGAGCGCAGGTCGAAGCTCGTCGTCTCGAGCTCTAGCCTGCCTGCCTCGATCTTGGAGAAATCGAGTATGTCGTTGATGAGAGCAAGGAGGACGTCCGCCGAGAAGTGGACCTGGTCGACGTAGGCGAGCTGCTCGGTATCGAGCTCGGTCTCGCGCAGGAGCTCGACGACGCCCAGTATGGTCTGGATGGGCGTGCGTATTTCGTGGCTCATGTTCGCGAGGAACTGGCTTTTCGTATTCGTGGCCTTCTCGGCCTCGTCCCTGGCGTCCTGTAGGCTTTTCTCGCGGAGCACACGGTCGGTGATCTCCTCAAGGGCGCACAGGAGAAAGCGCTCGCCCGCAGTCTCGACGCTAGAGAAGGAATAGCGGAGCCAACGGAGCGTTCCGTCCGCGGCGCGGATGGAACCGTCGACCGAGGCGTTCTTTTTGCCCCCGAGAAGGAGCTCCGCCGCGTAGTAGTCCAGTCGCGAGCCTTCTCTCTCGGCGACGAACTCGAAGAAGGAAGCTGCGAGCCGCTCGGGCCCGACGCCCGCGAGTGAGCGGAAGAGGGACTCGAAGGCGGGGTTCCACCGCGCGAGTAGTCCGCGGCCGTCGATGAGGACGAGGGAGAGTGCCGCCTCCTCGAAGACGGCCTTGAGAAGGGCGTCGGGCAGTACCATCAGAAATTGGCCTTCAGTATCTCGAGGGTCTTCTTGAGGATCTGGTCGGGCTTCAGGGGTTTGATGAGGTAGCTCTTCACGCCGGCCTGGTATGCTTTCATGACCGCCTCGCGCTGGCTGACCGCGGAGAGGATGATGGTCGGCATCTCGATGTCCTCGGAGCGCAGGCGCGCGAGAACTTGGAAACCATCCATGCCCGGCATAAGAATGTCGAGGAAGACGAGGTCGAAGCTCCTCGTCTTTGTGGCCTCTACGAAGGCACTTCCATCCTGGAAGGCGGTGACTTGGGCGCTGATCGCGCCGAAGGTCGTCTTCACAAGCTCCTGGATCACGAAATCGTCGTCGACCACCGCTATCGATAGCCCCTTGCCGGTCTCCTTCATGGATTCGATGGAGAGGGGCCTCTTGGCCTCGCCCTCGAAGCGCATTTCGATCGCCTCTCGGCCCGACTCGTGGGTCTCGGCCGAGAGTATGCGCTCGGCCATCATCTCGGCCTTGCCCTCGGCCATCTCGACCTGGGGGTCGTAGTCGGTCAATAGGCCGTCCATCGCGTATTGCAAGTTCGAGACGACCTCGATCTCGGCGAACTCGGTCCTGCCGCGCACGAAGTCGCGGGCGAAGGCCGAGTTCGTGAGGAACTTGATGTGCCTCGCCTTGGCCTTTGAGTAGTCGAGCAGCGTCTTGAGCAGGAGCTCCATGTTCGTCCCGTCGACGAAGGAGAGTTCCATGTCCGCGAGCATGACGAGGATGCGCGGATTTCGTATCGCGTACAGGTCCGTGAGTTCGGCGATCTTGAAGCGCAGGAGGTCTATCTTCTCGCGATTGAGACCCTTCGCTATCTCGACGAAGACGATGTTGTCGTTGACGTGGGCCTCGATGACGCAGGGGGTCTCGTCGATCTCCATCTTGATGTCCAGGAGCTCGGAGAGCGAGGCGAAGAGTCCGTCGATCTTGATCGGTTTCATGATGACGCGCTTAATATTGTAGGGAACGAGCTCGAGGAGCTTGTTCTTGTCTATCTTCTGCGCGGTGAGGACCACAGGGATGGAGGCCGTGTTCGGGTTGCGGTTCTTTTCCTCGAGCAACTCCTTGCAGGTCCGCCTCGAGAGGTTGTAGTCCATGATGACGAGGTCGGGCATGCCGTTGCGCAGCTTGATCACGCCGTCGAGGCCGTTGATCGCGCTGTCGACGTCCAGACCCGCCGCGCCAAGCCTGTCCTTGAGGTATTCTCGGAAGAGGTCTGACTCGTCGATGATGAGGACAGTCTTTCGCGCCATGGTTGTCTCCTACTTAGGATTGAGCATAGATCCGGGTTGCTGCGTAGCGTCCACAGCGTCGCGCCAGAGCTCTCCCTCGGGATCGACGTAGTTGCGCTTGGACACGGCCGCCTTCACGGGGATGTGCACGAACTGGCCGTGCACCATGCCGATGAGCACCTTCGTGCGGCCCGCCATGGCCGCGTGTGCCGCGTTGTTCCCCAGCCTCTCGCAGTAGGCAGAATCGGTGGGGATCGCGGGGGAGGAGCGCACCATGTAGCTCGGGTCGATGTACTTGACAGTCGCGTCCATGCCCTTCTGCTTGAAGTAGGCCGTGATGCGGTCGCGCAGGTACACGCCGATGTCGCCGAGCTTGATGTTGCCCGAAGCGTCGGTGCCGCCCTCGTTCGTTAGGAAGCTCTGCCCGGCGCCCTCGGCGACGACCACGACGGCGTGGGATCGGCGCGCTACGCGATCCTCGAGGTGCCTGAGCAGGCCGTTCGGGCCGTCGATGTCGAAGGGCACCTCGGGGATGAGGACGAAATTGGCCTCGTGCACGGCGAGGACAGTGTGCACCGCGATGAAGCCGGACTCGCGGCCCATGAGCTTCACGAGGCCTACCCCGTTCATCGCCGAATGGGCCTCGACATGGGCCGCGCTCACCGCCTCGGCCGCGCGGGCGACGGCCGTCTCGAAACCGAAGGTCCGGTCTACGAAGAGAAGGTCGTTGTCGATGGTCTTCGGGATGCCTACGACGGCGATCTTGAGGTCTCGTCGCTCGATCTCCTCGGCTATGGCCATGGCTCCCTTCTGCGTGCCGTCGCCGCCTATCGTGAAGAGGATGTTGAGATTGAGCCGCTCGATGGCGTCCACGATGTCCGAGACGCGGTTGCCGCCTCCCCTGGATGTGCCGAGAAAGGTGCCGCCGACCTTGTGGATCTCGTCGACCGCCTCCGGGTCGAGGGGACGCACGCCGATGTTGTCTTCGGGCAGGAAACCTTTGTAGCCGTAGCGGATGCCCGTTATGCGACGCACTCCGTAGCGGTACCAGAGGCAGCGCACGATCGCGCGGATGACGTCGTTGATGCCGGGGCAGAGCCCTCCGCAGGTGACTATGCCGGCATGAACATGGCTGGGGGCAAAGTAAATCTGCTGCCTCGGCCCCGCCTTCTCGAGGAGCTGCGTCCGACTCAAATCGCCTTGACTGCCCTCCTTTGTGTCGACGTCGACGCGGATGAACTCGTCGTCCGCGACGTAATTGGACAGGCTATCCCCGGACTTCGTCGAGAGGATGATGGGGGAGGGGATGCCGCACTTGCCCAGGATGGGCACCGAGAAATCGAGACCGGAATCCATGTACACTTTCTCCTAGCGGCCGTCCCGATGGCTTTTAGGGCCGCGATTGCAATGTAGGAGTATAGACTAGAAGATAATAGGAGGCAAGAAACACCCGGCCCCCGGTCCCGGGCGTATCCGTGCCGGCCTTGACGGCCTCTCTCCCGAAAACTTACACTGGGAATGACATAGCTACGTTGGGCGGGGGTATGAGCAAAATAGCGGAGCGGAATTCGCTTAAGGTGATCTTCGCCATCGAAGGCGAGGATGAACGTTTGCGCTTTTCCTCCGTGATCAAGGAATCCTCTCCCGATTGCACGATCTTCTTCCCGAGCAATATAGCCGAGGTCGAGAGCCTGTATTCCAAGGACGGCGCCGACGTCATCGTCACTGATTTCCATTTCCACGGCGGCGCTCTAGCCGATTGGATCACCTTCTGGCCCTTACCCGCCGTCCTCCTCATCGATGCGGGCGACGACCTGGCCCGTGTTGACAGGACCACGAGCGACGAAGCCTCTCTCTTCGCCCAGCGCATGCCCGACATGGGCCATATCCGGACCCTGCCTCTTTTAATTAAAAAAGCGCTCAACGTGCGCGAGAGCGTAACGCGCCAGAACGCCCACCTGCAGATGACCGAGCATCAGTACATGAACCTCCTGCAGGCCGTACCCGACATCGTCTACATCCTCGATGGCCACGGCCGCTTCGTCTATCTGAACGACGCGGCCAGGAACATCGGCTACGAGCCCGCGAGCCTCATAGGCAAGCATTTTTCCGACATTATTCATCCCGAAGACGTCTCGAAGGTGAGCCGCATCGAAGTTTTGAAGCCTATATTAGGAACGAAAACGGGCGAAGACCAGGCGCCCAAGCTCTTTGACGAGCGCCGTTCGGGCAAGCGAATGACGCGTAACCTCGAAGTTCGGCTCAAGCACGGCGAACTCGTCGATGACTACCACCTCGGCTCGGTCACCTCCTACGGGGAAGTCAGCTGCTCGGGTTACGCCCTGCCCGAGTTCGAGGGGCTCGAACTCGGCACGGTAGGTATCATCCGCGACGTCACTAGCCGCAAGGAGCGCGAGCAGGCCCTCGAGCAGGCTCTCGCCTCGAAGGAGGTCCTCCTCAAGGAGGTCCACCACAGGGTCAAGAATAACCTCCAGGTGGTCTCGAGCCTCCTTAATATCCAGGAGGCCGCCATCGCGGACGAATGCGCGCGCAAGGTCTTTGTCGACTGCCAGACCCAAGTCCAAACCATGGCCATGGTGCACGAAGTGCTCTATCGCTCTTCGAGCTTCGAAGGAGTGGAGATGCAGTCCTACTTCGAGCGCCTCGTGGATTACCTATCGAGCATCTACGGGGCCCACACTCGTGGCATAAGCTGTGAGGCCGAGGCGGCGGGCGTCTCGCTCAACCTCGACGACGCCATACCCGTGGCGCTCATCGTGAACGAGCTCGTTTCCAATTGCATGAAGCATGCCTTTCCTGCAGGCAAGACGGGGCGCGTCATCGTATCGATGCGCGAGGTTTCTGAGACCTCCTCTTGGCTCCTCAAGGTCGAGGACAACGGCATCGGCTTCGAGGGTAGCAAGGTTGCCGTGTCGAACAAGCCCTCCGGTATCGGCACAGAACTCGTGCAGGCCCTTGCCGGCCAGCTGCGTGGCGAACTCGAACGCGGCCCGGGTTCCGACGGGGCGGGGGCCATGGTCTCGGTTCGCTTTAGAAAGAACTAAAGTCTGTTTGCCTATCCTTGACTTTCGTGGGCTTTTAGCTCCTCCGTTTTTTCGCGGAACCCGGAGCCGTAGTCTCCGCCTTCGCGAAGGAGGATCCTGCGACGATCCGCGACATGAGCTCGCCGAAGAGACGAGGCGGCGCCGCTTTAGGATCGATGAGCCCCTCTATTCCGAGGCCGTTTGACAAGGCCAGTACGGTCGTCGCTAGGTCCATGGCCTCGGCGCGGCCAATGCGCACGCCCATCTCGGTAGCCCGAGACTCTACGTCGTCGGCTATTCCCGCACGCCACGCACGTCGCTTTTCGGCGAACTGGGCGCGCAATTTCTCGTTCCGCACGCAGCGAAGCCAGAACTCGAGCGTGAGGAGCTGCCACTCCGGATCGGCTTCGCCGAAAGCGCGCAGCTCGCGACCGACTGCCTTAGCCTCGATAGTTCTATTTGCGGCACCGGAGCCTTTTGCCCGCCTTTTGCTTATCGCGCCGACCGCCCCCCTCCCCTCGTCTATGCGCGAGGCGATCAGCGCGAAGAAAAGCTCGTCCTTGCCGGCGAAATTCGAATACACCGCGCCCTTGCTGAAGCCCGCCGCTTCCGCGACGCGCTCCAGGCTCGCGCCGTCGTAGCCGCGCTCCACGTACACTCGGAAGGCAGCTTCCAGGAGCTTGGCCCGGCTATTCTCCTTTTTTGAAGGTTTGCGCCCCCTTGCCTCCGCTTCGAAATCTTTGTCCTCCATTACCTACCTCCATGCGAACGTTTTGCCAGCAGATACTAATGGTATATTTTTACGTGTCATGCGTCAATCCTTCGACTGGCGCGTGATGGTGTACCAATACCGGTGGTATAAAATACCGAAGGTATAAAAACAGTAAAAAATATACCAACGGTATTGACTTTGATTTTTGTTGACGCTAAATTTTGCCCATTGGAGGCACAGCTTGGAAAGATTCCTTCGTTGGACCACTCGATGGTACAAACATCCATGGAGCATCCTCATTATCACGGCCATGATTACCGCATTCTTAGCGATCGGGCTGCCGAAGCTAAAGTTCGACAGCGGTGTCAAGTCCATGTTACCCGCGAACAACCCTGCCATGATGATCCGCGACTATTATGCGAACGACGGCAACTTCGCCAGCTACCTGAGTTATTTTATCGGTGTAGAGAGCGATAATGCCTTCTCGGTAGAGAGTCTTAAGTACCTTCGAGTCATCACGGCCGAGATCGACAAGGCAAACCAGAGCCTACCCGTGGACAATGTCGCGAAGTACATGGGTCTTTCCAAAAACGACGCGCGCCTCATCGTGGAGGCTGCTCGCGGGCAAGGAATCAATGATCAAACGATCGCTTCGAGTTTCTTGCCCACGATCCGAGATGCGTCGAAATCGGCGCAGTCCTTCTCCTGGGACGCCGCGACCGCCTCCAGAATCGCCGCCGCGTCCACCGGAGTCGATCCGTTTAAGTTTTTCCACTTTGTGGAAAATCCGATAAAAAAGACACAGTCCTTGGTAAACGCCGATTACATTGTCAATAAGGACGATGAGCTTGTCAGCGATAAGTTACTCCCGAGCGATGTCGCGATAACGTCTGAGGTCGCCAGGGGCGTCAAGGAACGAGCGGCTTCCTGGAACGTGTACGAAAATGTCCTTTACGCCAAGGACGGGACTCTGGCCAATCTCGTCGTGGAGTCAAGCAGTACCGAGCAGGAAGTGACGGAGAGCATCGCGGCTTCCTTGAAGGCGATCCTAAGCTCGCATCAGGCTCCTGGCATGACTACCTACTTGGACGGCGAAAGCGTGATCAGCCTCACGACGGGCCAGACGATGAAGTCCGATCTTGTAACCCTGCTACCCCTCATAGTCCTCATCGTGGTGCTCGTGCTGTTCCTCTGCTTCCGAAATATCCAGGCAGTCGTCTACCCGATGATCGTAGTCCTTGTCAGCGTAGTCGCCTCGATGGGCGCTATGGGCTGGCTCGGCGCCCCTTTGACCGTGGCCTCGGTTATTCTACCGACACTGATGGTCGCTATCGCGTCTGCTTATGGTATCCATCAGATGAACCACTATCTCCTGGATCCCTCCAAGGATAAGCGCGAGATACTCGAGCGCAACATCGGCGTCGTCGGGCTGGCCATCGTGCTTTCCGGCGTAACGGTCATCATCGGTTTCGGCGCTCTGGCCGTTGAGCAGTTCGTGCCGATACGGAACTTCGGTATTTTTACCGCCCTCGGCGACCTCGTCGCTGTCGCCGTAGCGCTGTGGACGCTGCCCGCCCTGATCTTGGTGAGCCATCGCCCGAAACCCTCATACCGCGAATCCGATCGTGGGGCCATAAGCCGCGTACTGAGAGGCCTGGTCTCGCTAAATAAGAGACACTCAAAAGCGGTAATCTTCGGGAGCGCGGCGGTAACGCTTCTTATGGGCCTCGGGATGTTCAGCGTCAAGTCGGAACTCAACAATGTGTCCTTCTTCAAGGAGAACACGGCTATACACAAGGCGGATGATAAGCTCAACCAGAAGCTCGCGGGGACTCAGGACGTCGCCGTCTACCTCGATTCGGATCTTAAAGCGCCCATCGTCGGGAAAGATGGCAAGTTAGAGGCGGCCTCCAGTACTGAATCGCCGGTTGTTCTCACGACACCTGTTGTCTTGAGCCGAATCGACGCATTCAGCGCGGCCGTCATAAAAAAATTCCCCTATGTCCATAAGGTAATGTCGTTTGACGATATCCTAAAAAAGATGAACCAAGAGATGAATGACGGCAACTCCGCCTACTTCACGATACCCGCCGACGCAAACCTGATCAGTCAATATCTTCTCATCTTCTCTGGGGATATCCAGTCATACCTCTCGCCCAATCATGACAAACTCAGGATCGATATCATGATGGAGCGGATCGGGACGCGAGAGGCCGAGGCTGTTGCGCAGTACGCGCGCGAGTATTTCGCCGGGGACTTCGCCAAGGACAATCACCTGCGCGTCGAGGTCTCGGGCGTGGCTCACCTCTATTACGTGGCGAACGAGCTCCTCGTGGACGGAATGATCAAGAGTATCGTTGTTTGCGTAGTCCTTGTCCTGGTGATTCTCCTGCTCCTCCTCAAGGAATCGCGCATGGCGCTTATTTCGATGAGCCCCATCTTCGCGGCCCTCATCATCAATTTCGGCACGCTGGGCCTATTCAATATTCCGCTCAACATCGCCACCGCCATGGTCTCTTCGATAGTAGTGGGCATAGGCGTCGACTACTCGATCCACTTCATTACCTGGTATCGCTCGGAGCTTCGGAAGGAGCGAAACATCGCTCTAGCCTTGGAGAACACGATTCTCCATAAGGGCCGAGCGATTCTCGAGAATATGATTCTGATCGTGGCGGGTTTCCTGGTCCTGACCCTTTCCAATTTCATTCCGCTCGTGCAGTTCGGTCTACTTGTCGCAATCTGCATGCTTACGACCGCCTTCGGCGCCCTGGCCGTGGTACCGGCGATCATACGGTCCTTGGCGAAGAATGATCGCGATTTCCTTTATCTCGAACGTTAATTTAGGAGGATTCTATGAAGAGACAGATTCTTGCTGGGCTTTGCATTGCGTTGGCCGTCTCGGCCTTCGCGGACACAAAGGGAGACGAGATCGCGAAGGCGTACTTCGACCTTTCGAAGGCCGCGGACACCAAGGCCAACGCGACGATGACCCTGATCGACAAGTCGGGCGGTAAAAAGATCCGTCAACTCGAGATCAACTATCGCGAGACCGCGGAGGGCAAGGACTCGTATCTCGTGTTCTCCTCTCCCGCCGATGTCGCGGGCACCAAGTTCCTCACGATCTCTCACAAAGGCACGGATTCCGAGCAGCGCCTCTACCTGCCCGCCCTCAAGAAGACCAGGAAAATCTCCTCGTCGGGCAAGGACGGCACCTTTGTCAATTCCGACTTCTACTTCTACGATCTCGAGGAGCGGTACTTCGACGACAGTACCTACACCTTTATCGCGGGCGACGTGACGATCGCCGACAAGGCTTTCGACGGCATGAAGTTCGACAAGATCGAGATGAAGCCCAAGGCCGCCAACAGTCCCTACTCGCAGACTATCGCCTACGTCAACCAGGCCGATCACTTCGTCTACAGGCTCGAGTGCTACGACAAGAAGGACGGCGCTCTGCTCAAGACCTTTCTCTTCATAAGGGTTGAGAATCTGAAGGGGCATCTTATCCCCATCCAGACCCTCGTCACCAACAATAAGAACGGGACCAAGACCCTGCTTGCGATGACTGATGTCCAAGTCGACGTCGGGGCTAATGCCGAGCTCTTCACCGAGAAGAACCTCGAGAAGTAATAACCTTAACCTATAAGGACAATGCCATGAAACTTACAAATAAGGCGCTGCTTATAGCGGCGCTGGGCGTAGCCATCGCCGCGCCCGCATTCTCCCAGGATGATTCTTCTGCGCTCTTCGCCGATCAGAGCGCAGAATCGGCGGCCCCTGCGGCGGAGACCTCCGCCGCGGCCCAGAGCGCGGCCTCGGGCTCTGACTTCATGCTCAGGCTCTCCGGGGACCACGAGTTCGACTATCACTTCCCGGTGTACAGCAGTCCCTACAACTACGACGGGCAGATGACGTCCCCCGCCTTTACGAACGACCTCGGGGTGGAGCTTCAGGACGGTCAAATCAAGCTCATCTCGCATTGGGCTCTGGACCTATCGCCCGAGTACTCCTCGAGCTCGAGCGAGTATGGTGTTGCGGGCAACGACACTCTGCTCAAGCCGCTCGAGAACTACATCAGCTGGAACCCCTCGGCCTTCAAGCTAGCCTTCGGCTACCAAGTATTCTCCTGGGGCGTAGCGGACAAGGTGAACCCTACCGACAACCTCAATCCGCGCGACTCCACGGTGGGTTGGAACGCCGACAAGATTCCCGTGCTCGCAGCCGATGCGAACTGGTACGCCACCGACAACTTTTCCGTTGAGGCGGTCTTCCTGCCCTACAAGCAGACTTCGATCTACCCAGTCGACTTCGCCGACGAGATCACGAGCTCTCAGCTCACGGAGTTTTTCGTAACCAGCTCCGGTTCCAAAGTCGACTACAGCTCCCTCGCCTACGATCCGGGCAGCGCTGTGGCGGGCGGAAAGCTGAACTACCACTCCTCCTCCGTGGACTTTTCGCTGAGCTACCTCTATGACATCGACGCCTTCTACACGCCCGAGATCACGACGACTCTGACGCCCAAAGGCTACGACATCAGCTCGATCTCGCTCGACCGCAGGCGGATACAACGCATCGGCGCGGACGCGAAGACCACGATCGGCAAGTTCGGCCTTTGGTTCGAGGGCTGCTACAGCCTCACCGACAACAGCGGCAGCGATGACTACTCGGTGCGTAATTCGAATCTCGCCTACGTGCTCGGCTGCGACACGAACTACGGCCCCAACGACTCGTATTATGCGGACATTCAGTACATCGGTACTTGGATCCCGAACTATGATTCGAGTTCCACTTCTTCATACACTTCCTTCCTGTATGGAGCCAAGACTAATCCGCTTGCAGTTTATTCGCAACTGACCAGCCAGTCCTACATGCAGGAGTTCTACGAGCGGCAGACCGTCAATTCTCTCGGCCTCGAGTCCGAGGGCCTCATCCAGGGCGTGACGCTCAACCTCAAGTGGGAGTTCCTAGATGGACTTCTGACGCCCCAGGTCACGGCCGTCTACACAGTGCCCTTCCTATACGACACCACGAGTGCTACTCGCTACGGCGACCTCGCCCTCAACCCCGAGATCGACCTGAAGCCTGTCGATTCCTTCCATATTAAACTGGGCGCGGATCTCGCCTACGCCTGGGTCAAGAACCAGGGCAGCGATTCCGTCAGCCTCGACACAACGACCGATAAGATCGGGTCGTACACTCCCTTCAACAATGTTTACCTCACGGTCCTGTATAAGTGGAACTACGACCTTAAGAAGTAAATGTATGGGGCAGCTTCCGAAATTTTGCAATTTCGCAGGTTCTCGCGATCGAAGAATTGCAGAGGCTTCGGGGTATGGACTTGCATGTGCCATCGGCTCGGAATGATCGAGGAAGAAATGTCAGCAGCATCTTGTACGCTCCAACCCAGGACCAAGTCGCTACGTCGTACCGTGGTAGGTAGCGTTCTGCTAATCCTTGTCCTGTGTGTTTCTTCCTGTACGACCGTATCTTCACCGCAGGCTCTTGGCTTCGATAAGGATAGTTTCGGTCCGCGTTTCGTGCCTGAACCCGGCACCCTCCTGGGAGCGATATCCCTACAGAGTGTGTCGTCAAGTAAAAATCGGCTGCTCCTAACCAGGGCTTCGCCGTGGATGATCAGTTTTTGGATTAAGATGACAGTGCTTAACACCGAAGGCTATGCGGCATGGCGATCTTCACGCCTTGCTACTCTCAGCGATGTTCTGCCGGTACGTATCATTTTTTCAGCCCGCCTGCCTGGAGGCGGCCACGAGAATCAGTCAGGCACGATCTTCGTTCCCGTTCTGCGCTCGGATCGGATACAAGAACTCACCTGGCTCATATTTACGAAAGGGACCGAGCTGCGCAGCGATTTCACTCCTTCGCGGGGCAAAGGAGGAGAGCTGCCTATCATCACCACGGCCGCTTCCCTCGGTTATGCCGTGTGGGTTCCCGACTACTCGGGTATGGGCGATAGCCGAGGAATCCACGAATACTGCGTGGCGGAGTCGCTCGCCGATTCGGCCTTGGACGGGTTGGCCGCCGCCCGGCTTTGGCTCAATACGGCGACGATCGCAGGTCACCAAGCCTTCAGCGAGAGCGGCCGGCTTGCCATTATAGGCTACTCCGAGGGGGGCCTGGCCGCGATGGGGACATTCAAGGCTCTAGCCGAGGACCATATCAGCGCGCCCGGTCTGAAACTCGAAGCGGTCTATGCAATGGGTGCGCCGTTCAATCTTTCCACCGGTATTTCGGCATTGTGGGAAAAGGGTTGTGAGTTGAGCCATCCCGAATATCAGATACCTCTGGTACTGGGATGGGCACGAGCCTATCCGGAAGAGGTGGACTTATCGACTATTTTCCTGCCTCGGACGATCGATCGCATCCTCCCACTGTTTGATGGAAATCGGAGCGACGTGGAACTCAACCGCCAGATCCGAGCAATCGCAGGAGGGAGGGGCGGCGTAGTCACAGGTGAAGACATTTTTAGAAGCGATTATCTGGAGACCCTTCGACGAGATCCCGAGTCGATCCCTTACATTCGGGTTCAAGTTGAAGCTCGGCTTGACTCCTGGAGTCCGCCACCAGATGTGCCGCTCATCCTGGCGGCGACTCCGACCGACGATACTGTCCCTTTCGCTAATAGTCAGAACGAATACGACTGGGTCAGGCAGCATGCTTCGCTGGACGATATAACTCTGGTGCGATTGGCCAGCAAGGGACACATCGTCGCAGGAGTCGAGGCGTATCTCTACGCGATAGTCGATCTCGATAAGCGGGAGGCGAAACTGAAGACTACCAATAAAATCTGCTTACAAAAATGACCTAAGGCTACGCCGGTCATTCAAGATCACTCAATTCTCCGCGTATTTTGAAAGCAACGCGGAAGTCATTCAAGAAGCACGAAACTTTATGCCTCAATAGCTCAACTTTAAGGAGTGCTTATGCGCAAGTTATTATTGATCGCCTGCATTGCTCTTGCGGCGATTCCTCTGGCCTTCGCCGATTCAAACCCATTAACTATCCGAGCAATTGTGCCGATCGATTTCGGCGCTGCTCAGTACTCGGATTCGAGTGCGAACAGTGGCTGGTTTGGTACCAATGCAGGTGTAGGAGTCGGTGCCGAGGGCATGTACGATGTCTTTGGGGGACTTAACGTCGGGGTTGGCGCTCAATATCTCTTCAATCGTGAAATGTCCGACAATACCGACGCAACGTTTGGCTATGTCCCGCTTTATGGGCTTATCGCCTACAAGCTTGACCTTGGCCTTGTAAGCCCTTATGCCATCAGCCGCATTGGCTACGGTTTTGCCGTCGCAAATGACACTTATGAAAACGGTGCTTCTTTGACCGGTGGCTTCTATTTCACGATCGGAGGTGGCGCGACGGTGAATATTCCCAATACGCCTGTCGGGGTTTTTGCTGAAGGCAATTATGCGTTGGACGATAGTACTTTGTCAAACAATGGTACTGATGTTCATCGCGCATACGGCCGATTTGATCTTTCGGCCGGTCTCTCTGTTAGCCTGTAATATGATCAGATTTTAAGCGGCAATAGGTGCCTGGTATATCTAGGCACCTATTTGTCCATGAATCGTACAATAGAGGAAGAAAACTATGGAAAGGTCTCCTGCTCAAAGCCAACTTACCGAAGGGCTTGATAGGGCAAGCGCCCATAAGAGCGGCGAAAGCGGATCGAAAATGCGGGCAAAGCTCCTTGTCGTTGAAGACGACAAGGCGATGGCCGACCTTGTAGTATTATTCCTTTTGAAAGAGGGCCTGTCGGTGTTCTCCTGCGAGACTGCGGAGAATGCGCTGGTTCTCCTTAAATCGGAGAGCTTCGATCTCCTCGTCGTAGACAGCAACCTCCCCGTCATGAACGACTTTGAGTTTCTTGCAGAAGTGCGCAAGCTTACCGACTGCTTAGTCCTCATGATCACTGCACGAAGCTCAGACGAGGACCTCATAGCGGGCCTTGGGCTGGGTGCGGACGAGTTCATGACTAGGCCGTTCTCCCCCCAGGTCCTCGTCGCCCGCGTGCGAGCCCTTCTCAGGCGATCGTTCGGCCTTACCGAGCGGCTCAGCACTGCCAATATATATTCCTTCGGGCCCTATGTCCTCGACTGCTCAACCTTCGAGCTTAGAAAGGACGATGATACCGTCAAACTCTCGGTTAAGGAATTTGACGTTCTTTCCTATCTAGTAAGCAACGCCAACATTGTGCAGACCCCTCAGGCCATATACGACGCCGTGTGGAAGAGGGAGTACGGGAACCTCACGGCGGTGGGGGTCTATGTTCATAGGCTGCGCAAAAAAATTGAGGACGACCCGGCCAATCCTGTCTACATCAAGACCGTCCCCTGCCATGGCTACCGTTTCAATTCAGGGGCGTAAAGGAGAATCGAAAATGCACCATGCCCAAAATGGCCTTAACTTTGAATGGGGAATCGATGAGAACATAGTCTGGATAGTTGACTGCAGCGTTGGACTTCCTGCCACCGCTTACATGGACGACATCTTGAGTATGCTTTCCGCGACGCTAGGTTCCTTGGTCGATGTGAATATTTTGTGCAAAAGCATTATGGGGCGTTGGGATGCAGTCCATGTCCGCCATGGATCAAGAGGGTACGATTTTTCCTCTTTAGGGGACGTTAAACTGTATGAAGACGCAAAGAAGAAAATTATATCGCTCTTTGGCGCAGGCGCTTCTGTAGCGACGGACGGTCCGTGGATCGAGACTCCACAAGCGAGTATACCATCTATATAATCTAATCAGCATGAAGTACTTTGCGAAATACCTGCGGCCCTATCTCCTCCTAATTTGAAGCTTCCCATAACTTTCTAAAGTTATGGGACAGCCTCAATTGCGTGGCTTTTTCGCCGCATCGTTGATGCGAGCTTCGAGCGTCGCTAGGTCTTGTTTGAGCAACGCGTCTCCGGGCAAGACAGCGAGGGCCTCGTTCAGGACCGCCCCGGCGGCCGTGTAGGCGCCGCTATTGTACAAGGCAGCAAAGCGGTTGTGGGCGTCGGCCGCATAGTTATGCCGCATCGCCTGGCCTATCTGCACGAGGTTCCCTCGCGGCGTGGCCGCTCTTGCCTTCGCCGCCGTATCGCCCATCGCACTGTCGATCTTGGCTGCGCCACTGTCCGCCACGGCGGCCGCGCCGAGGAAGTCTCCGCCTCTTCCCAGCCGTGATGCTTCCCTGCCATAGATCGTCGCGATGGCCTGGGCGTAGCGCTCTGGGTCCAGATATCCGTCGGCGAGAATGCGGTCGGCGGTAGCCAGGGCCTCGGCGAAGGCTAGTCCATTCGCAGCGCCTACAAGCTCTATGTCATCGATTTCGGCGTAGGCCGCCGCCGTCGCCTCGCGTCCCGCCCTGTCGGCCCTGGAGGCCACGGCGAGCCTTGCCACCTCGAAGTCTCCTTTACTCGCCGCCTGTTCTGCAATGCCGAGGAGGGAGTTCCGAGCCAGCTCGGAGAGGGCCAGGTCGTCTGCCTTATTCGATTCGCCGGCGGAGGCCGCCTTCGTGTCGGCCTCCGCCTCGAGGAGGCTCGTCGCGCGGTCGAAGGCGCCCTCGAAGTCGCCCGATTGAGATGCGGCCGCGGCGCGGTTGTACGAGGCCGTGCGCGCCAAAGCGGCAAGCTTGGGTTCGTCGGGGAAGGCCGACGCAGCGGCGAGCGCCGCTTCCTCGGCCCTTGCGTAGTCCCCCTTTTGCTGATAGCTCGCGATGAGGTTGTTGATCCGGTCGACGAGGAAGGCCCTCGTCTCGGCCCCCGGGCAGAGCGCCGCATAGTCGGCCCCGAGCTTCGTAGCCTCGGCGAAGCGCCCGGAGCGCTCCAACATGGAGGCGCGGTTCGAAAGGATGAGGCCGATGAGTTCCCGTATCCCTATGTCGCGGCGGTCGCCGTAGCCGCCCGGGGCCACGTAGGCGTAGCCCGTCGTGCGGCCGAAAGAGTCCTTGAACTCTTTTTTATTGCCAGGGTCGAAGCCGTATGGGTTAGTCGTCTCGACGTCGATCCGCTGAGAGCCGAGGATGACGGAGCAGAAGGCGTGGTCGGAAGTCCGCACGCCCACGGCCTCGATGCCAAGGCTTTTGGCGGCGAGAGCGTAAAGGACTGCCGATGAGACGCAGTTGTAGAGGCCCGAGTCGAGTATGCCATCGACCGTGGTCGCGTCCTCGCGGTAGGCCTTGAGCGCGCTTCGATGCAAGAAGGTGAGGATGGATTCGGCCCTGGCCGCGGTTTCAGAGGTCTGGCGAGTCTCGTCGCGAAGGGAGGCGAAGAGTGCGTCGAGACTCGCCTCATAGGCGGCGATGCGTCCCTGTTCGACTACGCCCTCCGAGGCGACGCCCGAGGCGATGAGCGCCATTTTCTCGAGCGTCCCGAGGCTATCAGGGGCGCCCGAAGGGGAGAGCTCGGCGTAGACATTATCAGGCTCGAGGAAAGCCGGCTCGGCGTCCGCACAGAGGAAAGAAGGAGCGAAGGCGAGGAGGAGGATCATTACGGCGGCCAAGCTTGTCTTTTTCATCACTGTTCCCGTATTTTCAAATCTACATCCAGCGGGGTATAGTGTCCAAGGAGTTATAATGGAAAGCGATTACGATCTGATTGTCATAGGCGGCGGAGCTGCGGGCATGAGCGCCGCCCAATACGGAGCGCGCGCCAACCTCAAGACCCTCCTCGTCGAGGAAATGGCTACGGGCGGGCAGGCTCTTCTCATCGATGGCCTCGAGAATTATCCCGGCGTCATGGGGCCAGTCTCAGGCTACGATCTATCCGAAGTCATGCGCAAGCAGGCCGAGGCTTTCGGCTCATCCTTCCTGAGCGCCTCAGTCCTCTCCTTCGACAAGAAAGGCTCGAGCTTCGAACTCGAAACGAGCGAAGGACCCTTGCGCGCGGCTGCGGTCATCCTCGCGACCGGCGCCAAGCACCGTCACGCGGGCTGCCCCGGCGAAGAGGAATTCAGCGGCCGCGGCGTCTCGTACTGCGCCACCTGCGACGGCCCCTTCTTCAAGGGCAAGAAGATACTCGTGGTCGGGGGGGGCGACGCTGCCTGCGACGAGGCGGCCTATCTCGCGAAGCTCTCCGATAAGGTCGTCATCGTCCACCGCAAGGACCGCTTCCGAGCCCAGCGCGCCCTCGCCGAGCGGACGCTTCGCAATCCGCATATCGAGGCTCGCTTCGAGACTCAAGTCCAGGAAATAAAAGGATCGAAGAAGGTCGAGTCCGTAGTCCTCAAGAAGGTGGACGGCTCGACGTACGAGGAAGCCTTCGACGCGGTCTTCGTCTTCGTCGGCTCCATACCCCAGTCCACCCTCGCCACCGGCGCGAAGAAGGACGAGTCCGGCTCGATCATCACCGACGATCGCATGGCGACGAGTGTTCCAGGCCTCTTCGCCGCGGGCGACGTCCGCGCCTCGAGCTTCCGGCAGCTCATCACCGCCGCCTCCGACGGGGCCATCGCCGCGCACTCGGCCTCGCAGTACATCGACGACATCAAGGGAGAGGCCTACGCTTAATCCCAGGATAGCGCCGATCGGCGCCGTCCTGGGCTCCCTCCTCGCCTGCGCGCTCTTCGTCTCGGCGACGGGCGGACAGACTCCCGTCCGCGAGGACTTCTGGTCATCGCCCACGACCGAGGGAAGCGCGGCGGCGATAGTCGATCGCATGAGCGACGAGGAAGTTCTCGGCCAGATCCTCATGCTGGCCTACCCCGGCGATGCTCCCGGCGCCCTTCTTTTCGACTGGGTCGAGAACCGGGCCCTCGGCGGCGTCAAGATATTCGGGTGGAACGCCGAGGACAGCACGCAGGTGGCCAGATCCGTGGTTGCCATCCAAAGCTCGGCCCTGCGTACTCGCCTCGGCCTTCCCCTCCTCGTCGCCACCGACCAGGAAGGCGGTTGGATCAGGCATATCAAGGGCGCGACGACGATCACCCCGGGCAACATGGCGATCGGCGCCTCGGGCAGGCCCTATGACGCCTACAAGTCGGCTTACCTCATCGGCAAGGAACTCGACGCCCTCGGCGTCAACATGAACTTCGCGCCATCGGTGGACCTGGCGACAAAACCCAAAAGCTACATCATCGGGCCGCGCGCCTTTTCTGACGATCCTCAAGTCGCCGCCGCACTCGGCTCCGCCTTCGTCCGCGGCTTAAGCGACGCGGGGATCATCGCCACCGCCAAGCATTTCCCCGGTCACGGCGATACCGAGTCCGACTCGCATGGCGTCCTGCCCGTGATCCGTATCGACGAGAAAACCCTCTGGGACCGCGAACTCCTGCCATACCGCGTTCTCGCCGCCGAGGGCATACCCGCTATCATGAGCGGCCACCTCTCCTTTCCTCTCATCACAAGCGACGGTCTGCCCGCTTCGCTTTCCCCTTATTTCATGAAGGTGATCCTGCGCCAGAAACTCGGCTTCAAAGGTCTCGCGGTAACCGACGACCTCACGATGAACGGCGCCGGCGAGGCTGTTGGCTCCATCTCCGAGGCCTGCGTCAAGGCCGTCGAGGCGGGCAACGACCTTCTCCTTATTGGCCAGCTTCTCACGACCGACGATCCAGCGTGGAAACGGCTCCTGTCGGCCTATCGCGGCGATAAATCCTTCCGCGAGTGCGCCCGAGAGGCGGCGACGCAGGTCGTCGCGACCAAGCTCAGGTACTTGAAGCCGAAGGGCAAGGCCGCGCAAATCCCCGTTCTCTCCCTTCTCGCGGCCAAGGTCCCCGATCCCGAGGCCGCATCCTTCTTCGCCGAACAGGCATATCGGAGTGTCACTGCCCTGAAATCTGCCAACCTCCCCTTCGCGCCGAAGGGCAGACTTCTCGTCGCGGGGCCCTTCCGGGAATTCCTGGAAGCCGCTGCCGAGGCCTACCCGGCGGCTTCCTCCTTTCGCTTCTCCTACGAGCCCGAGGGAGCCGCTCTACCTTCAGAGCTGAAGTCCTTCGATCTCGCGCTCTCGGGCGCGGACTCGGTCCTCGTCTGCGTCGCCAATCAGGCGGGCATGGACTTCGCTCTGCGAGCCCATGAGGCAGGCAAGCGAGTGGCCATCCTCTCGGCTCAGAGCCCCGCCCCCCTCGTCGAGGCTCCCTGGGCGGAGTCCGCTGTCGCCGTATACAGCTACTCCCGCGAATCGCTGCGCGCCGGGCTCGCCGTGCTCACCGGCATGGCAAAGGCCCAGGGCAAGCTGCCCTTAAGGCTGCCTAAGTGAGGAGCCTTCTCGCCTGGAGGCGCACAGTTCGAGCCGACCTTCCGGCGCTCCGGGCCTTTCTTGAGGCCGACGAAGTCGCCCGGGTCGGCTTCTCGGGACGCCTCTTAGTCGAGAAACACGGCTCCGAGCGGGAACTGAAGCTGCCTTCCCCTATCCGGGGCTCAGTATGGATTACGGAAGCGGAGAGCCCCGGCTCAATTAAAGGCGCCCTGCTCTACCATCCGTCGCGCCTCGCCTTCCCGATCTTCCCCACCGAGAGCGATTCTGCATACTCGGCCAAGCTCGATCGGGACCTTGCACTCCTGTGCTCTTCCTTCACTCCCGCCTCGGCCCTCGGCCTTTCTTCGGACGTCGAGCGTTACGAGGCGGCCCTTGCGCTTTCGCCCCGTGCCCGCGTCGACTACAAACTCATGAGTAGGCCTCTTCCTCCGCGCGAAGCTATTTCGCGCAATGCGCCACTACCTGCATATCCCGGTTTAAGCCTTCGTCGCGCCGAGGTGGCCGACCTCGAGGGCCTCCTGCCCTTGCAGGAGGCCTACGAGCGCGAGGAAGTGCTGACGCCCATTCACAGCTTTAGCGCCTCGGCCTGCAGGGCCTCCCTCGGCCGCACGCTCGAGCGGCAGCTCGTCTACGTGGCCGAGGAGGGTGGCGTCCTCGTGGGGAAGGCCTGCACGAACGCGCGTGGCTTCGGATCCGACCAGATAGGCGGCGTCTACACGCTGCCTGAGCGCCGAGGCCGCGGCGTGGCGCGAAGTCTCGTGTCTGCGCTCCTTTACGAGCTCGACGCCACCGGCAGGGGCTCGTCGCTCTTCGTGAAGCCGACTAACGCGTCGGCCCGCGCTCTCTATCTCGGCTTGGGCTTCGAAGATATAGACGACTACCGGGCGGACTACTTCGAGGCATAGGAGCCTTCCTCATTCAAATGATACTCGCCGCGATACACGTACTCGGGCCTGCCTGCCGCGTATAAGGAGCCTACTTCCATCCATTCCGCCCATATCGCGCCCTTCCCCAGCCGGACTACCGCTTCTCGGCCCGAGTAGCCCAGGGCGGCGGAGGCGGCAAGGGCGACTGCCGCTGCGGCGCAGGAGTCGAGCTTCCCGCCTGTCGGCGCGGAGACGATGAGCTCGCCGCGGCTTGCGACGCGTACCGCTACCGCACTCGGGGAGAGCTCCTTCTTGGAGGAGCCGATGCGGGCCCGCGCCCGGGCGGCGCCGCCGTTCGCGAACACGGCCGCCGCGTCGGTCGCCGGGACTCCCGCGCGCAGTGGCAGTACCTGGAAGCGCTCGCCCGAAGTCTCTATGCTCGCCGCACGCGCTGCTGCCGCGGTGGCGTCGAGAATTTCGCCGCCAGGCATACCCAGGGGTGGGCCGAGGGCTATGCCCAGGGATGCCGAGTCGAGGACATCGACTTGAAGCGAGGCACCGCCGACCCGCAAAGTCACAAAGTCCGCGCCCGTGCGGCCGGCATCGAGAAGGTAGCGCGCGGCGCAGAGGGCGGCGTCGGCCAAGGGAGCTTCGTCTCCGTTCGCGAGGAAGACGCGAAGCCATATTTCGCCCTCGGGTTTCGAGATGACCGCAAAGCGGTCCGCTCCGACCCCCCGCCTTCGGTGCAACATTTCCCGCGCTGCTCGGGCCCAGTCCCGGTCCTTTCCGTCTCCGTTTAAATCGTCGATGAGGATGAGGTCCGAGTCGCAAAGCCTGAGCTTATAGAAGGAAAGGTCCATGGATGGCATTGTACAGACTCAGGTCCCTGGATGATATACTCAGACCTTCGGAGGAGTTCGGTATGAGCGATGCATCGGCCAAGGCGCGCGGCGCCAACTTCGTGGGCGGCGCCGACTTCGTAGGCGGCGTGCCTCTCGGTCCTCGTGTCTGCGGCATCGACGAGGCGGGGCGCGGCCCCCTCGCGGGGCCTGTCGCTGCGGGAGCGGCCGTCCTCCCTGTAGGCTTTCCCCTCGAGCTCTTGGACGACTCCAAGGCTCTCTCTGCCCGCCGCCGCGAGGTAGCCTATACCGTCATAACGAAAGGCGCGCTCGCCTGGTCGGTAGCCTGGGCATACCCCTGCGAGATCGACGAACTCAATATCCTCGGTGCGACCATGCTTGCGATGCGGCGCGCCTATCTCGATGTCGCCGCGAAGCTCGAGCGGGCTGGGCACGCTCTTCCCGAGGCGGTCTATGTGGACGGCAACCGCATGCCCGACCTCGGCGACGACGTCTCCGTCGCGTGCCGGTGCACGGCTGTCGTGAAAGGCGATGCGATAATTCCCGCGATCATGGCCGCCTCGATTCTCGCCAAGGTGGCGCGCGACCGGGCCATGGAGCGTTACGACTGGTTTTACCCTGAGTACGGTTACGCCCGCCACAAGGGCTACCCCACATCCGAGCACCGCGCGATCTGCCGCAAGCTCGGGCCTTCGCCCATTCAGCGGCTTAGCTTCAATTATAGGAAGGAATGAGCGATACTCATAGAAGGGTAGGGCGGCATATGGGCGAGAAGATGAACGGAAGGCAACTTCAGGCCGATGAGACGAAGAAGCGGATTTTCCAGTCAGCGATCGAGCTCATGGCGAAGAACGGCTACCATGGTACGAAGATCGGAGAGATTTGCCAGGCGGCGAACGTATCGATCGGCGCCTTCTATCATCATTTCCGGGCGAAGGACGATATCTTCTCGGTCACCTACGACGAGGCCGATGCCTATTTCGAGACTGATGTAGCCAAGTTGCTCCGAGCCGAAAAGCCGGAGGACCGGATAGTCGCTTTTTTCAAAATCTACGCTGAGTTCAACCAATCGATAAGCCTTGACCGGATCAAAGTCCTGTACAACGGTGACAATCGCTGGTTCATCAAGAAGGGACGGGGCATGCAAAAAGTGCTCGCCGCGCAAATAGCCGAGTCTCAGTCCCTTGGTCTAGTCGCCTCCGATGAGGACGCGGAATCCATCACTACTGATCTGTTCGTGCTTGCCCGCGGCATCGTCTACGATTGGTGCCTACATGACGGTGAGTATGATCTTCCCAGCGCCATGCAGCGCTTGATTGTAAAGATGTTGCATGGCTACGCTGCCCCGTGCGAGTAGATAATAAATAGACGATTGACAGTATTCCTTCTTCGAAATACTATTTCTTGATTACCGAACATGTTCGGTGAATCGCCTCGGTACACTGAATCAATAGTGATGCTGGAGCCCTCATGCTTGATATGAGGGATATTTTCGCTACTAAGTAAGCCAGGCTGTCTGATAACTCGGTTAGTCATCAGACAGCCTCTGCAATTTTTCGGTTTTCGAGGTCTTGATATAGTTTTGACCTCGAAAACCTGCGAAATTGCGACATTATGGAAGCTGTCCCATAAATTTCTGAGTTATGGGACAGCCTCAAGTAGATATATATTAAGGAGTCGTGTGTATGAGGAAACTGCGTTTCGCGTCGGCGGCGCTCTTGGGACTCCTCGTAGTCCTATCAGGATGTGTCAATACGCCAGCATCTACCGCCAAGTCCGGCAAGTACAAGCCAGGCAGCTATACGGCGGCGGCCAAGGGACTCGAGGGGCCCGTAGAAGTTACTGTCACCGTTGACGCCAACAAGATCACGGCCGTTAAGATCAAGGGCGACAAGGAGACTCAGGGCGTCGGCTCCAGGGCCGTCGCCGAACTGCCTGATAAAATCGTCAAGGCCAACGGCAAGGTGGACGTCGTCTCCGGCGCCACTGTCACATCTCAGGCTATCTTCGATGCCTTGGATACCGCGCTCAAGCAAGCCAAAGGCGATGTCATCGCCCTTTCTCCCGTAGCCTTCAAGCCGGGCACCTACGTCGGCACGGCCAAAGGCTACAACGGCGATCTATCGCTGAAGGTGACCTTCAGCGATATAGCCATCACGAACATAGAGGTCGCGAAGTCCGTCGAGACCGAGCAGGTCGGGACACCAGCCTTCCCCATCATGTTTAAAGAAGTCCAGGACTACACCTCGACCGGCGTGGATGGGGTCTCCGGCGCCACCTTCTCGAGCCGCGCCGTACTCGGCGCCGTAGAGGACGCCGCCAAGCAGGCCGGCTGCGATGTCGCCTCCCTACGCAGGGGCGCCAGGCCGTACGAGCTCAAGCCCGGTCCGAAGGTCACTGAGAGCTACGACGTCGTCATCGTCGGCGCGGGTGGAGCCGGAATGGCTGCTGCCGCCCAGGCCGCCCAGGATGGCGCCACAGTCCTCGTCATCGAGAAGGCCGCCGAGATTGGCGGCAACACCCTCGTTTCCGGCGGCGCCTTCCAGGCGGTCCAGCCCTCGATGGTCTGGGACCCGAACGACCCTGAGGCCACCACGGGCGTCTATGAACCTACGAAGACCGTCGTTCAGAAGGTCAAGAGCGACTCCGGTCGCCTGGCCACCCTGAAAACCATCCTGACCTGGAGCGAGAAGCCCTTCGACGGCACCGTCAAAGACAAGGCCGCCATCAAGAGCGTGGACGACTACAATCTTCCGGAGCGCGGCGTCCACGCCGAGTACCTGCCCACTCTCCTCGCGCTCAAGACTCAGATCCGGAAGTACATGGAGTACGCTGACAAGCACCTCTCCGCAGGCCAGAAGGAGACCGACCTCACTGTCTTCAGCACGGTCGAGCTCCACATCTTCCAGACTTATTACGGCGGGCTCCGGCTCAACCGCGAGAAGACCCAGTGGGTCGTCGGCGACTTCAATCTAGTCGACCAGCTCTGTCGCCAGGCCTACGATATTCGGCCCTGGCTCGAGAAGCAGGGCGCTCAGATCGACAACCAGCAGACGACGCTAATCGGCTGCCTCTGGCAGCGCATCAACCCCGTGATCGGCGGCACCGTCGATGGAACTTTTTATAAAGATAAGTGGGGCGCCTATTTCAAGACCACCGAAAACACCCTGCTCAAGGCCAATGCCAAGAACAAGATCATGTACCGCACCACGGCGAAAGCCCTCGTCGTGAAGGACGGGCGCGTGACCGGCGTCAAGGCCGTCCAGTTCGACGGCACCGAGGTCGAAGTGACCGCGAAGAAGGGCGTCATACTGGCGACCGGCGGCTACGGCTCGAACATCAAGATGGTCCTTGACACCAACGACTACTGGGATCCGAAGTACCTTACTTCCGCGATCAAGACTACTAACCGCAACCTCTCCCAGGGCGAGGGCCTCGTCATGGGACAAGCCGTCGGAGCCGCCGTCACTGGCTTGGGCTGGACCCAGCTCATGCCCCTCGGCTGGGTAGACAACGGCAACCTCGCCGGCGGTACGGGCGAGAACGTCATCTACGTCAGTCCCGCCGGCACTCCGAACGCGGGCAAGCGCTACGTGAACGAGGCCGCCGAGCGCGACGTGCTCAGCCAGGGTGATTTCGACTACGGCGCTCAGGGAGGCCAGTACCTCGAGATCTCGAATCCGAGCACCGCGGCCGCTGGCGGCGCCGTCTCGATGGTCTCCGGCAGCCTCTCGGCCATGAATGTTCCCGGTCGCATCATGGTCGGCAAGCTCGACGAAGTTGCCGCCAGCCTCAAGCTCGACCCTGTCCTGCTCCGCAAGACGATCACCGACTACGATGCCTATATCATCGGCGCGAGCCCTACGCCCGCTGCTCCCGCCAAGTCGAGCTACCGCGGCACTATCGGTAGTTGCGACAAGGACGAGAAGGGTAACTACAAGAGCGAGACCTACAAGATCGACACGATCATGGTCCGCTTCATGGCCCCCTCCACCCACCACACGATGGGCGGCCTCGTCGTGGACTTGAACCGCCATGTCCTGAACGAGAAGGGAGCTATCATCCCCGGTCTCTACGCCGCGGGCGAAGTGTCCGGCGGGTTCTTCGCCGGCAACCGTCTGGGCGGCAACGCGATCATGTCGATATTGATCTCCGGCCGCGTCGCGGCCAACGCGGCGGTCAAGAACGACTGATTGCTGAAGCTCGATACGATAAAGGCCGCTCGGGCTAGAGCCCGGCGGCCTCTTTTAATGAGTTCGACGACCTGCGCGAACGCAAGCGTACTCGCGCAGGCCGTCGCCTATACAGCGGCTGAGCTTCACTTACCAGAAAGAATAGGGAGGGGATCATGACTAAGCCGGCCATCATCAAGGTGCATAGCTCGAAACGCGTGGAAATCATCGATATTACAGAGGCTGTCGCGAGGGCGATCGCCGACTCGGGCGTAGGGGAGGGCCTCTGCGTCCTCCAGTCCTTGCATACGACGGCCGCCCTCACTATCAACGAATCGGCCGACCCGGACGTCAGACGCGACATGGAGAAGCAGCTCGCGCTCATAGCTCCTCGCGATCCGAGCTTCCTCCATGCCGAGGGCAACTCGGATGCGCATATCAAGACGAGCCTCTTCGGGCCGAGCCTCACCCTCGTGGTGAGCGGCTCGAGGCCGGTGTTGGGTACCTGGCAGGCAGTCTATTTTTGCGAGTTCGACGGACCTCGCGAGCGGAGCGTACTAGTTAAGTGTATCGAAGGGTAGGGCCGATGTGGCTGTGAGAAATGCGGGTTAGGCCTTGGGCTTCGCGTCGCCTGAGTTCTTGCGTCTGACGACGAGTCTTTTCTTGGGCGCCGCTTTGGCCGGTGCTCCGCTCTCGGAGCCTTCGCCCGCGAAGCCTTCGGGAGCGAGGCTCTTCTTGTCCTTGATCCCCTCGGCTGGGGAAAAGCTCAGGGTCTTTTGGGCCCCTTCGCCCTTACCCATGAAATCGAGGGCGCCTTGGAAAGCCTTGAGAAAATCGGATAGGTCGTCGCGGAAGATGACGACCGAGCGGCGCTCGAAGCCTTCGGTCTCGGTGGGCTTACTCTCCACCACCGTGAGGAACATATCGCCCATGCGATTTTCCTTCACGTTGAAAAAGTAGGTCCTGCCCTCGCAGCCGATTCTCGTAGAAAAAAGCTCGCCCCGAATGCCCATGCGCGAATAATAGCCGACGCTCGCCTTTTCCGCTAGCCCGTAAAATGCGGGCTAGTCTGCCTTGCGGACCATGGAGGTGTGCCAATCGAGTAGATATTCCTCGTCCGAGGCCGAGCCGTCCCGGACGTCGGCCATGACGCGGAACACGCTCTCCGTGCCCGAGCCCCGCATCCATAGAAAGGCGCGATCATTCCCCGAGGCATCCGAGAAGACGATCTTCAAGCCTCCCTTTCCCGACGAGGCGAAGTCCGAGCCTATCTCTTCCTGAATCTGGCCTTTCGTGGAGAAGGCCTTCCAGGAAACGATGCCGAAGCGCTGCCTGAGTTCTGCCTTCTTCCCTTCCCATTCGGCCATGAAAAGCGTCGCATAACGCCCCTTGAGGGCCGCTTTGTCCTCGCTCCTGACGCGCAGGGCGGCGCGCTCCTCGAAGACGCTCGTCGTGGAGAAGCGCGGCAGGGATGCGAGAATCTCGTCTACTCCGTAGTCCCCCCCCGCCGCTCCGGGATTACAGGAAATTCCCGCGGCCTGGGCCTTCTTAAGCCAGATCGAGAAGAGTCCCTCCTGCCCCTTGAGGAGGAGGAGTTTGAGCAGGGCTCCGACCGTCGCGAGGGGATCGCGCACCCGCGAAGGGTAGGTGATGTTGCCGCCGTTCGAGCCTTCGCCCAGGATGCGCACGAGGTAGCCTTCCTCGCGCAGAGCGGCCGCGAGGCCGACCACATTGGCCTCGCCCGTCTCGGCGCGGCGGAGTTCGACGCCGAAGGCCTGGCAGATGAGGTCGACACGCATGCTCGTCGCGTCGTTGACTACGACTGCGACCTTCCGCTTAGGCGCGCCCGCATCGTCGTAGGCGAGCTGCCCCGAGCGAACGAGGCAGGAGAGCTCCGCGACGCAGGAGAGGGCGAAGACTTCCTGCGCCTCGACGGCCCGAGAGCCGCCATCCTTGGTCGAGACGACGAGGTTGCCCCGGTCGCCGTCGCAGTCGGGCACGTAGCCTACGCAGAAGGCCGGGTCGTCCCTTCGGGCCGCATCGAGTTCGCACATGGCGTCGGCGAGCGACTCGCCCTCGGGCACGATGCGGTGCGCGAAAGCGCGAGGCTCGTCGTTCGCGAAGCGAGTTTTGAGTCCCAAGCCCTCGAGGAAGTCTCGGTCGATCGAGAGGCAGCGCGCCGAACCGTTCAGCTCGGCCACGACGCCGACGGGGCTCTTGGCCGCACAGGCAGCCATGTCGTCGAAAAGCTCTTCCTGCGTCTGGGGATCGTCGGTCCCCGCGATGATCTCGCGGCAGAGGAGGGTGTAGGCCGAGATCGAGCGGCGCTTCCAGGCGGAGCAGCTCGAGAAGACCCGGCCGACATCCTTCGGCTCGGCCGAGCGCATGAGCGAGACGACTTTCTCCGCGATGAGCGGGTCTGCAAGGAGTGCCCTAAACGAGGCGATGAGCTCGGCGGAATCGGCTGCGCCTATGACGCCGCCGTCTCTGAGGCCGAACTTGAGGCCGTTATGTCCTCGGGGGTTGTGGCTCGCGGAGACGTAGCAGAAGCCCTCGGCCCTGTCCTCGCCCTCGAGATGCCCCGCGGCGGCCGTGTAGGCCATGATCTCGGGCGCGGCGACTATGAAGAGGTAGCGGGGCCTTAAGCCCATGCCGAGAAAGACACGTATCATCGCGTCGGCTATGGCCGGCCCGGTAGGCCGCGAGTCTATGCCGACGAGAAGGGCGGGAGAGGCGCCGCCGCCCCGAGCCGTGCCTCCTGCGCGTTTCTTGAGGAAGTCGCCGTAGGCGAGTGCGGCCGCCCCCGCGATGACGGTATCCGCGGCGGAGAGAACCGGGGCGTTCGATTCCTCGTTCCCGTCCGCGGCGAAGACCTTGCGCCAGCCCGAGGCGGAGAGGATGAGGCTCGAGGCCGAGGCCGCGATATCCGCGGCCGAGAGAAGAGCCGTTTCGCTTAAGGGGAAGATCTGGGGGTCGCCTACGGGAAAGCCCGTGGCTGGGTGGCTTATTATGGACATGGCGGAAAAGAGTATACCCAAACGGCCGCCCTCCTTCCATACTTGTCCCTGCGCCTGGCTCTTTAGTATCCTCCAGTACAATGAACCCCATGCTGCTTCTTAAATCGCTCTTGCCCGGGCTCCTGCCCCTTGTCATATTCGTCGGCGCCGACGCCGTATTCGGCGAGACTATAGGCCTCTATGTCGGCATAGGTACGGGAATAGTCGAGTTCATCTATACCTTTATTAAGGATAAGAAAGCCGATCCTTTCGTAGCCGCGGACACTATTCTTCTCGCGCTGACAGGCGTTCTCTCCCTCGTGCTCAATAACGACATCTTCTTCAAATTGAAGCCGGCCATCATCGAGCTCGTCCTCGTTCTCGCCATGGGAGCCATGCTCCTCATGCCGGACTCGGTGCTCAAGGGCTATGTCGGCAGGCAGCTTAAGGGAATGACGATTCCGGACACGGCCCTGCCTTCGATGAAGAAGGGCCTTGGGCTCATGCTTGGCCTCATCCTCCTTCATGTCGCCCTCACTTTCTATGCGGCTTTCGCCCTTTCCACCGCCGCATGGGGCTTTGTCTCTGGCGGCCTTTTGTACATCCTTTTCGCGGTTTACGCTCTTGGCGGCTTTTTCGCCGGCAGGGTCAAGGCAAAAAAGGCCACCACTGCCCCCGGCGGCGAGGAGATGCTCCCCCTCATCGACGAAGCGGGGAACGTCCTCGGAGCGGCTCCTCGCAGCGAGTGCCACAAGGGCCCAGGCAAGCTCCACCCCGTCGTCCACCTGCAGATCGTCGACGGCCGCGGCTCCATGTACCTGCAGAAGCGGGCCCTGGACAAGGACGTTCAGCCGGGCAAGTGGGACAGTGCCGTCGGCGGCCACGTTGGCGTGGGCGAGGATCTCGACGAGGCGCTCTCTCGCGAGCTGCGCGAGGAGCTTGGCGTCACCAAGCTCGCCCTCGAGTCTTCGGGCGCCCGCGTGGAGCCCATTCTGCGCTATCGTTGGGAGTGCCCGGTGGAGTCCGAGATGGTCTTTTCGTTCATCGTGACGTACGGAGGCCCCTTCGCGCCCGACGGCAAGGAAGTGACGGAAGGCCGCTTCTGGAGCTTCGTCGAGATTCGCGCCAACCTCGGCCGCGGTATCTTCACGCCCAACTTCGAGCATGAGTACGGCCTCATCGAGAAGGCCGCAGCCGAGGCCGCGGCCGCCCAGCGCAATAACGAGCCCAGCGGTATTGCGGTCGTCTCGACCTCGACGGGCTCTTCGGCCGCGAGCGGCGACTCGGGCAAGGGAAAAGGGAAGAAGAGGCGTTAAAGAGAGGATCTGGCGGTCGCGAGAGACTTGCGCTTCGAATAGAATTTTACTGTCGTCAATATTCAATATTCATGTCGTGATTACTCAATAATGACGACGTCAGGATTGAGTAATGACGGCGTCAGAATTTAATAATGACGACGTCAAAGGAGGATCTAAGGTGAAGGTGCTCATCCTCGGTAATGGCGTCGCTGGAATTTCGGTAGCCAAGGAACTTCGCTCTCAGGAGGCCGTGCATGCACAGCTCGGGCGAGCGGGAGATGCGTCCGGGGAGCTCGAGATAACCGTGCTTGCGCGCGAGAGCTACGACTATTACTCCCGCATCAGGCTGCCCGAAGTCTTCGGCGGCGAGTACCTCGCGGCCGAGCTCCTCGCCCTCTACAAGCCGAGCTGGTACGCGGAGCACCGCATCGGGGTCTCCCTCGCGAGCGAGGCGGTGGCGATCGACCGCGCCGCACGCCGCGTCATGCTCGCCGCGGGCGAGGAATTGAGCTATGACATCCTTATCCTCGCCTTGGGGGCTGTTCCCGCCCGCCCGACGGTTCCCGGAGCCTTCCTCTCCGGCGTCTGCACCGTGCGCGAATACGACGACGCGGCTAGGCTCCGGAGTCGGGCACTCGCCCACCCTGAGTCGGCTGCCGTCATCGGGGGCGGCCTCTTGGGGCTCGAGGCCGCGCGGCACCTTCAGCTCCTCGGCGTCCGGCGTGTCTCGGTGCTCGAGGTGGCGCCACGGCTCCTTCCCCGCCAGCTCGACGAGGGAGGGGCCGTCCTCCTCAAGAGGAAGCTCGAGGCCATGGGCCTGGTGATCGTGACGGGGGCGAGCCTCTCGGCCTTCGAGGGCCGAGACCGGCTGGAAGGGCTCTCCTACGCGGCGGGCGGCTCCGAGCGGAGGCTCGAGACCGCCACGGCCGTCGTGTCCATGGGCGTGAGGCCTCGGCTCGGCCTGGCCAAGGCCGCGGGCATCGCGACATCGCGCGGCATCCTCGTCGACCGATCCCTCCGGACTTCCGATCCCTCGATTTACGCCCTGGGCGATTGCGCCGAGTTCGAGGGCCGCGTCTATGGCATCATCCCCGCGGCCATGGAGCAAGCGCCCTGTTGCGCCGCCGCGATTCTCGGCGACGTGTCGAAGCCCTACGGCGGCACTATACCCTCGAACATCCTCAAGGTCGCGGGCCTCGACCTTTTCTCCGCCGGGATAGTCGATCGTGGCGATGGAATGGAGGAACTCGTCCTCGACCTGGGAGAAGAGAGGTACGAGCGCTACCTCCTCAAGGACGGCCTACTCGTAGGGGCCATCGTCGTCGGCCCTAAGGAGCGAGCCCGGGCGGCCAAGGCACAGATGGGCTCGCCCGTCTCGAGGGCCGACCTGGAGCCGAAGGATTAGAGGGCGCCGTTCCATTTCCCTCGTCACCTTTACTCTTTTTACTACCTCTAAACCTGCCGAATGTTGTATGATAAAGCCTTGTGGAGGGGGAGTGGCGATGGGAAATAAGGATCAAAATAGCGCAATCATCGATGTTTTGAAGCTCATGCGCAATGAGATAGACAGCCTGCCCGGCTTGAAAGGCTTCCATGAGGGCGAGCCGCTCTATGACGAGGCCATTGGGATCGCCAAGGACAAGGTGTTCGGCTCGATCGAGGACATGATCTCCTATCTTGAGACGGACGATCCGGATTCGGGCGGGGCCTGATTAGATGACCGCTCGCCGACGCCCTATTTCCCCTGCGAGCGCGGCGGAATGTCGATAAGCGGAAGCTGGGCGCCAGACGCGGCGGCGGCTTTCTTGTTCTCTTCCTGGATCGCGTCGAAGACTTCCTGGCGGAAGACTTTGACGTTGCGCGGTGCGTCGATGCCGAGCTTTACCTGATCGCCGCGCACTTCCACTACGGAAACGATAATATCGTCGCTTATGACGATCTTTTCGTTGACGCGGCGCGAGAGTATGAGCATCAGCTCTAGCCCTTCGACGCGGCCAGCTCGGCCATGATGTCGTGCTTGACGCGCCAGCGCGAATCGCCGAGCACGGTCTGCATGCCAAGGCGATTGGCCTTGTTGATGATGAGGGGGCCCATGAGGTTGGCGGTGATCGCTCCGCTCTCGCCGGGAACCGTGACGATCGCGAAGACGAGGACGTCGTCGGGGTGCGACACGCCTATGTCGCCTAGGCTCTCGTCGTTCACGTCGAGGGAATAGTCGGGACGGAAGAGGAAGGGGTCGATGAGTATGAACGCGAGATCGGGCACATCGATCGATTGTAGGTAGAAGAAGGGCTTTTGCCTCGCGTCGAGGAGTATGTAGTCCTTGAACTTCTCAAAGCCGAGGAGCCCGGCGGGGAAGCTCACGCGCTGCCGCTCGTCCGCGTCGATCTCTCCGTAAGCCTTAGTCTTGACTCTCATCTGTCGTTCCACTATGCCGGTCCTCACCTCAGGAAGTCAAGGAGCGTCTGCGGGAAGAGCCTGCCCGTGAAGCTCAAGGTAGCCTTGTGAGCGACCTCTAGCATCTTGTAATCGGTTATCGCCTTCGTGAGATCGAGGTCGGTCTCCTCGGAGGCGATCTTGGTCATGTCAGGTATCTCCCTATTGAGCCTGGCGGATACGCTCTGGAGCCGCTCGCTGCGGGAGCCGAGCTCGGCCACGCGCCTGTTGAGGTTGTCCACCCCTGCGTCGATGCCCGCTAACGCCGAGCCGCCGGTCTCGAGGATGTCGCCCTTGTTGAGACTGTCGCGCAGCCTGATCGCCACGTCGAAGAGCGAGCCTCCCGAGACGCGGGCGCTCGGCGCGAGATTGTCGGGCGGGAGACCGGCCGGTGCGAGGAGGCCGAGCTCCTTGAGCGTCGAGCCCGTCTTCCCTGCGGCGGCTGGCCCGTCTTCCAGCCTCAGCTGGTGAGCGGTGGTCGTCTCGAGGGCTAGGGAGAAGCTGCGGGGGTCGATCGTGGCCTTGACTGCCGCGCCCGAGTCGTTGATCTTCGCGGCGACCGAGTACACGTTGTCCCCTGCCTTGATACCTATGCCCTTGCCGTCGACGATGATCGTCGCGTCCTGGGAGGCTCTCCAGTCGCGGGCGTCGTAGCTCGAGACCGCCTGCTGCTTCTCGGCCCAGAATACGTCGGAGCCGCTCTGACCGAGGTTCATGTAGTCGCCTTCCGAGACCTCTGCGGAAGGGCCGCCCTGCGCGCCGAGGTACTGTACGCCGACGAGGACTTCGCCGGCAGCCCCGGGCGCGGTACCCGTAATTTCGCGGAAGGGCTGGGTGCGCGACTTGTCCCCCGAGAAGAGGAAGCCGCCGTCCGCATCGCGCGCGTTGGCCAGGTTCACGAGCTCGCCTAAAAGCTGGTCGACTTCCTGGCCCATATACTTCTGGTCTTCCTTCGTATAGGTTCCGTTGGCGCCCTG
>Ga0326728_10004432_pt1 | contig 41559 bp, 43 predicted proteins | sample MB3enrmetagenome_FD_207602 | JGI IMG/M metagenome (GOLD analysis project Ga0326728, IMG submission 207602) | Lab enriched peat soil microbial communities from McLean, Ithaca, NY, United States - MB31MN | ecosystem: Environmental > Terrestrial > Soil > Wetlands > Peat | place: USA: New York... | reverse complement strand
AACCACCGGGATTATTACGTCGATGTTTAAGGAGAAAGACATGGTACGTCATCTCTGCCCACTCTGGGCATGCATTATGCACATCTCGAGGCCAAAAACGCTTTGGTAGAAGGCCTTCGCGCCTAGCCTCCCTAATGTCTGAGACAAACTTCCTCACAGAATTAGCCCTCACCTTTCAATTGTTCCGGAGTGCGCTCCTGTAGCCACAGCTTGCAGACATTCTTCCAAACACCTTTCATCAGTACTGAGTAACGCGGACTGAGGACTGAGTCACCTCTTTTACTAGCACACTGAAGGTCTTTCTGGACTGTCTTCAAATCTTCAAGAGATGCAATCGCTGGCATGGTTTACCCCTTTAAAAACGTGATTCGTGCCTGCCTCGCCGGGGGCTCGCCTCGGGGCGCTCGGCTCTCGGCGGAGCCGAGGGAAGCCGAGGGAAGCCACGGGCTCATCGAGGCGGGGTCCCCCTCAACTCACTGGGGCCGAGGACGGCGTGATTCGTGACTCGTGTCGGCGTTAATTCGTCGCCGAAAAAGGCAACTGTACCCTCACAGCTATTATAATTCCTGCTCCAAAAATTTCCTTGGAGTCAATATCTTCAGATAAAATGGGAGGACTTTAATATCAAGAAGATCCCTGTCACTGCTAATCAATATGTCTGCTTTTGATTCAAAACAGCATTCAAGGAGCATATTGTCTGCTGGGTCTCTGCAGATCGATATCTTCTTCCGAGGATGAACGACGATGGTTCTTGTCACGAAGGCAGCTAACCCGGAAATTAATGTTTTTAATTGAGTCTGGGTGAGTTTTCTCTCGTCTGCGAGGATTAAAGGAACTTCACGATATTCGTTCAGAAGAGATGGGGAAACATAGATATCGGTTTCTGAAAAAACCTTCTTTATGGCTTTCTCTGGGATTCCTCCAAAGGCAAAAGCAGAGACAAGCACTCCTGTATCAATGACTACTTTATCTCTTTCCTCCGTAGGCTTTTCTCCTTACTGATTTGACAGCATTATCAATATCCTTCATTGTTAATTTTGTTCCCTTAAATGCTTCTCTGGCAATTTTAAGGGCGGCATCGAGCCTATCCTCAGGAGAAAGTACAGAAAGGATATAATCCTCAGGATCAATTGCCTTCCTTGCCAGCTTCATTTTTATCACCTCACTTCAGTTTTTCATATCATACACTAAAAGGCTCCGCAGTTCCATCCTTTCAATTTTTCCGGAGCCCATTCCACGAATATCGTGATTCGTGTCCCTGCCTCGATGAGCCATCGGCGAGGCGGGCGTGATTCGTGAGTCGTAGCTAGTTGCTGATTCACTTAAGGCAAAAACCTGACCAGTTTCAACTTGCTTTTTTAATGACCTTCAGCTCCTTTCTTACCGCCTCTCTCACAATATCTTGGATTGGACGTCTATCCTGCTTGATGTAGTTCCGCAGGGCCTGGTTTATGGCCGTCTGGTATCCTCGGCCCTCACGCTCAGCTTCATTCCTGAACCACTCCAATATGTCCGTATCAATAAAGATGGTGATCCTGGTTTTGCCCTTTTGGGGGATAACCGGTCCTCGCTTGCCTTTGCTGAAATCATATTTTTGCAGGATTTCATTCTTCTTGCTCATAAACTACCTATTCCCCTTCCAATAAGCTAAAGACTTCACACGGTATCATATGTATTTTATATGTATTTGTCAAGCCGAAATATTGTACTCTTAAGGTCACCAATTGTGACCTCATGACGATCTTCGATGTGGTCGCAAATTGCGATCTTGAATGGAAGAATACATGAATTTTAAAATTACAATTTGTGATTTCAAGTTGGGGTACTCTTCTTCGGGTCGATCCGTCATACCTTAGGGTATGATAGAAGCCCCAAAGTTTAGCTACGATGTTAGTCATGGAATTTACTTTTCTACGTTTCTGAATGCCTTTAAGAATTTTTTTCCCAATGATTTGATCCCTTATTGACACGTACGAAGTAAATTTCTTATACTCTTTTCAACCGCTCATTTGTGAAAAAAACCACAGGATGCGGATAGAACCAAAAAACTCAAGGAGGTACACCGATGAAGGAGTTTAGAGATGTCGTCATTGTCGGATATTTGAGGACAGCACAATCCAGATCGAGACCCAATGAGCCCGAAAGGGATGTCTTCTATAAGCTGAGGGCGGATGACCTGCTGGCACGGCTTCTGCCGGAGGTGCTCAAGCGAAGCGGGGTAAAGCCGGAGGAGATAGACGATTTTCTCATAGGATCCGCGGTGGGCGTGAACGAGAATTGGACCTATGGCGGCAGGTATCCCATCCTCCTCGCCGATCTCCCCCAAACCATTCCAGCCAAGTTCGTGGATCAGCAGTGCGGCTCTTCTATGGCCGGCATCCACATCGGATTTCTGGAGATCGCGGCCGGCTTTGCGGACACGGTGCTCGTCGGAGGGATGGAGCACATGACCCGGAATTACGGTGCGAAGTTGAGGGCAAAAGAAGGCGCCATCAGCCCTAGCCCCCGTTTTTTGAATGACCCTGCCATGAAACATTGGGACTTTCCCACCCTCTCCAACATGGGATTTACGGCTGAAAAACTCTTCACCCTGAGGGATTTCACGAAAGAGGACATGGACCGATGGGGCACGCGTTCTCACAACCTCGCGGAGAAGGCACGGAAGGAGGGTTTCTTTAAAGACGAGATCTTGCCCATCGAGGCCGAGCAGGCCGATGGCAAGATGATGGTGGTGGACAGGGACATGGCCGTGCGGGACGGCGCCACGTATGAGGGGATGAGGGATCTCAAGCCGGCCTTTAAGGATGACGGCGTGATCACCGCCGGCAACTCCTCTCCCTTGAATGCAGCAGCCACATCGCTGATCCTGATGGCCAAGGAGAAGGCGAAAAAGAAAGGGCTCAAGCCCATGGCCACGCTGCGTTCCATCGGTTTCGCCGGGGTGGACCCCACGATCATGGGCGTAGGACCGGTGCCGGCCTCCCGCTTGGCCCTGGAAAAGGCCGGACTGAAAGCAAAGGATATCGACTACTGGGAGATCAACGAGGCATTCTGCATTGTCGCGCTCAACTGCATCAAGGAACTGGGCATCGATCCGGACCGGGTCAATGTCATGGGCGGCGGTACGGCGATCGGACACCCGCTCGGCGCCACTGGCAACCGGCTGGTCGGGACGCTTGCCCGCATCCTGAACCTGAAAAATGCACGCTACGGCCTGGCCAATGCCTGCTGCGGCGGCGGACAGGGCGTTGCCACGATCATCGAGAGAGAGAAGTATTGGTGATATCAGACGCCCTTTATTAGACCCAATGGTTAGGGAAGTCAATCTTTGACTTCGGATTTAGAGCGCCCTGCAGATCAGGCCCTTCAGATATTCTCCTTCGGGATGGGATAGATTGATGGGATGATCGTAGGGATGCCCCATCCGACCTACGAGCTGAACGCTTCTTCCCGAATCCAATGCCGCAGAAAAAACAATTTTCTGAAATAGATCCCAGCTCATATGATGAGAGCAAGAGAACGTGAGGAGGAAACCTTCCTCATTCAACAAACGAAAGGCCCAGAGGTTGAGATCTTTATATCCCCTCGATGCGCTTGGAAGATGCCCCTTTTTCTTAGCAAACGGAGGGGGATCGAGAATCACCACGTCGTACCCGGGTTCAAGGTTTCTCATGATCTCAAAGACGTCACCCCGAATCAATCGATGGGGGATTTTTTCGAACCGGTTTAAACTGAAATGCTCGTTTGCGATCGTTAAGGCCTCCTCAGAGGAATCGATGAGTGCAAGCTCTTTTGCTCCTCCTGTTCCCGCATGAATGGAAAAACCTCCGGTATAGCAGAAACCGTCTAAAATCTTCTTTCCCTCTGAGAGACTTCTTAAAGAGAAACGATTGTCTCTCTGATCTAAGTAAAAACCGGTCTTTTGCCCCTTTTTCACGTTGACTTTAAAACGGCAACCATATTCTTCAATCTCAATCAATTCCGGAACGTCTTTCCCGTAGAGGAGGCCCCTGCTCTCCGGTAGTCCCTCCTCACCCCTTGTCGCCACATCGCTTCTCTCATAAATACTCTGGGGACGAAATTCTTTGGCTAACAAATTGATCAGCATCTCTTTCAACCGATCCATCCCCGCTGTCAAACACTGGAGAACCAATGTTTCTCCATAACGATCCACAATCAACCCCGGGAGATAGTCTCCTTCACCGTTGATGACTCGATAGGCATTGGTCTTGCCTTTGAACCAATCCGCTCTTAAACCAACCGCTCTTGAAATCCGCTCTCTGAAAAACTTTTCTCCAAGTTCTTCCTCTTTTTGCGTCAGGAGGCGAACGATGATTTGGGAGCGAGGGTTGATATGCCCAATGCCTAAGCATTGGCCCTCCTTGGAATAAACCTCTCCAGCCTCTCCAGGCGAGATCTCTCCCTCCACCTTGGCGACTGCTCCGGAGAAGACCCAAGGATGCCCCCGAAGGATGGGCTTTTCTTTCCCTCTCTTCAATATGATCCTGGGAAGGGTGGTATGAACCATGAACAATGTATGATGAACTATTGAACAAAGAACGATGAACAAAGATCCGTGAACAATAAACTATGAACGATGTACGATGAACCGTGAATGGAAAAGTGTCTCCCTTGTCCTATCCCTTTGGCTCTGCATTCTTTCTCAGAAGCGCTCTCTCGACCAAGTTTCCGACGAACTCCGTATAGGTCGTTCCTTGAACTTTGAGGGCTCTGGCCATTCCGGATTGAGGAGAAATATCCGGGTTGGGATTCACTTCTAAGACATAGATTTTCCCGTCCCGGTCGACGCGGAGATCCACCCTGGCATAATCCCGGCATTCGAACAGCTTAAAAACTCTCACGGCAATATGTTCTATTCTCCTTTTTGTTATCCATTCCAAGGGGGCAGGACAGACCGGTTTTGATTTTTGATATTCGGAGCTCTCGGTGATCCATTTGGCTTCGTATCCGCATATTTTAGGGACTCCTTCCGGAAACTCGGAGTAGTCGATCTCCGAGATAGGAAGGACTTCCACCTTTCCATCGGTCTCCATCAAACCCACGTTCAACTCCCTGCCATCGACGAATTCCTCCACCAAAGCAGGTTGTTGATACTGTTCGATGACATATTGAATCTGCTTGCCCAAAGTCTCGTCGTCGAAGACGACACTTTCCCTGGAGATCCCAAGGCTTCCATCTTCATGAAGAGGTTTGACGATGATCGGAAAGATGTTCCCCTTCACCGGGCCTGTGGCGCGCTCGAAGATTCGATATCGAGGGGTCAGGATGTCTTGAGACTGGAGGATGTCTTTCACCTTTCCTTTGTCTTGACACAACCCGAGCGTCAGAGGGGAGGATCCGGTATAGGGAATTCGAAAAAGATCCAACAGGGCCGGGATATTCATCTCCCAGCAGCTATTTCCGTAAACACTCTCGCATAAGTTGAAGACGACATCGGGTTGGTATTCCCTCAACCAGTGGATGATCGGAAAAATTTCATCCTGGACGGCTAACGTAATGCTTTGATGACCGAGTGATCGGACCGCATTCTCCACGGCTGAGATCTCCTCGATGATCGCACCCTCTGCCAGGATATCTTTTTCTTCCCCTTTCTGGAGCCGTTCAAAAAGATTGTACAGGATCACTACTTTTAGCACGGATCCTCTCCTCCCCTTTACCCGGTTAGAAATGACGCGCCCCTCGGTTTCCAGTCCCGCAATAGCGGGACTGGAATTTCTAACGGGGGTTTTCGCTTACGCCGTGGCCTTTTTCGATGCCGTCTTTTCCTCCGCCATGGGCCTGGTCTTCTTGAATTCAATGATATTCGGCTCTGGATATTCGAAAACCCTTCCCTCATAATTTCTCAAGACAATCTTACCCCTGCCCTTTGAGACCACATAATCCGGCTGCAACGGAATTTTTCCTCCACCTCCGGGCGCATCGACGACATAGGTGGGAACCGCATAGCCCGTGGTGTGGCCGCGCAATTTTTCCATGATCTGAATCCCCGTCGCCACGGAGGTCCGGAAGTGTTCTGTCCCCATGGCCAGGTCGCACTGATAGATATAATACGGGCGGACCCGAGCCTTGAGGAGTTCGTGAAGGAGCTTTTTCATGACGTAGGGTTTATCGTTGATCCCCTTGAGAAGGACGGTCTGGCTCCCCAGAGGGAACCCTCCGTCTGCCAATTCGCCACAAGCTCTCCTCACCTGGTCGGTCACCTCCTTCGGGTGGGTGAAATGGATAGAGATCAAGAGGGGATGATACTTCTTTAACATCCTCACCAACCCACCGGTGATTCTTTGGGGAAGGGTCACCGGGACTCTCGTCCCAATCCGGAGGACTTCGATGTGGGGAATGGCCCTCAATCGGCTCAACATCTCCTCCAGCCTTTCATTTTCCAGGAGGAGTGGGTCCCCTCCTGATAAGAGGACATCTCGAACCTTTCGATGGCCTTTTAAATACTTGACCACCTCCTCAAAATTTCCCTGGGTGATGGACTTCTCGTTGCTTCCCACCAATCGTCTCCTCGTGCAGTACCGGCAGTAGACGGCGCATTGGTCCGTGACGAGCAGAAGCACCCGATCCGGATAACGATGGACAAGGCCCGGCACGGGAGAATGGTTGTCCTCTCCCAAGGGATCCACCATTTCACTTTTTGAGAAATGGATTTCCTCGATTCGAGGAACGGCCTGTCTACGGATGGGGCAATTGGGATTGATCGGGTCCATCAGGCTCGCAAAATAAGGTGTGACGGCTAAGGCCAATCTTCCTTTCGAATGTTTGATCCCCTCGACCTCCTCGGGGGTCAAATCGATGATCTCTTTGAGCTGCTCAAGCGTGGTAATGCGATGTCTAAGTTGCCATCTCCAATCGTTCCATTCCCTTTCTGAAACTCCCTTCCAAACTTCAGGAATGGACTCCCTCGATTCTTCGATCCTGTCCCCTTCCATCTGAAGGGGGAACAAATCAAGTTGCGAGGCCCTTCTCATCCCCCTTGGGGGGACGGACAAATTAGAGTCTGAAGCAGGCTCCATCTTCTCTCCTTCCCGCATATCTGCTGAGAGGACGGCGGTCCCCTGCCCGACCTGCCTTTTTAGAAAACAAAAAAGGAGATATCATGAGATACCTCCTCGGTCAAGGCAAAGAGAAAGAAAAGTTTCTTTCCAATTAGCAGATATGCACCTTTTCTTTTTTTTGCGCTGCACTCGAATAACAGTCTCCTTTTTTGGACAAAATTAGTTTTGTTGGCGCCCCCTTTCTGTTAAGGACGGGGGCGCCAACGCTTTGACCATAAAAAAACAGACCTTACTTCTTGGGTGCTTCAGGAGCCGGAGCTGGCGCTGCGGTGGTCGCGGGCGCTGGTGGAGCTGGTGCCTCCGGTGGTTTCATCTCCTCTTTAGCTGCTGGCTTCGGTGCTTCCTTAGCCTTGCACCCAATTCCCATTGCAGCAATATTAATCACCAAAACCATTGCGAGGAAAAGAAAAATCCACTTCTTCATGTAACTTCACCTCCTTTCTGAATGAAATGGGAACCCTTCCCTTTTTTCCCAAATGAAGGCGTTTTCACCTCATCGGGAAAAGAAATCTCACGGATCACCTTTCTCAAAAACTTCGGGTCAACAGGTTTTTTTATAATACGACGAATTCCCATTTTTTTCAATCGAATAGTGAGTTCGTCGCTGACCAAAGGGGTCATCAGGATAAAACGGTCACTCCATTTCTTCAGGAAAGAAAACCCCTTTTCCAAAACATCAATCTCCACGTCAGCTAAGATCATCCCTCCTTCGACATCCTTTTTTCTTCTTTCCAATTGAGAAAAATCCTCAATCTCCTCTACATGAAAACCATACTTATTCAAAATCTTATTCAGGCTGAGCCGCACAAACTCATCCCTGTCAAGAATAAAGGCCCATTTCAGCTCTTTCTTCACAAAAAAATACTATATCAAACTCCATGCCAAATTTTTCTTGACTCATCTCGGCCTGCTTTTTAGAATGATTAATAAAATTAATAGGTTAAAATTCTGCCGTTTTCACTTCGTCTATATTAATCCAAAATGAAAAAAATAAAAAGGGAAAAAATGACACCTCCATTTCAAACATATGCGACAAAATGCCATCATTCTTTAACAGTCTTTATAACAAATACGACTTTTCGCCCTCTTTTCTGATTCGTTAGCTCATTCGACGCTAATCCTGCAAAAAATTTTTCTGTCTTGGCGGGGCCCGTCTCACCCTTTCCGACATCATGACTATCGCCCAGCTTCTCGGGGATACCTTTATAGAATCGAACTTAATCCTCCGATCTCCTCCACTTTTCTGTGGATCGTCCGAACATTGATCCCAAGCAATTTAGCTGCCTTTCGTTTGTTTCCTTTCGTCGCCCGGAGCGTCTGAATCAGCATCTCTCTTTCCACCTCTTCAAGAGATGTTCCTATTTCGATGGGGATCACCTCGGGTCTCCCCTTCCGATCCCGTATTTCCTGTGGAAGGTGCTGGAGATCGACGACCTTCGGACTGTTGATCACCATCAAGGATTCAACGGTATTCTCCAGCTCCCTGACATTTCCCGTCCATTCATAATCCACCAGAAGGTTCATGGCCCTCTGAGAAACTCCCTCCACTTTCATACGATATTTTTCATTGTATTTTCCTATAAAAAAATTGACAAGAAAAGGAATATCGTCTTTCCGTTCCTTCAACGCAGGAAGCTTGATATTGACCACGTTCAGGCGATAATAGAGATCCTCTCGAAACACCGCGGCCTTGACGGACTCCTGGAGATCTTGATTGCTTGCCGCAATGATCCGGATATCGACTTTGATCGTCCTATTTCCGCCGACCCTTTCAAATTCGCCTTCCTGGAGGACCCGTAAGAGTTTGATCTGCGTGGCCGGAGGAATATCTTCCACCTCGTCCAAAAAAAGGGTTCCCTGATGGGCCAATTCGAATCGACCTTTTCGAGACGTGATCGCTCCGGTAAAAGCTCCCTTCTCATGGCCGAAAAGCTCGCTCTCGATAATTCCTTCACTTAAAGAGGCACAACTCACCTTGATAAAAGGCATGGATGCCCGCGGGCTATTGTAATGAATGGCGTTGGCAATCAACTCTTTCCCCGTTCCGCTCTCCCCGATGATGAGGACAGAACTATCGTAGGGCGCAATGTGGCGGATGAGCTCAAAGATTTTCACCATCTTCTCGCTTCTTCCAATGATATTCTTGAAATGGAACTTGTCTTCCAGCCGGGAGCGCAAATCCCGGTTTTGGAGGATCAACGTCTGTTTCTCCAACGCCCTCTCCACTAACAGCGAGATCACCCTCGGGTTAATCGGTTTTTCGATAAAATCGAAGGCACCCAATTTCATTGCCTGGACGGCCTTCTCAATCGTCCCTTGGGCAGAAATGATAATGACCTCTGTCTCCGGCCGAATCCCCTTCACTGCTTCCAAGAGCTCGATCCCGTTCATTTTCGGCATGACCACATCGGTGATCACCAGATCCACGTCCTTGTGCCGAAAAAGCTGGAGGGCCTCTTTCCCGTTCGCTCCCAGGAGGATTTCATGACCCTTCTTTTTCAACAGAAGGCGAAGGCTCTCCCCAACCGTGGGGTCATCCTCCGCAATCAAGATCAATTTCTTATCCATAGCCTCATGCAAATGAACGATGAACCATGAACGATAAACGATGTACTCTTATCCATTTCCGAACTAGCGGCATCGATTTCCATTCCTTCTCCGTTCATCGTCCGTCGTGCGTCGTCCTATTGTCTCAGTTCCCCTTTTGAGCAAGGGGAATCCTTATTCTAAAGGTGGCCCCTTTATTGACCTCGCTTTTCACAGAGATCTCTCCGTGATGGTCTGAGATAATCTTCTTGGCAATCGAGAGTCCCAACCCCGACCCCATCGGCTTGGTGCTGAACATAAAATCGAAAATCCTGGGGAGATGTTCTTTAGAGATTCCCGGTCCATTATCCCGGATGACGATGAAGACATTTTTCCTGGATCCCCGCGTGAAGAGATGAATCTCCCCTTTTTCCGAGACCGCCTGAATACTGTTGACGAGGAGATTCGATACGGCCAGATTGAATTGGCTGACGTCGATCCTCAGCAGGGGTATTTTTTTTTGAAAATGGGTTTCGACCCTCGCGTTCTTTATTTGGGCATCGGGCCTTAGAAGTCGCACCACGGAATCCAACACGTCGTTCAATTGAGTCCATTCGAATTTCGGAGGAGGGAGACGATTGAAATCCAAAAATTCTTTCAGATTATTTTCCAGCCGGAGGGTTTCGTAGCTGATAAAATTGATCAGGGAATGAATCTCCTCCTTCTGAGAGAGCTCGGCTTCTCCGCCTAACTCTTCTCTCAGCAGCTCAATGTTGATGTTCAATGAGCTCAAGGGATTTCGAATCTCATGGGCCATCCATCTTGCCAGCATTCCGATGGTGGAAAGATCCCGGCTCTTGCTGATCTCCCTCAGGAGCAGACCTTTCTCCGTCACATCGGCAAAGGTCGCTAAACACCCCAGGAATATCGCTCCTTTCTTGTCGAAAATGGGATAGAAGCTGCACTGAAGGATCCGGGTCTCCCGGGCCGGGGCAGGGGCAGGAGGGACATTGATGGCCAGTTCGACATCGTGATTGCTCTCTCTTTTTTCGTAGACGAGATCGAAGTGCTTCTTGATATTCTTATAAGGAATGGCCCTCTCCAATTTCTTTCCCAGCACTTTCTTCCCGCTGATCTGAAAATATTTTTCGGCGATGAGATTGAAGATCTGAATTCGACCTTGGCCGTCGGCAAAGACGACGGCCTCCTTAAAATTTCTCAAGATAATCTCGTGAAGGCTCTGCTCTGGCGGACTCATCCTTAAAGCGGCTACTCCGTCCATCCATACCGTTTCAGGGCATGATGGAAAATGGTTTTGACCAGCCGATCATAATTCCATCCCATGTTCCTTGCGATCATCACCAGATCTCCGTAAACGGGAGAAAGCCCTGGAAGGGGATTGATCTCCAAAAAGTAAGGGGTCCGGTCCTCCCCCACACGGATGTCCACCCGTGAAACATCCCGGCACTCCAAGGCTTGATAGGAGCGGAGGGCCACCTCCTCGATCTTTCTCAAGAGATCCTGGTCAATCGAGGGAGGGCAATGGTATCGGACCTTCTCTTCCCACTCCCTCTTTATCTCCAAAGAGTAAATGGCTTCTTCTGGGGCTCTCCCCTTAATCTCAATCTGCATGACGCCGAGGACAAAAGGATCCTCGTTGCCCAGGATACCCACCGTGAACTCCGGACCTTTAATGAATTCCTCCACGAGAACGGGGGAGCCATAAGTCTTTAAAAGCCCTGTGGTCTTCTCCCTCAGAGATTGAGCATCCGGAATTTTCGAATCCAGCCGAACCCCCTTGCTCGACCCTTCGTGGCACAGCTTGACGAAGAGGGGGTAACGAAGGTCTAAGCCATGGAGGTCCTCGACCCTTTCTACTTTCTTAAATCGCGGGGTCGGGATATTTTGACTCATGACGATCCTCTTCGCCATGGCCTTATCCAGAGTAAGGGAGAGGGTGAGAGGGTCGGAGCCGGTATAAGGGATATTTAGAAATTCTAAGAGAGCTGGGATGTGGGCTTCCCTGTTTCGACCGTGAAGACCTTCTGCAATGTTAAAGACGATATCGACCGATGTTTGCCTTAACCGATCGATCAAACCGGCGTCCCCGCCCAGCTTGATCACGTCGTGCCCTTCACCCTCCAGGACCTTGCGAACGGCATCGATCGTCTCCTCGGCATCGAACTCCTCCAAGAAATCTATCGGCTGATTTTCCCGCTGAGAAAAATCCTTTTTGAGGTTATAGGTAATACCGACTTTCAATTTCATCTTCAGAACATTCCCGGCTTGCCATAGGCAAGACAGGAACCCGCGATCATTTTCTTTTATCTCCGTTTTAAATCTTTGTCAACCCTGATCTATCGAAAATTGCAATGCCTCAGTCTCCCGCGCAATTGGATCGAAGTGGTCTCCCCTCCGAAACCTTGGCCGGAACGTGCCCCGCAAGCCCCGCCTTATAGGCGGGGTCAAGGGGTACAATATGAAAGGAGACTACCCTTCCGGGAAGCCTCGGCCTGTGGCCGGAGAGCTTCACATTGCGGATCATTAGAGAGAGGGAAATCGGGGCTGGTGCTGAAGGGGCCGTTTTAGGAAGATCTACGCCTTAACTCATCGTTAAAATGTGCCGCTTCAAGTTTTCTCCCGAGAGACCACTCCGATCCTAAGGATAGGGTTTCCGATCATAACTGAGGGATTACCAGAAATTGGTGCAAGAGGCATGATTCTCGCCCTAAAGCTCAAGCCCTCGTTAGAGTGAATGCTTTCGGATGACATCCTTTTATGTTACATTGGTCTCAGGAATCGCCGGGACAAATGGCTTGGGTTAGGGATGAAGAGAGAAGAGATCTTTCAGTCGTTAGGCAGCTTACGAAAAGGCCTTCTTCAAATCATTATCGCTATTGTTCTAAGCGGAATCATCATCTTCCCTTTTTCTAAGAAGCTGCTGGCATATCTCTGTCAAAAGACTCTTGAAACCGGCCTTGTCGCCTACTCTATTCCAGAGGCTTTTTTCTCACTCCTCAAGCTGACCCTCTACGCGAGCCTGTTCGTTTCGATTCCTTTGATCTTTTACTACATCTGGAAAGCCTTCTCCCCTGTCTTTCGCTCGAAGGGATTGACCAGGTCAAACGGCCTCCTTTTCGCCTCGATCTTCCTTTTCTATCTGGGTGCATTTTTTTGTTTCTTTGTCGCCTTGCCCAATGGCGTTAAGTTTCTGTTAGGGTATCAATCCGCCCATATCAAACCGATGATCTCTGCGGGAAAATATGTCTCCTTTTGCATGATCTTCATCTTTGGATTTGGGTTGACTTTCGAACTTCCGTTAATCCTCGCTTTATTGAGCTATCTCAGAGTGGTACGTGCATCGTTTTTGACTCGAAACCGGAAGTATGCTATTCTCGCCATAGCGATTATAGCGGCTGTCGTCACGCCGACCCCGGATGTTTTTAACATGAGTTTAATGGGTGTCCCGATGTATGTCTTATTCGAGGTCGGAGTGATTGTGGTCAAAGTGATCGAGCGAAAAAGGGCCAGACCTGAGATGTCTCTCTCCCAAAAATAGAGATGGAAACGGACAAATCAACCCCCGCCATCCCCCTTTCCATTCCCTGGGTCAGATCCCTTATTCGTCAGAGGATCCCCCAAATCGGGCTGAAGACCAAGATCACTTTTCTCATCATCCTGATCGTTGTTGGGGTTCTCCTTCTCGCCAGTTATTTAGACTATCATTTTGCAAAAAGGGATCAGATCGACCTCTATTTAAATCGAGATATCCTCATTGCAAAACAAATCGATGCCTCGATTCCAGATCGAGCCATTCGGGAGGACCTTTCTCGCATCCAGGATGAAGTGGAGGAGTGGTTGCTCAGTCGCTCCTTTTTGATGGAAATCGATGTTTTTCTCTTCTCGGCCAAGGATTTGGAAATCATCGTCTCCCGTTCAAGAGAAATCCATCAGACGTCATTGGTCCTGTCCAAAGATCAAATCAATCGGCTGAACAAGGACAAAGACCTTTCCTCGCTCCATGATGTGGGAGAGGAGAAATGGCTGGAGGTGATTGTCCCCCTTCACTTGGGAACAAAAGCGGTCGGCGGGATTCGATTGGTCAGTTCTCTGGACGAAGCCCAAAGCTTCTTAAGTAAGAAGAGAAATCGGGCTATTATCCTGACGTTCTTCAGCATTCTTGTCATCTTGATCACAGTGACGATCCTCTTTGGGAAACTGGTTGGGGACCCGATTCAGAAATTGGTAGAGGCCATGTCCCGTGCAGAAAAAGGCGACTTGGAGGCGGAAGCGCACATTCAAGGTCAAGATGAACTGGGAAAATTGGGAAGAAATTTCAACCGCATGCTCAGGACGATCCGGGAGACCCATGAGCAAAATATTCAACTCTTGAGACAGGTCAACCAGTTCAATGAGGAGTTGACCACGAGAATCGAGGCCGCTACCTCGGAATTGGCCAAAAGAAACGAAGAGCTGAAGCTTCTCAACGAAGCCCTGTTTGCATCCCAGAGGCAATTAAGTCAATCTGAAAAACTCGCCGCCGTGGGGCAAGTCACCGCCACGATGGCCCATCAAATCGGAACCCCCCTGAATTCGATCTCCGGGTATATCCAGCTTATTCTTCACGACGGGAAGCTTCAACCCAAGGACCAGGATCGACTCAAAATCATCGAATCGCAACTGGACCGGCTGGCCGATTCGGTTAAAAGCCTCCTCTCTTTTACCCGGCAACCCAAACCCCAATTGAAGTCTCTGAATGTCAATGATGTGCTGGAGGAATTGATCCATTTGAGCGAGCCCTGGTTTCTTGCACGGAATGTGAAACTCTCTACACATCTCTCTCCGGGTCTCCCTCCCGTCTTAGGGGATTCGACCCATCTTCAAACCCTCTTTCTCAACCTGATCACGAATGCGTTAGACGCCATGCCCCAAGGAGGAGTGCTGACGATCAAGACGCAGCAAGTTTCCCCTCCCCTCTCCTCAGAGGATGGAAGATGGCTGGAAATCTCAATCGCCGATACCGGAATTGGAATAACTGAAGAATCGAGAAAGAGGATTTTCGACCCTTTCTTCACTACAAAAAAAATGGGAGAAGGCACGGGATTGGGATTGGCGATCTGTGAGAAGATTATCAAAGAACACTCCGGAATGATCGAAGTAAGAAGTGAAGTGGGAAAAGGGAGCACGTTTTCCATCTCCATTCCGGTCTTTGAAGGAAGTGAACCCGATGAACAAGACATCAACCCGTCTCTTGGTCGTGGATGATGATCCGGTCACCGTCGATCTACTAAAAGAAGTGCTTTCCAAAGAAGGTTATCAAGTCTCCACCGCCTTGAGCGGCGAAGAAGCCATCGCTCGGGGGACGGACAACCTTTTTGACATCATCATCACCGATGTGCGGATGGGAGAAAAAGGCGGGATGGATGTGCTTCGGTTCTTCAAGAAGAATGCTCCGGACACCACCGTGATTATGATCACAGCCTTTGGATCCATTGAGACTGCCATCGAGGCCATCCGGGAAGGAGCGTATGACTACATCAGCAAACCTTTTAAACTGGATGAGATCAAATTTACCATCCAGAGGGCCTTAGAGCAGAGAAGGCTTATCCAGGAGAACAAGTTTTATCGACGGGAACTTCTTGAAAAGTATCAATTTAAGAATGTCATCGGACGAACCCATCAGATGTTTCAAGTCTATAAAACCATTGCCAAGGTGGCGGACACAAAATCCACGGTACTTCTATGCGGAGAAAGAGGAACGGGAAAAGAACTGATCGCTCGCTCCATTCATTACAATAGTCAAAGAAATCACTCCCCCTTCATTCCTGTCGACTGCGCTTCCTTGGTGGAGACGTTGATAGAAAGTGAGTTATTTGGCCATGTCCGAGGAGCTTTCACAGGAGCCTCCACTGCCAAAAGGGGCCTCTTTGAGGAAGCGGATGGTGGAACGCTCTTCCTGGATGAAGTGGGTAATCTCAGCCTCTCGATGCAATCAAAGCTTTTAAGATTTCTGCAGGAGCACGAAGTTAAAAGAGTGGGAGGAACAGAAAGCGTTAAAGTCGATGTCCGGGTCATTGCCGCGACCAACCAAGCATTGGAACCGCTGGTGAAAAGTGAAAAATTCAGGGAGGATCTTTTTGATCGGCTTAATGTTGTAACCATCACCCTTCCCCCCTTGAGGGAGAGGAAGGAGGATATTCCCTCGTTGGCGAACCATTTTCTACAGAAATTTTCTGAAGAGAACCACAAGAACATCTCTCATATCTCGCCGGAAGCTCTTGAAATACTCACCCGATATTCCTGGCCGGGGAATGTCCGTGAATTGGAGCATACCATAGAAAGAGCGGTCATTCTTTCAATCCATCCGATTATCCTCCCTGAAGACCTGCCCAAAAAAATGTTCGAAGAAATCAGGGGCCAAGAGATCCTCATACCGGAAAAACCACTATCCCTGAGACAATTAGAAAAACGCTATGTGCTAAAGGTGCTTCAAGAGACCGGTGGGAATAAAAAGAAGGCGTCTGAAATTCTGGGTATTGATCGGACAACCCTATATAAAATATTAGAGAAAGAGGATGTGTAGATTTTTACAACACTCTCCAGTGGCTGTGTCGAATCTTACAACATGCCCCTCCTCACAAAATTTCTATTAAAATTTTTTATCTTGCAAATTCATATAGTTAAAAATATTGTCTTATAATTTTCTTTGGCACCGATTTTGCTATTATATATTTAAACTTAATGAGAGGGGAGGTGAATTGAATGAAAAAGACAATCCTGTTTGTGGTTATGCTGACGTTGGTAGCTTTTGTTTCCGGAGCCATTGCACAAGCTCCTGCAAAACCAGCAACGACTGCTCCTGCAAAAGCAGCACCGGCCTCCACTGCGCCCGTTAAAATGGAAAAGTTCGGCGGAGAAGTTAAGAGCGTGGATGCCATGGCGAAAAGCATCGTCGTTGTTAACAAGAAGAAGGTTGAGAAAGACTTCATGGTCACCGCTGATACAAAGATTATGAAGGGCAAGGAGGCTCTCAAATTTGAGGATCTGAAGGCTGGAATGAATGTCGGCGTCGAGTACAAGATGGAGACGGGCAAGATGATCGCTGTAATGATCAAAACGTCTGCCCCAAAGGCCGCACCAAAGAAGTAATTTAGGCCCCTTGGAAAATCTATCCCAGTAAAAAAGGCACGTCTTATCGGCGTGCCTTTTTTTATTTTTTCGGGATAGAATTCACTTTGAACTTTCCATGATGTTGACCGTATCTGAACTCGTTGGCTAAGTTGGGACGGTCCATTGAGAAGATTTTTCCGTAAAAATACAGACCTTGTTCCGTCCTGCCCTTTTGGCATCATAGAGTGCCTGGTCCGCCATCTTGATCAACTCTTCCTTCGTCTTCACTCGATGACTTGGAAAATTGGAGATTCCCATACTCAGAGTTAAATTGACTTGAGCCCGTCCTATTTCGAAGAGGGTGTTTTCCACCAACTGTCGAATTCGCTCCGCAATGACGAAAGACTGCTGCAAGGCGGCCTCCGGCAATATCAGGATGAACTCTTCGCCGCCATAACGAGCGACGGTATCCTTCCTTCGAACCGAATTTTTCAATAAGGAAGAAATCTTGCAAAGGATCTGATCCCCTTCGGTATGCCCAAAGGTGTCATTGACTTTCTTAAAATGGTCAATATCTACCATCACCAATGAAAGGGGAAGGCCCGAGTGAAAAGATTTTTGGGCCTCGACCTCAAGCCTTTCCTCGAAATACCTCCGATTATAAAGGCCGGTCAACGTATCATAAGTGGCCATGTTTTTGATCGAACTAAATCTTTGAAAATGCTTTAAGCTCGCTGCCATCTGGTATCCGATGACGGAAAGGAACTGCAGGTCCTGGGCGTCAAAGGCATTGGGTTGGTCACTATTGAGAGAAAGACATCCTAAGATCTCCCCCTCTACGGCCAGCGGCAAAGTGAGGTGAGATTTCAGGGTCGCTTTTCGATCCATGGTCCGTTGTTTGCCTTTCAGCTTCCTTTTTTCTATCTGAAGGGTAACTCGCTCCGCATCGACGGACTCCTCTCCCAGGATTGAGAAAACGTTGATCATGTTCTTCACGACCTCTTGGGAGAAGGAGGAAGGACAAGACTCCTCTTGGTAAAGGAAGAGAAGGAGATCCTCTTTCCAAAAAACCCCAAAGGAAGAGAAGTCAAACAAACTGGGAAGATTGTTCCCGGCCGATTCGACGATTTCCTTGATCTCGACGCTCGTGCTGATGGCATTGATGGTAGAACGAAGGACATTTAGATTCTTAAAAATCAATCTCACCGAAGTCCCCTATTGTTGAGAAATAATTCGCTCGGCCTCTTTGACCTTCGGGAAGACCTTTGGAAAGAGTTCCTTGTTGATCACCCCATCTGCCAACGCTGAAAAAAGATGGGAAAGTTGATTGATCAAGCCTTGAAAACCCCGATGGATTTCGCCCGGGGCGACCGTCCGGCAATCCTCCTTCAGTTTTTCCCAGGAGATGCCTTCCTCGGAGACTTGAAGAGAATGCAAAAAGGGATGCTTGTCGCCAAGTTTCCGGATGGAGAGGCTGAAAAGAAATGCCAGAATGGCTTCTCCGATCAGGGCTGATACAATCTCCCAAAGCTCCGTCAAAAGATCCGAATAAAGATCTAAAACGAGATCCGACGACAGCTTAACTCCCCTATCCTTCTTCACCGTCGGCGCCATCCTCGCTCCCTAAAATTCTTTCTCCCTTTTCAATTTTTTTACCAGACGATGGATCTCCTCATGGTAAATACGACTCCTGCTAAGATGCAGAGGGGCAGGATCCATTTCCGTTTCATCAGAAATGAGGGAGCCATAATTCAGGGTCGTTCAACCATGAGCCGATTTTGTTTATGTTTCAATAACATAAAAATAATCTTGAGTAAAGAAAATATAAGCTATAAGTCCAAAAAGCCGAGTCATCCGGAGTTCGAAGGCCTAATCTAAAACCCAACAAGTAACCGCACGAAGATAGGTTAAAACTATTCGTCTCGCCCTCCATGGAATTGTTAACCATAGATTATTTTTTGGTTGACAATCAGCCGGATCTATCCTATCCTCTTGAAAATACTCCACCCGTTAGAAATCATGCCCTCCTGCTCCGCAACGAGGTTAGGGCCCAGAACAATTCCCGCGGGGTTCGATGCCCCGTTGGTATTTCTAACGGAGTTCACGAAGCGGCGCTTCTTACTTCATTTTCAAAGCCGGGTTTGGCGCCGCCCGATGGGTCAAGCCATGAAGGATACCTTTTTTCAAGATGAGATCGACGATCTGAAGAAAAGGGGGCTTTACAGGGAGCTGAGAACCGTCGAAGGCGAACAGGATAGCTCCGTCGTCATCAATGGCAAAAGGGTTTTGATGTTCTCTTCGAATAATTACCTCGGTCTTGCCAATCACCCCGTGCTCAAAAAAGCGTCTATGGATGCCGCATCCCGTTATGGTACGGGAAGTGGGGGGTCCAGACTCATCTCAGGAAACATGGAGGTCCATCGAACTTTGGAGAAGGAATTGGCCTTGTTTAAAAGAACGGAGGGTGCTCTCCTTTTCAGCTCAGGTTACCATGCCAACGTAGGAACCATTTCAGCGTTTGCGGGAGAGGGAGACGAGCTCAATCACGCAAGCATCGTGGATGGATGCAGGCTCAGCAAGGGAGAGGTGAGGGTCTATAAACATGCCGACATGAATTCCCTTGAAGAGATCCTCCGGAGATCTTCAATGTCCAAAAAAAGGCTAATCGTTACGGACTCAGTCTTCAGCATGGATGGAGATATCGCTCCCCTTCCCGATATCGTTGATCTCGCCGAGAAATACTCGGCCCTGGTGATGGTGGATGACGCGCATGGCACTGGGGTCTTGGGAAAAAAAGGGAAAGGCGCTGTCGAACACTTCGGCCTCGAGGGAAGGGTTGACATACAAATGGGGACTCTGGGAAAGGCCCTTGGCTCTTTTGGCGCCTATATCGCAGGGAGTGAAGAGCTGATCCATTATCTCGTCAATAAGGCAAGGAGTCTTCTCTATACGACAGCGCTTCCGCCGTCGGTATGCGGTTCCGCCTTGGCGGCCCTTAAGATCCTTGGGGAACGACCCGAATTGGTAAGTCAGTTAAGGAATAACGCCGCGTATTTTAGAGAAGGAATGAGAGGCTTGGGTTACCTGATCCCAGAGGGGGAGACGCCAATTCTTCCCTTAATCCTCGGAGACCCTTCCATGACTATGGACATGACTCGAAGTCTGTTTGACGAAGGGATCTATGTTCAGGGAATCCGGTCTCCCACGGTTCCTGACGGGACGTCAAGGCTTCGGATCACACTGATGGCCACCCACACCGTGGAACAATTGGATTTCGGCCTAAGAGCCTTTGAAAAGATAGGGAAAGAATGGATTCTATAAGAAACAAAGAACTTGAGGAATTAGACCGCCGTCTGATCTGGCACCCCTTCACTCAGATGAAGGATTATATAAAAGAGGTTCCTCTCATCGTCGAAAGAGGCGAAGGATCTTACCTGGTGGATATCGACGGGAAGAGGTACCTCGATGGGGTCTCTTCCCTATGGGTGAACCTCCATGGACACCGAAAGAAAAAGATTGACGATGCCATTCGAAATCAACTCGATCAGGTGGCTCACTCCACACTTCTTGGAATTTCAAACGTCCCGGCTATCGAACTGGCCAAGGAGCTTGTCGAAATCGCACCAGCCGGCTTGAGAAAGGTTTTCTATTCGGACAACGGCTCGACAGCGGTTGAGGTTGCCGTCAAAATCGCCTTTCAATTCTGGAAGCAAAAGGGAAATGGAAGAAGCAAACATACATTTCTTTCCTTTATCAATGCCTATCACGGTGATACCATTGGCTCTGTAAGCCTGGGCGGGATCGATCTTTTCCATGAAACGTATGGCTCCCTGCTCTTTCCGGTTTACCGGGCTCCCTATCCTTACTGTTATCGGTGTCCTTTGGCGAGGTCCTATCCATCCTGCGGGATGGAGTGTTTGAACAGGGTTGATGAGATTCTGTCAACCCATCATCAGAAGATCGCTGGTTTGGTCATTGAGCCCATGATCCAAGGTGCAGCAGGAATGATCACTTCTCCAAAGGGCTATGTAAAAGGAATAAGGGAATTAACGAAAAAGTACAATGTGCTTCTAATCGCTGATGAGGTGGCAACCGGTTTCGGAAGAACCGGAAGGATGTTCGCCTGTGATCACGAGTCCATCTCCCCGGACATCCTCTGTCTCGCAAAGGGGATCACAGGAGGATACCTCCCCCTGGCAGTAACCCTGACAACAGAGGATATCTTCAATGCCTTCCTCGGAGAATACAAAGAGAAGAAGACTTTCTTTCACGGCCACTCGTATACCGGAAATCCCCTGGCGTGCGCAGCTGCCGTGGCCAATTTAAAAGTGATGAAAGAAGAAAAAGTTCTCGAAAAGTTGCAAGCCAAAATTCATTTTATATCGGAAGCCTTAAAGGAATATGAGAAGCTCGGACACGTTGGGGACATCCGACAACTTGGAATGATGGTCGGGATAGAACTCGTTTTAGACAAAGCCACTAAGGAAGAATACCCTTTTGAGGATAGAATCGGGACCAAAGTGATTGGAGAAGCGAGGAGGAATGGGCTTATCATTAGACCCCTTGGAAATGTCATCGTTTTAATACCGCCATTCAGCATGTCCCAGGATGAATTGAACGAGATGCTTTCGATTACCTATCATTCGATAGAAAAGGTGACAGAAGATGGGTGAGGGGATCTTTGTCACAGGTTCAGATACAGGGGTTGGAAAGACTATCGTCACGGCGTGTCTTGTAAGTCTTCTGTCCAACAAGGGACTCGACGTGGGCGTGATGAAACCGATCGAAACGGGTTGTCCTAAGAGAAATGGTAGGCTCATTCCAAGGGACGCCACCTTTCTAAAAGCGGTATCACGTTCCAAAGATGATCTATCCCTTATTAACCCTTATCGGTTCTCAAAACCGTTGGCTCCGTTCATTGCGGCACAGATCGATCGTAAAGAGATTAAGATGGGGAAAATCTCTTCAGCTTATAAGAAGCTCAGAGAAAGGCACGATATCCTCTTCGTCGAAGGAGCCGGCGGTCTCCTGGTACCCCTCGCAAGAAAACTGACGAATCTGGATCTAATATTGGAACTGAACATCCCGACGATTGTCGTGGTTGGTTCAAAACTTGGGGCGGTTAACCATACGCTCCTTACTCTCAACTGGGCAAGAGAGAATGGGGTAAAGATTCTCGGGCTTTTGATCAATCAACCGAGTCCTATCTCAAGTTCTAGAAAAAGACTGGTCGAGAAGACGAACCCTGGGTTGATCCGGTCCTTTACGGAAGTGCCGGTCTTCGGGAAAGTTCCCTATATTCCCTTGATTTCCAAACCCCATCTCTTCTCGAAGCCGGCCTTGACGAATATTTTAGAGGCAGCGATTGACGTTGAAAAGCTCAAAGCCCAAATGGTTTAAAAGCAAATTCTTCCATCTCCTCCACGTTCCAGACGTTATATTTAGGAAGCGGGTGAAGCCGAAAAGGACGGAAGCGATCATCCTGGATGGTCTATCGCAGACTACGCCCTACCAACATCCCCCAAAGCTCTTGCCGAAGCCAAAGCCTTATCGAGGAGTAATGCCTCACTCTGTCGTGGAAAAACTCATCGGAGGATCTGATCCACGCTCCAGTGAGGTATTATATCGATGAAATTGAAAATATTTGACAAACGATATATCTCTATATCATTATGCAACGAGATTCTTCCCTTAGACGATTCGGTTCTATGACGGCTGTCAAGACCCATATCCCGAAATCGGGCACGACGGACTTCCCGTGGAAACCGCTGATCATGCTGGCTGTGGTAGCGGCGGCATTTGCCTCGGTTTATTTCACACCGGCGCGGAAGTATTTCGGGGATATCCAAAACGTCAAATACTGGCTGCTGTCGCTGGGTTGGATGGGACCGACGGCATGGATGGTGATCGTTTTCGCGCTCGTGGCCACGGGTATGCCCCGTCTGCTATTCTGTCCTATCGGCGGCTTGGCGTTCGGATTCTGGCACGGTCTACTGTGGACGCAGGTGGCAACACTGGTCGGTTATTATGCCCTGTTTCTGTTTGTACGGTGGGGCGGCCGCGATTTCGTTTTGCGCCACTGGCCGCGGGTTGGCAGGCTCAAGGAGCATTTCCACGGGCATTCGGCCGCGCTACTGGTCTTCGCCATACGCCAGCTCCCCATCAGTGGGTTGATCATCAACTTCCTGCTGGGACTGTCGCCCATCCGGCACCGCCACTTTCTGCTGGGGACGGCCATCGGGATTCTACCCGAGGCCATCCCGTTCACACTGGTAGCCAGCGGTCTGGTCAAGCTGAATAATCAAAACACACCGCTCTACATCGGAGCTGCAGTAGGGATTCTCGTGCTCGTGTGCGCTTCCCTGTGGTACTTCTCACAACATTCAAAACTGCTGGCCGAGCTGCGTGGCGCAACTCAGGCTGCGAATGAGAAAGCCACAACCCCTCCGCCCCACCAATGACGTCGTGTTACAGAACGTCCTCAAATTGAGGACCTGTTCTTGAAAAGTTTCGGAAAAGTTTCGGTTGACAGATTCGCTCAAAAGGTGTAGGTTTTATTCCATAAGCGTAAGAATATCGGAAACATGTCGGAGTCAACTTCGATTTGAGGGACCATTGGCAACGGTTCACTAATTATGGAATCATAACGCTTCCTAATCTCTTTTGCTGGCGCCGATATGAAGTTGTGTCCTGGTTTGTAAGCGCAGGAGTGGTCTAAATAGAGGAAAAGGAGGTGACAAAAATGACAAAGAAATTATTCGTAATTCTTGTAGCTCTGGTGGTGGTGGCCTTCAGTCTATCCGTCTTGGCACAAGCCATAGTTGTTCAAGGGAAAGTTGAAGCACTTGATACAGTCGCGAAGAAGGTTACCATTAACGGAACCGAATACTTACTGAGCGATCAAGCGGCTCAGGCTAAGGTTAAGGTCGGAGATATGGTTGAGGCCACTGTACAGGGAAATGTGGTGCAAACGCTCAAAGTATTTATGTGAAGGGGCTCGAGTGATTATTACGTTTCCCATGACTGGGCTTGCTGGCCGCAAAGGAGGTCTCAAGAGCAGATAATATTTAATGCCACATAACAAAGGCAGGGTCAGAAATGGCTCTGCCTTTTTCATGAATATTTCCAGCCGTAATCGTAGGTCTTTGGGAGTATTTTGCGTTGGATGGCAACAGATTAAGTACGGTCGGTTTGAATACTTTGCATTGACAGTGACACCTTTCCCTGGGAGAGGAGGTGGCAATGGGTTTGGAACGAAACTAGGTTCCGAAATCAACCTCCAAGCTATTTTTTGTGAAAGAATCCTGGGGATGACAAAACGCGATCGGGAGGATGGCAATGGCAGTAAAGATCATTATCGATCGGAGGGTCAAGAAGGGGAAGGTACCGGATTTCTTGAGATTGCTCGATGAATTGAGAAGAAAAACCATTGGAGCGAAGGGGTACATTTCAGGAGAGACCTTGCAAGCGTCCGATGATTCTCATAATTTAATTGTGGTCTCCACATGGCATAGTATTGAAGAATGGAAAAACTGGGAAAAGAATCCAGAAAGAGAGGAGATCCAAGCAAAAATTGAAAAGCTGATGGTCCGACCTACAAGAATGAAGATCTATGAAAACGCCTGAAGAGAGACAAGGCCATTCTGTATCCACCCGGGAGAGCCCGAATCTCCTGAAGGCTCGGAGAGGGATTTCCTCAGGTCGGAGTCAAAAACTGGGGGTGGGCAAGGCGGAACTGAAAACCGCCATCCCTGCTCCGGAGACCAGTCACGCCATCTCCGTGGTGGTGGAAGAAGCGAAAAAAGCGAAGGAAGAGGGAAAAGAGAAAGTCATCCTTCTCAACTGGAGCGGCCATGGAATCATGGATCTGGGTGGTTATGAATCTTATTTCAGCGGGAAACTCGTTGACTACCCATTGCCAGAGGAAGAGATGAGGAAGTCCCTGAAGGATATTGAAGGATGGCCAAAACCGAAGATCATGAAGAAGGGAAAGGTTGTCGGATAAATGAGTGGTGGAATCCTGCGGGCCCTTCTGGGTCCGTAGGATTTTTTATTGAACGAGCTTGTACCAAATTCCTCAAAGTCTACCGAAGCACCCATGATTGAAGAACATGATGCTCTCATCATCCGTTGTCCTCAATTAGGCGGCGAGGTCCCATTCCGATATTGTCGGACCGTTCATGAAAACCTTCCATGCCGAAGAATGATGGTCTGCTGGGAGTTTAGAATTGAGATATCCGAATTCCTAAGCGAACATTATTCCGTGGACCAAATCCAATGTGCCTTGACACCTCCCAACAAGACGAGGCTTGATACCATTCTCGAGCTCATCGAAAAAGCGAAAAAGATAAAAGAAGAAGGACAGTAACCCGACGTTGATCCCCGATCGGGAGGCGGTTGGTGGAATGCGGATGAAAAAATTCTCGGCGGCTCATAATTCTCAACAGTTCAAGCGGTCGCCACTCAAGCTCAAATCGTTGATAAAGGAGGTTATCATCATGGCTGAGAATCCTTTAAAGATTATCGAAAAGCTTGATCCGGAATTATTTAAGAACGTTGAAGCCATCCAGACCCTCGCCCTCACCGATGGGGTCTTACCCAGAAGAGTTAAGCTTCTGATGGCAATGGCTCTTGACGCTTCCCACGGAACCGTCGAAGGGACCAGATCGCTGACCCAGCAGGCGATGAAGGCGGGGGCTACAAAAGAAGAGGTCATGGAGACGCTGAGGGTAGCTCAATACATCAGCGGGGTAGGATGCGTTTATACTGCTGCTCATGCGTTCAAGGATCTCTTTTAGTTTCCTCCGTCATCCACCAGAGAAAATAGGATGACATCTTCTCCGATCTCGGTTATAAGATCCCGTGTCAGCCAGTGTTAAATTGAAAAGAGAATTCCGGAAAGAGGTGACGTATGAGCATCAAAAAGTGTTTGACCATTTTGATCGTTCTGCTCTTAACCTTTTTAATATTCACTCCGGTTGTTTTTGCCATTGGTGATGATAAGTATAGTCGCCGATCGCTTAAGGGTCTTAAGAAATTGTCTGTGGTGGTGCAAATTGAAAAACCGATTTCTGAGGATTTTAGGAAAGCCGGCCTTACCGAAGACCGAATTCGGACGGGTGTAGAACTGAAGCTTCAGGAGGCAAAAATCGATGTCGTATACGTCGAGAGCTTATCCTCGGATACTCCCATTCTCCATGTGGAGATCGATGGCTCAAAAAAGACCGATAAAACATTTTTATTTCTTATTGAAGTTGAACTATGGCAAAAGAGCTCTTTGAAGCGAGACCCTAAAGTAGAGGTGGTTGCCGGAACTTGGTCTGCAGGACTCTTTGGTTTAGCATCTGCCTCAAATATAGGATCCGACATGATGAGATCGATTAATAGTATGATGGATGCTTTTACTAAGGCTTACTTATCTGTAAACCCTTAAGAAAATTCCTTCGATTACGGTGCAGCAAACGAAACCGCCCTTGCCTCAAAGCGAGGGGTTTCCACCGTCCTTGGTGGGAACATTAATGCACAAAAGGAGGCTGTTAATGAAAAAAACGATAATCTTCGCGGTCGTCTTTAGCTTCACGTTATCTTTCAACGGACTCCTCTTCGCCAAGGATGATTCTTCGGCAGATCTTTCCTACCCTGAAGTTGCTGGGGATGTTCTATGGGTTAGACCTCTGGGAGTCGTGCATATCGCGTTGGGAGCAACGGCCTTCGTGATTTCCCTTCCGGTTACGATCCCCCTTAAAAAGGCGGGGGAGGCAAGAGAATTCCTCATTACGTACCCTTATTATTACTATCCTAAGAGGCCACTCCGAGAAATGTAGTTCTCGGAAGAACTGAGATAGGCTAAGTTTGGCGCACACGTCTTCATGTTGACGGAGCGAAGTATTTGAGAAACCAGTCGCGTGCGAGCTTTGCCACCCTTTCCAAAGCGCCAGGCTCCTCGAAAATTCAAGAAGACCCCTCCTTCAGAAAGGACAGACACCCGTTGCACATCCTCCGGAGTACTCTGAGTCAGCGAAAACCGGCCCGTTCACCTCGGCCTGCTCCGCGATCTTTCGGTAGCCAAAAGATAGGACTTGGTCTTTCTTGCTTCCGTAGCGATAAATAGTGATGCCTTTGCACCTCAGTTTGTAAGCAAGGAGATAGACCTTTCTCACGTCATCCACCGTAGCATCGGCGGACAGGTTGATCGTCTTCGAAACAGAATTGTCTGTATATTTCTGAAAAGCCGCTTGAATTTGCAAATGTTCCTGGGGGCTCATGTCAAACGCAGTCAAGAATACTTTCTTGACATCTCCTGGAATCCCCTTGATCTTCTGCAGAGAGCCCGATTGGGCGATCTCTGCAATCAGTTCTCTGCTGTAAAAGCCTCTGGCCCTGGCCAATTCTTCGAAATGTGGGTTCACTTCAAACAATTCAGTTCCCGACAGAACGTTCCGCACAAAGCTGATCGCAAAGAGGGGTTCGATTCCGCTCGAGCAGCCGGCGATGATACTGATCGTCCCGGTCGGAGCAATTGTATTCACCGTGGCATTGCGCACCCGAAGGCCCTTCTTCGCGTAGACGGACTTCTCGTAGTTAGGAAAGACGCCGCGCTCTGCCGCAAGGGACTGAGATGCCTTGAGAGATTCTTTGCGGACGAAGCGCATCAGCCCTTCGGCAAAATCGATGGCTCTTGGTGAATTGTAAGGAACTCCCAGCCGGATCAGCATATCCGCAAAACCCATCACGCCCAGCCCGATCTTACGGTTTGCAAAAGTAATCTTTCTGATCTGGCGCAGAGGAAATTTGTTCACTTCGATGACGTCGTCGAGAAAACGGATTCCCCAGCGAATGAATTCTTTCAACTTTTCCCAGTCAACCCCGTTTCCCTTGACCATCCTTCCCACATTGATAGAAGCCAGATTGCAGCTCTCATAGGGCAGAAGAGGCAGCTCGCCGCACGGGTTTGTGGCCTCGATTTCTCCGACCAGAGGGGTCGGATTCCTTCTGTTGATCTCGTCCAGAAATATCAAACCGGGGTCGCCGGTATGCCATGCGGCGTTGACGATCAGATCGAAGATAGACTGCGCCTTGGCAACTCCGGTTTTCTTGCCCGTCCTCGGATTGACCAGACCATACGGTTGATCGCGAATGACAGCTTCCATGAATTTGTCCGTGGCTCCGACGGATATGTTGAAATTGGAAAGGCGGTCTTTCTCGAGCTTTGCCTCCACGAATTCAAGAATATCCGGATGATCGTAGCGCAGGATACCCATATTGGCACCGCGCCTCCGCCCTCCCTGCACGATCACCCCCGTGGCTTTGTCGAAGATCTCCATGAACGAGACCGGCCCCGAGGCCTCTCCTTTCGTTGAGGCCACGAGGTCGCCCTGAGGTCGCAACCGTGAGAAACTGAACCCCGTGCCTCCACCGGTTTGGTGGATTCTGGCCATATCCTTTAATGCCCTGAATATGCCTTCTATGGAATCCTCCACAGGAATCACAAAGCAGGCAGAAAGCTGCCCGAGGGATGTCCCCGCATTCATGAGCGTCGGCGAGTTCGGCATGAACTCCAGGCTCCGCATCATGTGATAAAAATGCTCTTCCGCTTCCTCCAGGGTGACACGGGATTTAAAATTTCTCTCTCCCTGTGCGATATGAGAGGCAACCCTCCGAAAAAGCTCACTCGGAGTTTCGATGAGCTTTCGGTCGTCGCCTTTCAGGAGGTAACGCCTTCTCAGTACCTCAACGGTATTCAGGGGCAATTTCAGGTCGTCTTTCAAACCCAGCGCCGATTTGGCCAATCGCACTTCGCGTCGCCTCTCCCTGTAAAGAATGTAGGCTTTTGCGATGTGGTTATAGCCTTCTTCCATCAACGCCGCTTCAACGATATCCTGGACGGCCTCTACCGTCGGAGTCCTGTTTCTGAAAGCGGAAACGATCTTTTGAATCACCGCACCGGTGACAGCAGAACTGATCCTTGCCGACTTCGACTCGTCCTGCAGCACTTCGTAAGCCGCTCTTTCAATCGCCTTCTCAATCTTCTGACGGTCAAAAGGAACAACGGAGCCATCCCTTTTCTTGATCTGTCGGGGCAGCGTGCGTTTAGCCATATCCATCACCTCGGTTTCTTTGGGAACGACAGCAAAATTTTCCCTTAAATATAATATACTAAATTCCCGAAGATATTTAAACCATTAGTATATGAGGTACCCCGATGGTTGGAGGCATTCTTCCACGAACCGAGTTGACAGGTCTTTGCTATAAATGAACAATTGCTGAGCCTCGGTGCCGTCTTAATAAGAAAGGGTTGTCGAGTTTTTCACATGGGTTGATTTTTTAAGGAAAGATGGACAAATTTAAATATACGGAGATGATGGGTTAAAAAGTCTATCCTTGGGGAGGGACGGAGACATGAAGAGATGTTTAGAACAATGGTCGTTGAAGATAGCTCTTCGTTCAGAGAAATAATCAAATACAACCTACGAGATCAATTTCCTTCGATGGGCGTCATCGAAGCAGCAGACGGGGTAGAGGCGTTTCAGAAAATCGATTCTGATCATCCAAATCTAATCTTTATGGACATCGGCTTACCCGGAGAAAACGGCCTTGAATTAACCAGGAAGATTAAAGCGGATCACCCGGACGTCATCATTATTATCCTTACGAGTCATGACTCGCCGGAATATCGAGAGGCCGCCATCCGATACAAGGCTGATTACTTCTTTTCCAAGGACTCACTACTAAATAACGGGGTGCTCACACTGGTCAAATCCATTTTATTAGAAAAAGGGTTCAATGCGGATGGTTCGGATAGCTGATAGGTTGCGCCTCCATTACGGCTTTCTCCACGGGTAACCGCTCTCTGCAACAAACCGACTTCTTGCCAAACGCTTGACTCCATGCCACCCACTTCTTATACTTCAGTTTTGTCGGATTGCATCATGAAAAATAGGTTATGGCGTCGATGAAAAATGATCTGGAGCTCTTTTTCAAGCCGAGGCATATCGCTATCGTCGGCGTTGCACGATCCGGGTTTAGTTTCGGGGGCATGAGTTTTCTACAGAAACTCCAGGAGGCCGGCTTCCCCGGACCGCTTTTTCCCATCAACCCGAACGCGACCGAAATCCGGGGTCTCCAGGCTTATCCCGACCTTTCTTCCTTACCCGTCGTGCCCGATCTCGCGATGGTGTGCGTAGCCGCAGCCCAAGTGCCCGCTATTCTAAAGGAATGCGGCCGGATCGGCCTGCGGCACATCCATATCCTGACCTCCGGGTTCAAGGAAATTGGAACGGAGGAAGGAAAGCGGCTCGAGGAAGAGATTGCTTCCATCGCGAAGGAAGAAGGCCTTCTCATCATCGGACCTAACTGCATGGGCCCGTACTGTCCGGCTTCGGGCCTGACAGCGTGGGGAGCGATACCCGGGGCGAGCGGGCCATTGGGTATCATTTCGCAGAGCGGAGCCATTACGCAGCGCCTGACCGAATATGCCTATTCCCTCGGTATCGGAACGGACAAAGCCGTTAGCGTTGGCAATGAAGCCGTTCTCGATTGCCCGGATTTTCTCGAGTTCATGGGTGAGGATGAAGGCATACGGGTCGTCGCTCTCTACATCGAGAGCATGAGAAACGGGAGAAGGTTCTTTGAGTTGGCACGGGAGATAAGCAAAAAGAAACCCATGATCGTCATGAAAGGTGGAGAGACCGAAGTCGGAACACGCACTGCGGCCTCTCACACGGGTGCCATGGCCGGGGAGCGGATGGTTTGGGATGCCTTTTTCCGTCAAACAGGGGTAATTCACGTAGGATCGCCAGACGAGTGGATGGACGCGATCTTCGCCTTTGCATTTTTACCCCCGCCCACCAGTTCCGGGGTCTTTGTAATGGGCATTGGCGGCGGCGCGAGCGTCGTGAGCAGCGACACGTGCATCTTTGAGGGTCTCAACGTCCCCTCTCCTTCACTCGTTACCATGGAAAAACTCCGTGAGACCGTGCCGATCGCAGGTTCTATTGCAGGAAATCCCCTGGATGACTTCCAAGCCTCTGTCAACCCGGCCTACTTCGGAACGATATTGGACCTTGTTTACCAGGACCCAGCGATGGGGATGATCATCGCGGAGCGGCTGATTCCGAGAAGTGCATTCCACACATTTCACCGTTTCGATTCGGTTTCGCCGACGATCGAGCAGCTGAAACGAAGAGGCAGCCGGAAGCCTGTCGTCTTCGTGATCGACTCCGAAGGCGGCGATCCGGAGCTGGCGGCACAAGGGGCCACCTTGCGGGCAGAATTCGGAAAAGGGGGCATCCCTGTCTACCCCTCGATGAAGCGGGCCGCCCACGCCCTCGCTCATCTGTATCGTTATTATCACCGCTTGAACCAAATGAAGCCGCCGGATTTTTAACCTGGCGTCAGGCTTAAATATCGATATCATCGCAGGCTAACGCTTACAACTATAAATGAAAATCATACCTGTTTGGGCGGTAGGTTCCCTTGTCCTTCAACTTTCAAATCAGGGACGATCATCATCGTCGCCGTCCCATGGGCTAAAAGATTTCCTTCTGCACTGTTGATGTAAGCCTCTCCCAAAGCCAACGTCTTCCCTATCTTGATGCAACGGCCTTTTGCAACAAGTCTCCCTTTCTGAATCGGGGCGAGATAATTCACTTTCATCTCCACCGTCGTGAGTCCCATTCCATCCCTCACCTGGGGGAAAACAGCCCAAAAGGCGACTGCGTCGATAACCGAAGCGATCAACCCTCCATGAACATAGCCAAAAGGCTGGAGATGTTTCTCCTCCAGCTCAACCTCCAAGACGCAGGCTCCCCACTCGAGATCCTTTATCTCCATCGAGAGAAGCGAGAAATAAGGGGATCGGTTTATAAGCGTTGATAGGGCCTCTTTGTATTTGGGGTTTAATTTCGACTTAGATATCATTTCCCCTCCTTTTGATTGTGATTAGTCAGTCCATAATTTTGTAGGCACTGAAACCTAAATCCCTTCTGCTCTCCCTTTACAAAAGGGAGTCCCGCGTTTCGCGGGATTTGGCAAAGAGGGGTCAGGGGAGATTTTCAGAACAATATTCTGCCGAATTATGGACTCATCAGTGAACATTGTAAGAGTCTTTGTGATTTCCATGGTTAAACGGCGCGGAGCGACTCGACGATATTCATCCGCGACGCCCGGACTGCCGGCAACACGCCCCCGACAAACCCCATGATCAGGGAAAACCCAAGACCTTTCCAAACAATGTCAGGGGTGAGGGTGAAGCTAAAGGCGAGTTCGGAAAACGTCTGGAAATTCAGCGTGGAGATCGTGAAAAGCTGCAGAAAAGAAGCAAGGAACAGGCCGATGCAACCGCCGATGAGCCCCAGAAACAAGGCTTCTACAATAAAGGCTCCCAGGATGTTGACCTTCTTGAAGCCCAGGGCGCGCATGGTTCCGATCTCGCCGGTACGCGTGGCCACTGCCGAATACATGGTAATCATGGCACCGATCACGGCACCGAGAGAGAAGATGATGGTCAATGCCGTCCCGAGGATTCGAAGGAATCGAGCCATTCTCTCCGATTGCTCCGCGTAGTAACGATTCTCGCGCTTCACATCCAACGACAGGCGTGGATCGCTGTCGATCCGTTTCTTCACCGTTTCGAATTCGGATGGATCGCGCAGCTTGAAGATGACGGATGAATAGACCGTCCTGCGAAAGGCCTGCATGAGTTGATTCGCATCGCCCCAGATCTCCGAATTGAACCCCGTGTTGCCCGCGTCGAAGATCCCCACCACCCTCCAATCCCGCATCGCGAAACGGAGGGTTTCACCAATACCACCCCCTTTAAACCGCTCTGCAATGCTCCGGCCCGCGACGATCTCCGACAAACCCGATTTCGGCATCCGGCCTTCTATCAGTTTCACCTGGGGTCGTAGGGCAAGTGAGCTGGCGCCAATCCCTCGAATCACGACGTTGGACAGCGCGTTCGTGTCCCGTTTGGGAAGGGCGAAGAGCACGACCATCTCTTTCGCAAGCAGCGTTTGCCCATCTTCCCCAATCGCTGCTTCGGGCTGAGTCCCGACGATAGAAGCCTGCTGCCGGGTCACCCCGCTCATCACTTCGGATGTGGACCCTTTTCGTATCACCACGACGTTGTCATACGAACCGGTCTCAACCAGCGTCTTCCGAAGCCCTTCGGCCAGCATGAGAATGGCAGCAAAGACAAACACGACCAGGGTCATGCCCGATGCAGTGAGCACAGTGGTCAACCGCCGCGTCCAGAGGTTCCGGAAGCTATACGAGATGGGAAGTCCCACTTACCCCTCCATAATTCTTAAGGGTTCCAGGGGGTCTAGGATTCTGGGGTTCAAGCGGATAAATAACTAAACTATACTGAGTATGTAACGGAACTCAAAATTAAGATTCTTCAAAACACTTGAACCCTTGACCCCTTGAATCCTCAATATTGCCCTCTACCCGATCCTCCTCAGTCCGTCGGCGATACGGATTCTTAGAGCACGCCAGGTCGGAATGATAGCTGCACAAAGACCAACCAGGACAGAAGCTCCGATATCCATGTAAATGGTCTCGATCTCCACCCTAAAGGTCGGAAAGTAAGTGCCGACAAGCTTGCTAAACTCTCTTGCCGCGGGAGGAGTGAAGGCTATTCCGATGGCGCAGCCGATCATGGTGATCAAGAGAGATTCTCCCACGATCATGCCGGCGATACGCCAGCCCCTGTAACCCAGGGTTTTGAAAATGGCATATTCTCCAATCCGCTCCCGGGCTGTCATCGCCATGGTGTTCGCAGCCACTGCGATAATGATGATGATCACAACGAAGGAAACCAGTTGGATAGCGACAATGATGGCATCGGCCATGGAGATGAAGGAGAGAAAGAAAGCCTTTTCGGTTTCGGTGAGGGTTTCAGCCAGTGAATTCTTAAAGGTTTTGTCTATGGCCTGAGCCACTTCCGCAGCACGATTCGGGTCTGCCACCTCGACGATGTACCAGCCCACCTGATCGGCGCGGCGAGGAGCAGTCTTTTTGAGCCACTCATTCAGGTAATCCCAGTGGAAAAAGAAGACCCTCTCATCCGTGCTTTCATCCCTTCCGTGGTAGATGCCCCGGAGCACGAACTCCCAGTTACCCGGAAAGACGACACTCTTCAATGCAATGATGTCCCCGATTCGCCAGTGGTACTGCTCTATAAGTTTTCGTCCTGCGACACACCCTTTTCGGTCGTGAAGAAAAGTCTCTTTTTGATCTGGAGGCACAATGAATTCCGGGTACAGCTTCATATAGTTTCTCGCCTCGATGGCGTAATTGGCAAAAAAATTCTTTTCGTCTTTGTAGACCCCTGCGAACCAGTTTCCGTAAGAAATCTCCCTCACCCCATCGATCTCTCGAATCTTATCTTTATAGGAAAGGGGAAGCGGAAAGATGAGGGAGATGGCGTTTCGAGTGATAAGACGGTTTGCCGAGGAGGCCTTGACGCCTGCATACCAGGAGCCGACGAAGGTCCTGAGCAGTCCGAAGGCAAGAATGGCGATGGTGATGCTTAGAATGGTCAGAGCGGTACGGAGCTTATGGCGGAAGGCGTTTCTAAGGAGCAGCTTCAGGATGTACATCGTTCAGGATACCTTTTTCGAGATACCGGATGGTATGCGCCTTTTTTGCCGCCCGCGGGTCGTGGGTCACCATAATAATGGTTTTATGCGATTCACGATTGAGCCGGTCCATCAGGTCGAGAATCTCCTCAGCCGCCACCCGATCGAGATCTCCGGTCGGCTCATCGGCCACCAGGATGGTTGGATCGGTGACAATGGCGCGCGCAATGGCCACCCGCTGCTGTTCGCCTCCCGAGAGTTGGCCAGGATAATGATCCATCCGACTGGCAAGGTTGACCACCTGGAGTGCCAGTTCCACGTGACCGCGCCGCTCTCTGCGAGAGAGGCCGGTGAGCAACAGGGGAAGCTCGACGTTTTCGAAGGCTGTCAGCACAGGGATGAGATTGTAGAACTGAAAGATGAAACCTACATTGACCGATCGCCACACGGCCAGCTCGGTTTCTGTGAGTCCTGTAATATCGACGCCCCCTACCCTGATGAGTCCGCTGTCTAGGTGGTCAAGGGCTGCGATCAGGTTGAGAAGAGTGCTCTTTCCCGAACCCGAAGGTCCCATCAATGCAAGGAATTCGCCTTCGGCAATATCGAGATTGATATCCACCAGCACTGGGATCGTGTGGGTCCCCCTGCGGTAGGATTTGTTCACGTGCTCTATTTCGACAATCGGTGCTTTGTTTTCCATTCACTTCTCTTCTATTTTAATCTTTGAGCCATCCCTCAGTTTATTGGAAGGATTTAGCACAACCCGGTCCCCCACCTTCACGCCTCCAAGGACTTCTACCATGTCACCCATGGGGCGCCCAAGGCTAACGGGGGTCTCGCCCACCCTGTCCCCTTTGACGAGAAAGACCGTTTTCCTGTCTTTTCGATTCACCAAGGCCGTCTGGTTAAGGGCGGTTCGGGGTTTCTCTTCTTCTGCCTTCACCAAACGGGAGAGAAAAGCAACCTTTGCCGACATCTCCGGCAATATGCGGCTATCTTTATCAATGAAACGAACCTTGACCATGACGGTCGCCTTGCTCCGGTCAGCGGTGGGCACAATCATGTGAATCTCACCACGGAAGCGCTGATCCGGCAGAGCATCGAGCTGAATCTCGCATGGCTGGCCAGGCCTGACCTGGCTCAGATTCGATTCCGAGACATCCGCCTCCACCTCGAGAGAATTCATATCGGCGATGGTGACCACAGAGGCCTTGGCATTGGCGGCTGCGCCAAGGGGGGTGACGATATCCCCCACATCCGCATCCTTGGTCAACACGACGGAGTCAAAGGGAGCACGGATCAGCGTATATTCCAGGAGGGCTGCCGCACCCTCCAGGGCAGCGGTATTCGCCTTCAATACGGCCTCTGCCGCGGCAACGGCAGCAACGGCTTTATCGTAACGGGCTACGGCATCATCATAAGCTTGTTGGGCCACAACTCCCCGGGAGAGGAGCTCTTTGTTACGGTTGAACGAGAGCGTTGCATCTCGAAGCTCGGCCCGGGCTTGGTCAAGGTTGAATCGGGCCACATTGACGTTGGCTGCTGCCTGATCCTTGGTCGCGCTGACATCCTGATTCTCCAGACGGGCAACCACCTGGTCCTTCTTTACGATGCTTCCCTCTTCAACGCCCAGCCAGATGAGGCGTCCGGTCACCTTGGATGCCAGGGCTGACTTGCGCTGGGCGACTACATAACCGCTTGCATTCAGCATTGTAAAGGCCTGGGACGGGTAAAACTGTGCGACCGTAGCCACCTGAACCTGCACAGAAGGCGTGAAGACGCCTTTGGCAGAGAGCGAGGCCAGCAAGATGATTAAGATCACCGCCAACGTCGCGTAAACGATCTTTTTTCTCCTTCTCGGACGAAAAACGACTTTGGACTTGTCGATCTTCAGTTTTAAAAGGTCTTCGTTTGCCATGGAATACGGCCTGTCTCCATTCTATACAACCGTATAATTCTCATAGAACATGGGTTATTTGTCAAATCAAAAAACCTGATTTTCTGTCCTGGCCGTATCTACCCCTCGATCACGGTCATAAAACAGTCTCTAATCTTTTCTTGCTTCACCCTTTTACTTGTGCGAAGATATTGATGAGGACGGAGCAGGGTTATTTCAACGACGGCTGAAAATTGATAAGGGAGGGGAAAATGGGAGATATCGTCCATACGTCACGGATCAAGATCGTCAGGGAAAAGGGGCCCACACGAAGGGCGATGATCGAAGGATTCAACGAGCCCATCTATTACGGCGTCCATGGCGGGATCAAACGATTCTACAAGATCGAACCTGAAAAAGAACATGCCGCGACGCTCGACCATATTGTCGCCGCAACGGCTGCCTGAATGATGGGAACCCTGGCCACGCTGTTGGCCGGAAAAAAGATACTCACTCCTGAGGACCGCTATTGGACAGACGTGGAGGGAGATGTCGAGAACGTGAACAATGTTTTGAAGATTACCCAAATTCGGGCAACATACCATCTGAAAGCACCCGAAGGAAAAGCCGGCGAGGCCCGAGAGGCCTTCTCCTCGTACTTACCTTTTTGCCCTGCGGCTCAGAGCGTGATCGGCTGCATCGCTATCCGGGATGATCTCGTGGTGGAGGAGGTGAGCGAATGAACCGACCTCGCATTTCTCCGTTTGCTCTCATTGGATTCCTTCTTGCGGTTCTGGCTGCTCTGGCAGCCATGCTGGCAGGGTTCGGAACCCGCTGGGAGCTATGGCATTTCAGAACAGGGTTTGTCATTCTTGGGTGGGCGGCCTATGCCGGCATAGCGGCAGCTCTGGTCTCTCTTACCAGCGCCATCTTTACGTGGCCAACCACATTGCGCCGGGGGTTCCTCATCTCGATCTTCGGACTCGTCATCGGGGTTCTGGTTTTTGGCATTCCGTGGTGCTACTGGCGCACCGCACAGCGTGTCCCGGCCATCCACGATATTACGACAGATATGGAGAACCCACCCCGCTTCGTTTCTATCCTGCCTCTGCGGAAAAATGCACCCAATTCGCCGGAATACGGCGGACCTGAAATCTCTGCCAAACAGCGAGCCGCCTATCCTGACCTGGCTCCGGCAATGCTTTCCGTTCCGTCGGATAAGGCCTTTGAGCGAGCCCTGACTGCCGCCCGTAAGATGGGATGGGTCATTGTGGATGCGAACGCCGCGGAGGGACGCATCGAGGCAACGGACACAACGTTCTGGTTTGGCTTCAAAGATGATATTGTTGTGCGCGTCACCCCTGCTGATCATGGAAGCCGTGTTGACATACGCTCTGTCTCACGGGTCGGAAAAAGTGACTTGGGGAAGAATGCCAGACGAATCCGGAAGTATTTGAAAGAAGTTGGCGCCCTATTCCACGCGGTCTGATTCATCTTTTCTTTTTCTGCTGGTTCCTATTGTAAATGATCCTCAGTCCTTCGAGGGTTAAGAATTCATTGACCTCCTCAATCGTTTCTGATTCGGCAGCGATGAGGTCTGCCAGGCCTCCGGTCGCAATCACCTTAGGGTTCGACCTCACCTCTTTCTTCATCCTTCTGACGATCTCGTCGACGAGGCCTACATAACCGAAAAAGATACCCGATTGCATGCTCTGAACAGTATTCTTCCCGATGACGTGTTTCGGTTTGACGATTTCGACTCGGGGAAGCTTGGAAGTCCTCTGGAACAACGCCTCTGCCGAAATCCCGATCCCTGGTGCGATGGCGCCGCCCATGTATTCACCTCTGGGGGAGACGTAATCGAAGGTGGTCGCCGTTCCGAAATCCACCACAATCAAACTCTTCTTATGCCTCGCGTAGGCGGCGACGGCATTGACGATCCGGTCCGCTCCCACCTCCACAGGGTTCTCATAGGCGATGACTATTCCCGTATCCATATCCGGTCCGACAATGAGAGGGGTCACATGAAAATATTTTTCAGCCATTCCCTGCAGCATGTCCAGAACCGGAGGGACGACGGAGGAGATGATCAACCCCTCGAAATCTCCAATATTGAGATGATCGAACTGGAAGAGATCCCGAAACATGATTCCCCATTCATCAGCCGTCTTCCCCTTTTCTGTCCAGATCCGCCAATGATCGACCAGGACATCGCCGTCAAAAACTCCCAGGACGGTATTCGTATTCCCCACGTCAATGACCAATAACATAAGACCTCCTGTCTCGGAATCCAGGGCGTTGAAAGTGGCATGCGGTTAATGAAAAAATAATTTCAAACTTCTGCTCTCTCCTCTGCACTTTCTACCTTCCACCTTCTACTTTCGATATTCAACGTCTCCTGCCATCACCCTTCTCTGTTTCTTGTTTTCTGTCTCCAAGATCAAGGCCCCATCCGAATCCACGTCGATGGCTGTGCCAACGACAGTCTCCCCGAAGGAAGTGACTTTGACTTTTCTCCCTTTGATGTCAGCCCGGTCCCGCCACGCCTTGAGAACAACGGCCCCGCCTTCTTCCAAGAAGATCGAGTACCACCTCTCCAGTTCAAGGAGAAGGGATTGGAGAAAATCCTTTCGCGAAACCGTCTGCCCCATTTCTATCTTCAACGAAGTGGCAATGGATCGTATCTCTTTCGAAAACTGCCCCTCGTCCATGTTGAGGTTAACGCCGATTCCGAGGATCACAAAATGGACTCGGTCCATTTCCGAGTGGATCTCATTGAGGAGCCCGGCTACCTTCCGATCCCGGAGCAAGATATCATTGGGCCATTTGATCAAAGGGAGAAGTCCGGAAAACTTCCGGATGGCATCTGCCGTAGCGACGGCCGCCATCAGGGTGATAAGGGGGGCTTGATGAGGCGGAATTCTCGGTCTCAGGATAACCGAAAGATAAAGGTTCAACGAAGGTGGAGAGAACCATTGCCTTCCCAGCCTCCCCCTCCCTTTTTCCTGCGACTCCGAGATCACCACCTCTCCTCCCTCAGCACCGTTGAGGGCCAATTGATAGGCTTTAGAGTTCGTCGAATCGATGGTTTGGAAATGATGGATTCTCTTCCCCATCCAATTCGTCCTCAGAGCGGGTTTCATCTCGGATGGCGTGAGAAGATCGGGGGATTGAACCAACCGGTACCCCAATCGCGGCGAGCCTTCAATTTCATAGCCCAGCGCCCTGAGCCGCTCTATTCTCTTCCATACGGCGGTCCGGCTTACTTTCAAGCGGCGGCTGATTTCCTGCCCTGAGAGAAAGTCGGAGGTGTGCTCCCTCAAGAGCTGGAGGATGTCATCGTCCATCATTGATCCCTAAGGGCTCAAGGGGTCGAGGATTCCGGGATTCGAGGAAATGCGAGAAAAGATTTTTGCTTAACCGCTAGACCCCTTGAATCCTTGACCCCTCTTAACCCATCCTGTTTTTAAGAAATCACTTTGTCATAGCGGGAAAATTGCATGGAGAAAGTTCCTCTCCCCTGGGTGAGGGACCTTAAATCGGTTGAATACCCGAACATTCGAGTCAGCGGAGAGATGGCCTTGATCATGGTAACCCTACCCTTTGGGCTAATCGCTTCGACGGAACTCTTTCTCGCCTTTAAATCTCCTACGACCTCGCCCATAAACTCCTCAGGGACGATAATATTGACCTCCATCATTGGCTCCAGGAGAACAGGTTGGGCTTTCCGGCAACCCTCCCGCAAGGCATTGGAAGAAGCAACCTTGAGAGCAAGCAGGGAGGGATGATCAGAATCGATATTCGCTTTCAACAATGTGATGCGCAGGTCGGTCATGGGGTAACCCAAAATCACTCCTGCCATGGAGGACTCTCGAATTCCTTCCTCAACGGAGAGAAGCCCTCCGGCTGGCAGGATCCCTTCCGGCACCTCCGAATGAAACTCGATTCCCCTTCCCCGCCTGTTGGGCGAGATTCGCAAGAAGACCTCCGCAAAATGTTTGACCTCGTCCATCTCCTTTGCGAATTTGGCTAACGATTCTACCTCTTTTTCTATTGTCTCTCGGTAAACGACCTGCGGCTTCCCCACATTCACTTCCAGGTGATATTCGGTCAGGAGTCGATTGACCAGCACGTCCAGATGCAGTTCCCCCATCCCTGAGAGAATGGTCTGGCCCGTGTCTTCATCCAATTTGACATGGAAGGTGGGGTCTTCTTCGCTCAACTTCGTGAGCGATTCGGTCAGTTTTTCTTGATCCCCGCTGGTCCTGGGCTCCACGGCAATGGACATGACAGGTTTATAAAAGTCGATGGACTCGAGAAGGATGGGACGGCTGCGATCGCAGAGCGTGTCTCCTGTGGTGGTCTCCTTCAATCCCATGACCGCCGCGATCTCGCCTGCCTTTGCCTCTTCGACCCGTGTGCGCTGGTGGGCGTGCATCTGAAAGATTCTCGAGATCTTCTCGCCCTTTTTCAAACGGGGATTATAAACCTCCTTTCCCACCTTAAGCACGCCGGAGTAGATCCGGATATAGACCAGCTTCCGGCCTTCATCCATCATCACCTTGAAGGCCAGGGCGGAGAAAGACTCTTCGTCCTTGGCCATTCGGATCTCCCTTTCTCCTGTCACAGGATTCGTTCCTTCCATCGGTGGGATGTCGAGAGGAGAAGGAAGGTAGTCCACAATCGCATCGAGGAGGGGTTGAATCCCCTGATTTCTGAGCGCAGCACCACAGAGCACGGGGACGGCCTTCGTCGAGATGGTCGCCCTCCTCAGGGCTGCCTTCATTTCAGATTCCGCGATCTCTTCACCATTAAGATATTTTTCCGTTAGGCGATCGTCCATCTCGGCAATGGATTCGATCAGCTTGGAGCGATAAAGGGAGGCCTCTTCCTGCATCTCTTTGGGAATGGATATTTCTTTAAATTCCGCCCCCAGGCTGCTCTCGTCCCAGACAATTCCTTTGGATCGAATGAGATCGATCACTCCGATAAACCGATCCTCCGCACCGATGGGGATCTGTGTGATCAGGGGATTTGCTCCCAGGCGCTCAACCATCATTCTCACGGTCCCGAAGAAATCCGACCCGATTCGGTCCATCTTGTTGACGAAGGCCATTTTCGGAACCCGGTACTTATCCGCCTGATGCCACACCGTCTCGGATTGAGGCTCCACTCCTTCCACGGCGCTGAAGATCGCAATGGTCCCGTCCAAAACCCTGAGCGAGCGTTCCACTTCAATGGTGAAGTCCACATGGCCAGGAGTGTCGATGATATGAACAGTGTTCCCCTTCCATTCGACCGTCGTGACGGCTGACGTGATGGTAATTCCCCTCTCCTGTTCCTGCTGCATCCAGTCCATGGTGGCTGTCCCATCATCCACCTCCCC
>Ga0326728_10004429_pt1 | contig 41572 bp, 27 predicted proteins | sample MB3enrmetagenome_FD_207602 | JGI IMG/M metagenome (GOLD analysis project Ga0326728, IMG submission 207602) | Lab enriched peat soil microbial communities from McLean, Ithaca, NY, United States - MB31MN | ecosystem: Environmental > Terrestrial > Soil > Wetlands > Peat | place: USA: New York... | reverse complement strand
CGGATTGTCCGCATTGGCGACTCCGTCCGTGACAACTGTCACCGCGAGCCGCTTGCCCCATTCTTGGGCTCGGGCCTCCTCGCCCGGTTCGAGGTGATTTTGCAAGGTGACGAAGAAGCTCTCGGGCTTGGCCACCTCCGCAAACCCGTGCCTGCGAAGCTTTCGGCTGATTACCCTCGACGCCCTCCCTCTGAGAACTGCCGGACCTTTGAAGCGGGTGTCGAAGGCAGCAACCTTTGTGTGGCCACGGCCCAGCGACCGGAGCCAGTCACTCACGCCTGGGCCTTGGGCGTCGCGATCGAGCGCCAGATCGTTCTTGGGTTTTAGCGCAGTTGCGCCCGCCCACTTGCGGGTGCGGGTTCGACTCATGCCGTGAAAATGGGTCGGACCGCCCACCACGAGCAGATCGGAGTCACCCAACCGCTCGCGGCCTGCCTCAACCACCGGGACCACGATCACGTTGTCCACCGGCTCAAGGCCCTGGCCAATACCCTTGCCAATGGCATCGGCGATCGCGTGCGTGTTACCAAACATCGACTCGTAGACGACCACCGCCCGCATGGTCACACCTCCTGTGCCCGCCGACCTTTGAAGCGGGTCTTACGCCGAGCACGCTAGCTCTGCCCGCCCCTCTCGTTCTTATGACCCCGGCACAACCCGGGCGAGTCTGTTCGGCCACAGAGACATCCCGAACCCTGGACGGGATATGTCGTTCAGACCAGCCACAGCCCAGGTCGACGGCCGGCGCTCGGCTCCGGCACGTGATCCCGACGGTTCACGGCAGTTAGCGCCCGAACTGGCTCCGTAAGCGGCGGAGCTAACCGACACCTAACGACGCACGGAACACCGACGAGTCGTCGCAGCTCAGCCACCCAGATCGACTGTTCGTTGTTCGTCCGCGCCGGTCACACTCGAGTCCCTCGTCGGCCTTTGCGAGCGCACTGGTGTGGGACATCTCGTGATCACCGGTCGTTCAGCACCTGGTCCAGTTCGTCGGCGACGTCCAGGTCGTCGAGCGGAACGGCGTGGGAGTAGTGCCGCAAGGTCGTGGACGGGTCCCGATGGCCGAGACGGGCCTGAGCCTTGAGCAGCTTGCCCTTCTCCACCAAGTGGGTGGCGACGCCGTGGCGGAGCCGGTGCAGAGCTGGGTTTTCCACGCCGGCCGAACGACCGAGACGACGGAACTTGTGGCTGAGGGCGTCCGCGGTCATGAAGGTCTCCCGAGCAGGAGTCGGGGCGAACAGCCAGTCGCCCATCGGTGTCGGTCTCGGTTCGGCCCACGAATCGAACTGGTGACGTATGAGAGCCACAGTCGTAGCCCCGAGGGTCACGCGTCGCGCGCGGGACGACTTCGTGGATCCGAGCACACCGTGGGACAAGCCCCGCTCGATGGTAAGCACGCGCCCGTCGATATCTCCGAGGCGTAGCACAGCCAACTCGCCCCGGCGGGCTCCGCAGTCGGCGGCCAGCCGCACCAACAACAAGTCCTGTTCGGCACTGAACAACGAGCGCAGCCGCCGAGGCGACGCGGGCTCGGTAACAAGGAAGGCCGAAGCCCGCTCCACTTCTTGTTCTGCGTAGCCGAGTAGCTGGCGCACCTCGGCCAAGCTGTGGTGACGACGCGGTTGGGGTCGAGCCGGGCCGCGCACACCCGCCAGTGGGTTCGACCGCAGGAGTTCCTCGGCGACCGCCCACGACAGCGCCGAACGCAAGACCAGCCAACGCCCTGAGACCGTCGGGACCGACAAGCCCTCTGCCTGCCACCTTGAGATAGCGGCCCGCGCGTCACCGGCCGTCAGATTAATCAGCCGGTGGCGACCGAGGGGATCTGCGACGAGGGCTTTAAGGACCGAGGCATGCGAGATCACCGTGGCCGGCTTCCCAAAGATGCGGTGCGCGTCTATATCGGTCCAAAAGGCCGGCCGTGGTCAACCGCGCTCCCTCAGATGTGATGGCTACGCGGGTGACGCCCCACAAGTCGACAAGTTCTCGTCTTTGCCGTTGGGCGTATTCGGCGTCGCCGTGGACACTGAACGATCGCTGACAGCTTCGCCCATTGCCCGGGTCGAAACCGACGACCACCCGGATCTCCCAGACTCCCGGAGATCGCTCCCGGACAGATCCCGCGCCGCGCTTCGATCGCCTCTCAACAGGGGTCGTATCCCTATAAGTCGAGCTCATCCCTACAGCTATAGGGATTCTTATAGGGACGAGCGAACCTCCCGACGGCGCTCCGAGGCTCCGGCAAGCCATCTACCAGGACTTTTGCTAGCGCGCTCGGAGGAACTCGAATCCCCAACCTTCTGATCCGTAGGCTCGTCCAGAACGCTGTACCGCGGGTCGTCCGCAACGGCGTGCAACTGCGTGCGACGCTCTGGGACGGGTTTGTTGGCTCGAATGTTGGCTTTTTTGCGCCGCCTCTGACGGTGCCGGATCCGACTACCACGGGTTGTCATCCCGCGGCTCTGGACGGCTGACGCACCCATGGGGAGAGCCGTTGTACGTACTTCTCCACCGGACGATCCGCGTTTTCAACCCCACCTCCACGGGGGGATAGGTGATAGCGAGGCCTGAAACGTCCGCGGCTTCAGAGCTAGCGTCCTTCCGGTGGGCCTCCCGGCCCACAAGAAGGACGCAAAAAGGAGCTCATAGGCGCCGCCACTGTGACCGACGGCAAGCCGTCGCGCGAAGCGCTCGGGGTTCAACGGTCGATGATGACGACCGTGACACCAGTGCGCTCGTCAGTCATCTCCCGGCTGATGTCCGCTTCCAGGCCACGCGGGTTCTCCAATCGACCCTCGTAGTCGAAGACGAGGCAGATCAGATGGCGAACATCTGAGCGTTCTGCGTATCGCGCGCGGTCTACGATCAGCTCCTCACCGAGCTTCGCCGAGTTGAGCGACTCGCGGGTGTGCTTGAGCTCGATGGCGAGCTTCACATCCGGGAGGAAGAAGTCGATGCGAGAGTTGCTCCCCGCGTACTCCGGCACGTAGTTCTCGGAGCGAATGTCGTCGAAGAACATCCGAAGTAGTCCTCGGAGGAAGTCCTGGTTGTCGTACTCGTCGACAAGGGATGTGCGCTCACCGTGACGCCTGCTGAGCTCTCGGTGCACGTACAGCGAGCGTTGGGCGAGTGTGACGACGGTCTGGATCGCGTCGAGTCGCCCGTTCGCGAATTCGAAGCTACCGACCGAGCGGTCAGTGGTCAGCGATCCAGAAAGGAAAAGCTCCGCCATGACCGCGATCCAGCGGACTTTTTCCTCGGCAGACCGGTGAACGGCCCCATGATCTCCTGCGGCAAAGCGGTCCGCCTCGTCCCTGCCTAGGAGGGCGTGTTGCCGAGTCAGATGATTCGCCTGCGCAAGATTCGAGAGTCGGGGGTGGCGTACGAAGAACTCGCCGTGCTCAGCAGCGACGAGGTCGTCGAGATCGAAGGCCCGATCCTGTGGAACCCGGTAAGGGGCTTCCTCCCCGAGGAGGTACCGGTATCGAGACTCGAGGGCGGTGAAGCCGTAGTCCGCCTTGTTCATATTCCAGTGGATGATCGTGACCGTCGGGTTCTGCTTGATCATCTCGAAGTACTGCCGCAGTACCCACTTCTCGGCAGCGTCGCCGTCATCGCCTTCCTCGCCACGCGGCGCTCCAAGGTGGCCAAAGGACCCAGCGCTTCCACGCCCGATCGGGCAGTACGCGATGCAAGCCACTTTGGGTGGGTGGTCGCCAGCGTCGTAGATGTTCTCGCACGCGTAGTGGATCGCGACCATCTGTTCGCCGCGGGCGAACTGGTCGCGGAGAATCGAGAGGTCCTCGCGGAGTGACTTCGGGTTAGACGGAATGCCAATCACCTTCTGGGAATCTGAGGCAGGTCAGGACGCCATCCGGGTCGGAGCCGCATCCTGTGTCCAGGTAGGCGGCGTGTTCCTCGATGCGCGGTCGGTGATCGAGCTGCGGGTAATGGCCGAGGACGGCGTACCGCGAGCCGATCTCGATGTGGTCCTCCGGCCATTGGTGAAGAGCGAGGAGATCGTCGGTGCACCACATCGGCTGGAGCGACTTGAGGACCTTGATGTGGCTCTGCGGAACAGAGGCGCGGAGCCGCCCCGAGAGCTCCCCTCGTGCCGCTCCGATGTAGGAGCGGACTGTCGCCGCACCTCCCATCGCCAGGAGGAGGGCAATGTCCCCGCCGTCGAGGAACTCCCGGAACGCTCGGTCGTGATTCCCTTCGAGAAGGACGAGCCGATCGCCGAGCCGGACTTGCCGCCGTGACAGCAGCTCGAGGACGCCGGCGGGGTCCGGTCCCCAGTTGACGTAGTCGCCGAGTAGGACGACCATACGATCGGTCTCCGCCTCGACGATGTCGAGCATGGCCGACAGCCGCGCGACGTCGCCGTGCACGTCTCCGATCAGGGAGACCCTGGTCATAGCTCGCTGAAGGTGATCAGTTCGTAGTCGAGCTCACCGGCGTCGTCGGACATCGCCTGCACGGCCATCACGGCAAGCTGTCGGTCCACGTCCCATCTGTTGAGTACCAGGGCTTCGAGCGAACCGAAGAGGTTCGGCGCCAGCGGTGCGCCGAGGATATCGACGAGGGCGTCGCGATAGCTGGCTAAGGGTGAGAAGCACTCGGCGTCGGTGGGCCGGACCAGCAGCGGAAGTTTCGATTCGGCACCAGCTGCCCGTGCGGCCCGCTGAATAGCGAACGATGCTTCTCCGGCGTTCAGTGACCGGGCGTAAATGGCGGTGCGTAGGAGGTACCTCGCTAGGCGGGTGATCCTTGGGCCATACCGATCGAGATCGCCGTGCGAGACGTCGAGCACTGCGGACAGCTCGCGGACGCGCCCCAAGACGCGGTCAGTCGCGGGGCCAGGGTGTTCTCCAAGCACCGTTTCCAGCAGGCGGTTGGGGTCGTCGAGGATGATCCCCTCCGTGCGGAGGTGCCACGCGAACAAGCTCCCCGCGCGAGCCATGTTGCGGAGCTGGCTGATCGTGTACGCGACGACCGATACGGCACCCTCGGAGTACCCCTTCCGGGGCTCTGGCACCAACTGCAGAAGGTCGACGTCGGATGCAGGTGCTTGGTCGCCGCGAGCATGACTGCCGTAGAGCAGGAGCGCTAGGGATGGCGCGCGAACGGCTGCGACGGAATCAGCAACCTCGGTTGTAATCACCCTCGACACCGATATGGCCATCAGCTTCAACGCTACAGAGTCGTTGTGACGCGGGCAGGGACTGGAAGCTCGCTGGCCTCCGAGAGGTGCCGCTCGGATGGTCCCGTCGTCCGTTACCGGTCAGGTAAGGCAGGTCCTCACAACGTGCTGAGTAGGACACTCTGAGCAGCACTGCTCAACGAGTGACGACCCCTGCGATGTCGCATGAGCCTCGGCCACCGACGGCTGCATCTCAGCTTGGGAAGGGCGGCCAGCCGAACGTCTGCGTACTGGGGCGGACCATCAGGGCAGGTCAAGCAGTTTTCCACACGCCGTCGGACGGTCATGAACGGCGACGAGCGGGAGCCAGGCAGCCCGTGCGTCAGCGAGCCAGCCAGGCCGGGACGGCGATGGGGGAGAAAACCGCCGAGGATGCGTTTAGGGGGTCAATCATCCTGAAGAAAGGAGAGCCATAGCTGAACAGCAGCGGAGGTCGTACCCTGCGCAAGCTTCTCAGCCTGCCGACGAAGCTCCTCTGCCATCTCGCCTCCGATCAGCTTCTCCTCACGTGCCATCATCGTGGCAGCCATCGCCTCTCTCGCAACGTGCCGAGAAGCTCGGGCGCTACGCATCGCCGTGCGGTACCCATCGCGACCTTCTTCCAAGTCACCCAGCCGCGGGATGAGATCGATCCGACGACGCGGCCGTATCCGTAGACGTCGTCGGCTTGTCGGTTGCTGTCCAGTCGTGCCTGCGTACTGAGCCACCGCTCGGCTGGCACCCGTGAGCGGATGCAGATCTTCCCGACCCCACCCACACAAGGGGATAGGTGATAGGGACGCGGGAAACGTCCAACGGTCGCTTTGAGCTCCAACCTGTCGGGACGTGGCAAGCTGAGGGACTGTGCAGTTCGATAGCCCCGACTTAAATCTTGGCGACCTCATGCGAGACGTGGGCAGCGGAAAGATCCGTCTGCCCGACTTTCAGCGCGATTGGAAGTGGGACACCGATCGAATCGCTAGCCTGCTCGCCAGCGTTTCGCTCAGCTATCCCGTCGGTGTTCTCATGCTTCTCGAGACCGGTGGCCCCGATGTGCAGTTTGCCACCCGTCTCGTGAGCGGTGTCGACGAAGACGCCGCATCGAAGCTTGCGGAACAGCTGATCCTGGACGGTCAGCAACGACTCACCTCCTTGTACCAAGCGCTCGCATCGGGTCGCGTAGTAGCGACGCAAGACACTCGAAATAAGAAACTCCAACGCTGGTATTACCTGGATATGGCGGCGTGCCTGGCTGATGACGGCAACCGCGAGGAAGCGATCATCGCGATGCCGTCCGATCGAATGCTTCGAGACAATTTCGGCCGTGACGTGATTCTCGACCTCAGTACTACAGAACACGAATGCCGCGAAGAGATGTTTCCGTTGGCGAATGTATTTGATAGCCCTGCTATTGACCGATGGATGGTTACCTACCTTCAGCTCGAAACGGGCGAGATGCCTGAACGGCTCGACCGGTGGAGCGAGTTCAAGGACAAGGTGCTCTCCAACATCACCGGCTACACCGTCCCAGTAATAGTGCTGAAGAAGGACATGCCCCGAGAGGCTGTGTGCACGATCTTCGAGAAGGTCAACACTGGTGGGGTTGTGCTGGACGTATTCGAGTTGCTGACCGCCATGTTCGCCGCGACACAGTTCGACCTTCGCGCTGATTGGGAAGCCCGGTACTCGCGGTTGGCAAGGCACAAGGTGCTTCGGGGCCTTCAGAGTTCTGATTTCCTTCAAGCGGTGACTTTGTTGGCCACGCGTGAGCGACGTTTGAGGTGGGGGTCAGGCGACTCGGACAAGGCACCAGCGGTTTCGTGCAGACGGCGTGACATCCTTCGTTTGACTCGTGCCGAATACGAACGCTGGGCCCCTGAGCTGGAGCGGGGCTTTGATTGGGCTGCGCGATTTCTGAACGGCGAACGAGTGTTTGAGGCCCGCGACATTCCATATCGCACGCAACTAGTTCCCCTTGCTGCGATTCACGTCGCGCTCGGCTCTCATGCCGAGTTGATCGGAGCGGTCGACAAGATCCGCCGGTGGTATTGGTGTGGAGTTCTCGGCGAACTCTACGGCGGCGCGATCGAAACCCGTTTCGCGAACGATCTCGTGCAGGTCGTCGATTGGGTAGGTGGCGCGGATGCCGAACCAATCAGCATCTACGAGTCCTCCTTCGATCCGGGTCGTCTCTTCACTCTGCGTACCCGCAATTCCGCTGCGTATAAGGGCATTTATGCCCTTCTCATGGCCAGAGGGTGCAAGGACTGGCTGTTCGATCAGGACATCACACTCGCAAACCACCACCAACTCGCGGTCGACATCCACCACATCTTCCCGAAGGCGTGGTGCAACGCTCGAGGAGTTGACGACCTCCGTCGGGAAAGCATTGTCAACAAGACAGCCATCGCCGCGAGGACGAACCGGATCATCGGTGGGAAAGCGCCGAGCAAATACGTGTTGCAACTACGCGAGGCGGCTGGAACCTCCGAAGCAGCGATCATCGAACGGATCGAAGGTCATCAGATTGACTTCGAACAACTTGCTTCCGACAATTTCGGCGCGTTCTTCGAACTGCGCTGTAGAGCCTTGCTCGACTTGATCGGGCAAGCGATGGGCAAGGAGATACCAGACGGTGTCGGACTACAAGTGACGATCCCGGACGACTACGAACTCGACGAGGAGGAGTTGAGCGATAACGGCGACGAAGCATCGGTTGGATGACCGTGTTCGCGGGTTCAAATGAGCCGGCGGGAATCCTTGGAATGGCTTGCGCCCGACAGGTTCCTAGTCCAGGTACGGCTGCAGCAGTGATCACTGTGCGAGGCCAGCATCACGCTCCGAATCGGGCGGCTCGAAGCCCGTGGCCTAGCTGATGGAGGTCAATCAGACGTGGCAGATGGCTGAACTTGGCCTCGCACGAGCTCATACGACCGCAGCACAGCTCGGTTGGCCCTATCGTCAGCAGGACGCTCACGACTATGGCATCGATGTTCACATCGAACCGATCGAGGATGGGACTGTCCTAGGCAAGCTCATTGCTCTTCAAGTCAAGGCGGGCGAAAGTTGGTTTCGCGAGTGGAGTGAGGAGTTCGGTTGGTGGGTCTTCCGTAGCGATCAGAAGCATCTTGACTACTGGTTGAATCACGTGCTCCCGGTCATCGTCGTGATGTACGACCCGATCACCGACATGGCGTACTGGCAGATTGTTGCGACTCATACCGTGCGACTGACGGAGAAGGGGTTCGTTCTACCGATACCCCAGGACCAGCCCTTCACGGTCGAGGCGCGCGCCGCGCTTCTCGGGGTTGCCGTTCGCAGAGACGAGTCTGCACTAAGCCATTTCGAGCACAACCTCGGCTACCTTCCTGTCGGAAGCGCGACTTTCCTTAGGGCGGCCGCTGCCAAGGATCGAGTGGGAGCAGCTCTCGCAGCCGAACAACTCTCTGATGGCCGCCGTGAGCCCAGGCTTACGGCGACTGCCTTGCTCGGCGGTACCCCAACCTGGCTGACAGAAAGCGCTGCTGTCGGCGAGCTTTGGGACGCTATCGCTGCTTACCTCGATGAGCATGAGATTTACCATGATGCCGGCATGGCGTATCTGAATGCCGCCGAGGCGGGGGGCGAATCGGCGACCAGGAGGTTGGCCTTTGCCGGTCTGAGCTTCAAGGCTGCGGGCGAGCGGGAAGCGGCCAGAGAGCCTCTTGAGCGCGCGCTTTCCCAGGGTGCGCGATTGCTCGGAGAGGTCGGACTCGCGGGTTTGGATCGCGACGTGACTGACCTCAACCCTTTGCCCTTGCCTCCTGCCGTCGCCGCGGCAACCGAGGCCGAGTTGGAGGCCGAGCCAACTGCCGCGATGTTCGTTGTCGAGCAGCTGGTTCGGGATTCTGAACTCGATGAACCGATCCGCCGCACGAAGCGGATCGCAGAGCGGTATCCGGGCGCCCCGCGAGTTCGCGTGGCACTCGCCGAGCAACTAGGCCGACGACTCGGTCTGACTGGAGGCAGAGGAGGCGGTGCGGATTTCCGCGACTCGGAACGAGCTGCAGAGTCCGCGTTGAGGGACATACGTCGGTGGGACGGACCAAGCGAGCGGGCGCTCAGCTTCTTGCTGGCCCTATATCTCACGAACGGTCACGCCTCCAAGGCTGTTGCCGCCGCATCTCCTGAACCCTATGGGACTGCGACTGCGCGAGAGGCAGCCAACCCCGAGATTGCGCTCCAAGGAGGGACTGCTGCACTCGTAAGTCGGAACGCTGAGGCCCTCGCCCGCTTCGACCAAGCTCTCGAAGGCGACCCCAACCAGCTCGTCCTCGCCGTACAGCGACTCGAAGTGACCGGTGAGACGGACAAGTTACCGGCGGCATTGATCGCTGCCTTTGCAGCGGCACGGGACGACCACGAACGTTCCCGCCTCATCGGTCGCATGGCGTCGCTGGGATCGTGGCCCATTCCCGAGGTCGAGGACATGCGGGACCGCGGTGTCCTACCTGACGTGCTGTATCGGATTCTGGAGGTGCTGGCAGAAGCGGCGGGCAACCCTGACGCGGCTTTGCCAAAACTCAGAAGCCTTGCTGGCAAGAACCCCTTCGCTGCAACGCGGCTCTTGGTCCTCATCGAAGAGCGATCCGGCCCCAGCGCAGCAGCCGATGAGGCGCGGCGCCAGCATGCCAGGTGGCCAAACGAAGAAGGGATCAGTGTTCTTCTCGCAGACCAGTTACGACGCGCCGGCCGGAACGACGAAGCGGCGCAACTGATCCGCGACCTCATCGTCCGGCCGGCACTGCCGCAGGACGCCAGGATCCAGATGCGAGGTTGGCTCGTCGCTTACGAAGGTCAACAGGGCAATTGGGCTGAATCGGTCACGCTCGCTGAAAACGCCGCCACCGATGGCGATGCCGATGAAGATACTCAGTGGAACCTCATCGGCGGGTTGTGGAACAGCGGGCGGTACGGGGACGCACGAGCAGCTCTCGGTCAGTTCGCGCCCAGGCCAATCGGCAAGAAGGAGCTCTTCCTTTGGGGAGCGCTCCATCTCGGTGTGCCCTGGCATGACGATGACGTCCGTACCGCGATCCGCCTGGCGGACGAAAACCGCGACGATCCTCAGATCGTCGCATTACTGCTCTCGCTCGCGCTTAGAGAGATCATGCTCGACGCCTCAGCAGCGAGTACGACACCACCATCTTCGAGCGGTCGCCAGCCGCTCGATCCTCAGCTTCGTGATGAGGTTCGAGCTGCAATCGACCGTCACGGCCTCACCGACCAGATGCTCGAAGAGGTGCCGAACACCCCCGAAGGGCTTCTCCGATTGATCGGACCAGATCATCAGGACAAGGCGGCACAGGTATCGAATCTCGTCGAAAGAGTGCGCACCGGCCAGGCGACCATCGGCCAAGTTGCAACGCGACTCAATCAGCCCTACAGCGAGGTGCTCGTTCAGCGAACGGTCGGAATCCAGCCTGCCTGTGACCCCCTCGTGCTCGATGCCGAGATCAGCACCGCCATGGATGCGCTCGGCAAGGACTGGTCCGTCGATCTGTCTAGCGTCGTCACAAGCCGGCTGATCGCTTCTCTTGGAATCGACCCTCTCGAACTCGGTAGACCGGTGGTCAGCCTCGCCGCCCGAGCCGACGCGCTGCGAGGAAGGGACGCCCTCCGCTCCCTAACTGGTGCCTCGTTCCTCGTGACGTTCGATCCCAGGAATGGCCAAGCAAAGGCTCGGCATCTCTCGGTCGCAGAGACGGCGCTTCTGGTCCCACGGGCCATCGATCTCGACGAGAGGCTGGAGCGTGTCGAGGCGAAGCTGTCTGGACCTCTCGTGGTACTGCCCGGCCTCGTGCCGATCCGAGATGAGCCGTGGGCTTCGTCAGTCCAACTTGCAAGCGACGAAGGTTCGTTCCTCTACGCCGATGACGTTGTCCTTCGTCAACGTGCGGCGTCGGTCGGTATCCGCAGTTTCGGCACGGTTGCCCTCATCCGAGCGGCACTTGCGCAGAATCTGATCGACGAGTCATTCGCCAGTGCCGCCCTCCGTCGCCTCCTTGCCGAGTACGTTGTAGACCTTCCGTTGACTGCAGCCGACATCATCAGCCAGGCGGAGAGTGACGATTGGCGGCCTCTTGCGGGAGCGGCACCCCTCCTCCGAGTGGCGTTTTGGAAGCAGAATGGCGCTGAGTCGACTTGGCGCGCCATTGCTGAGAGGGCGACTGTCGAGGGCAAGAACGTCCTTGTTGCATGGACGCAGGCGGCGCTCGCGGGTTCAGTAGCCGCCGCTCGAACTGAGAGGCGCGTCGATGCAGGCGCCGTCATCATTGCTATCTCACTAGCGGCGGCTCACGGATCGGGTTTCAATATCAGCGACCGCCTTGGGGAGATCATGGAGGTCATCAGCACACTTGTGGCATCGACCGGACTCCGTTCTCGGATCCGTGCCGCACTCCAAACTCAACTCGTCGGGGATCTAAACCCAGAGGAGACGGCTCGGTCGATCCTCGAAGAAGAATCCCTTTAGCGAGGTGATCGGATTGCCCGCTCCCAAGCGTCAGCCGACCGCCTCGTGGCACTGGGAACCCCGGTCAATCAGCTGAACGGAAGTGAGGCGTAATCAGATTCGAAGAGCTTCGTATGGTCCGGCCCGAGGGCGAGGCGCTGCTCACAGTACAAGCGCCAGAACGCCTGCCATTCATTGCAATTCGGCTCCATGTACTCGACGTGAAGCCCCATTGCCTGCGCATCCTGGCTGTCGATCACTGCACCGTGGTCCGAATGCCAACGGTCGTTGTCCGTGAGGTCACCAGCGACTTTGGTATAGCTCCCGTCCTGGAGCATGCCTTGCTTCAACAGGGCCTCGGCCAACTGGCGGGATCGTTCGATTAACTGCCGACAAAGGTTCAGGTGTGGCGCATCAAATGCCGCCAGCAGCTGTTTCTCAGCATCCGTGTTCTTGCCATCCTCGTAGGACTTTGGGTCACTGATCTTTTCGGAAAGAGCCTCGTAACTGTCAACGTACGTGTGCGCCGGACGCTGGATGAACTGCCCGTCAGCCTGTCGAGTGATGATCTGCGGGTCGATCGGTCCCAGTTCCGACGAGTCGCTCATTACGATCGTGTCAGCACCAAGGGCGAGCAGCGTGCCAGCGCTCTTTGCATAGTCAGGCACGATGACTCGGAGCACCCCCGTGCTGCCAACCCTGCGGCGAAGAATGCGGGCCATCTTGTCGGCAGTGCCAACGTCACCGCCTGTCGTGTTCAGAAGGAAGTCAATGTTCGTGCCAACGGGCACCCGGTGGAGGAGGTCCATGAGCGGTACAACATCGTCTCGCACAAGGGGAGCGGTTTCGGACACGTAGCACATGAGCCGTCGGCCCGTGCGCTTCTGGATCGCCTTAATCAGTTCCTGTCGGCGGTACCTGGCAAGGTTGATGGCACGAAAGAGCGGTGTCTGGGGTGGAACCAAAAGTTCGTCAGCGTCGTTGTTCTCTCCCGCGTAGCCTCCATGTTCCACGTTGGGTTGGGACTCCGGTTCGCTTTGTTCATTTTCACTCATGATGCTTGCTCCTTATGTCGCCTAGTCTCGTGCCCAGCGAACCTTTCCTTCACTTAGCCAGAAATGGCATCGTTGTGACTGTTCATTTGAATCGACACTTGGGTACAGCGAAGGTCGCTTCAAACCAGTGAGCTTCCAGTTTGGCGCCATGCGTTTGCCTAATGGGAGCAACAGGCGATGCCGCAACTCACATGGGCAGTCGAATGCGATCCACGATGGTCCCGTCCCTCCCTCTACCACAATCACCGCCTTCCGGGGAAGACGGTCTGGAATTTCATCAGCCGCTTCCACTGTTCCGACGACCGCGTAGCGGAAACGAGGTCGCCAGGACCACCACGGGACCTCTGCGGTTGTTGAGGAGGAGCGAGGCACTAAGCGACGCGCCATGTCTGTCCCAAGAAAGGGGTTCGATCCCCGTAGCCGAGAAGCCCTTCGGCGGGATCACAGTAGTGGCGCGTCGTTGGGAGCCTAGAGTTCGTCCTGACCTCTCTCTCGTGGCATCGGATCAGCAGTTCTCCAGGCTCTACCTCAGGCCCGTACCCGATGAATCGTTCCAGGAGTTCAGCGACTGCGAAGCTCGCCACCATTGACGTGTAGGGGACCACGGCGGGCTCGACCTGACCCAGCTCGGGTGCGTACCCCTCGGCCTGGAGAGCCTCCCGCTCATCGGGGTCAAGCAGTTCGGCCTGTGCTCTCGCTAAATCGACACGTCCTCGGCAGACAAGACACGCAGCACCAGGGCTGAGCACAGTGATCCGTCCGTCAATGCCTTCAAGCTGACCGCCCGATGAGCTGAGCAGCACCCCTGCATCGATGACAGGGGTGAGGTAGTAGCTGGAGAACCGTGACAAGATAAGCCGTCCAGCGTTGTCGTCGGTGCAACCGAAGACAACGTCACATCCTGCCAATAGCCGTGCTACGGGTTCAGCCGTGATCGTTCCACGACACCGTTCGATGGTGGCATCGGGCGCGATCTGTTCAAGGTGATCGGCCAAGACATCTACCTTGGCGTAGCCCTCCCCGGCAGGCGTTGATCCGTAGACCCGAGTGACATTGCTCTCGCTCAGTTCTTCGGGGTCAATCAACAGAAGGGAGCGTATTCCCAGTCGAGTGAGCTGCTCCGAGACGGCAGAGCCCGTCCCCCCGCAGCCGACTACCCCGACTCGGAGTTGCGAGAGCACTCGCTGGATGCCTCCACCGAACGCACGAACCTGACGATCGAACAGGGTTGGAACTCGAAGTTCGACGGGCGAATTATCTGGGGCAAGGAGGCTCCACCGTGGGCCGACGATGAAGGTGCGTGTGACGCACGTCGTCGGCTGTTCTCCGTCTTCCCAGACATCACCAGTGAATCTGAACCACTGGCCGGCAGGAGAAAAGACGAGAGAAGCGTAAATCTCGGAGCCTGAACGAATTCGAAATGTGCTTTGGAGGGCGTCATCGACCACCTCGTCGTACTCGCTCCTGATGGGGATGCCGTTCGACCCGGGGTGTGTGTGGAGCCAGATCGGCGTCGCACCAATCTTCTCGGCACGAGCGAGAGCGGCTACGTACCCTTCGGAGCGGATGGAGAGAGACCTCGATGTCCGACGGTCGTATGCCTCGTCGGGAACCCAGTGCAGCTCTCGTCCGAGGAGGCGCAGCCCCTCGGATGAGTGAACAACGCCTGCCAGGAGAACAGCACCCGCCTCATCACGCTGCTGAGCAACGTCCGAGATGTCGTGGGCAATCCAATCTGGAAGGACGAGGGTGACGGTCATGCTGCGGCTTGCCCCGCTGCCTTGAGAAACTCGGAACGGATGAGTGCGAGGTAGCTTTCAAGCCCATCGATGCCGGACTGCCATTGTCCGGGTGTGAAGTGGCGCGACCACCGCTGCCAGGTTCCTCCGAGATGCGGTTCCATCACTTGTGTTGCCTCTATGACACTGCCGTCAGCTCGATGAAGTGCCGGATCGACCCACCACATGTCGGGGGGTACGTCCGGGTATCCCCCGGGAAGTCGGATGAGTACATCGGCATGCTGGACATTCAGTCCTGCTGGAAGAACCCAGGCCGTCACGATGACAGCGAGCATTCCACCGTCTGGCTGGACGAGGTGCGGGATCACTCGATCCGTGAGGAATTGTTGGTCTGACTCTGGCAGCGTCATCTGAACTACAACTCCAGCTCGGGCTTCCCAGGGTTGATGTGCTTCGGAGCCGTGAAGAAGCGCAGGCCGTCACGCATCGTCACGACGGTGTCGTTCTTGATCAGACGGTCGTCCTCTCCTGGAACGACTTCCCAGAGGTCTCGGTTCTCCGGGATCGGCGGCGTCACGAGGTGGCGCAGCTCAAGGCCGGTCCTCTCCTTGTGATGCACCGTGTAGTGGTGTCGGTCGATCTGGATGTGAAATTCCGGTCCGTGAGACTCAGGGCTCGTCTCGTCGGTCATGGTGAACACCTCCTAAGAATGGTCTGCCACCATGGTATCACGGTTGCTCGGTTGTTGACAACCAGCACGTCGTGGTGGCACTATGAGCACATGAAGCCATCCAAAGCCATGACGATCCGGCTCTCCGAGGAACAAGCGCACGAGCTTGAGACGGTTGCCGATGTGGACGACGTTCCGATCGTCGAGGTGATCCGAGCGGCCATCTCCGAGCATGTCGAGTCTCGGAAGAACGATTCTGGGTTCCAGCAGAGTCTGAGAGAGCGCATCGAGCGTGCTCAGACGATGCTGCCTCGCTAGGAGACTCTCAAGCTCTCGCTCTAACTCATCTCTTGGAACTTTTTCTAGGAGGATCGACAAACCCTCCGATCTTTCAGGCATGGTGACGGTTCTCATCATTCGAGCACCGGTGCGCTCATCACTCCCCTGGTATCTACATGGCTGTACTAGTTCGCGACAATTGGGGATGACTCCCAATCAGCTTCGACTGATTCTCGCCGACGCGCTCGACGGAGCTGCGGATCGACTGCGTGCTGGCATTGTCCCGAACGAGGAGCCGGAGCGGACGGCTGACGACGCGCTCGCGGGCGATCCCCTTCCCAATGTCACCCAACATGTGCTCCGGGCAGACGACGTCGCACAGCTGCTAGGTCTAAGCCGTTGGAAGGTCTACGAGGCCATACGTCTTGGCGAGATCCCGTCCATCCGCGTCGGGCGCCGGTTGCTTGTCCCAACCCATGCGCTGCGCACCTGGTTGGGTGAGTCAGGCTCCGGGCACCTCTCACGATGAACGGCTCCGCGATTTCCGATTCGAGTTCCGTCAGGTGGGAGGTGATGGGGCAACCCTCGAAACTGAATTATCGCCGCTTTCTGGTGCGACGCGGACGGTTCTGACCAGCCCTCCCCCAACGAGCCAACAGTTCGATGAACGCCTGCTGATTTCGCAAGGTTGTCGACACCTGGTCGGTCTTCTTGTATTCCACGTAGTCACAGAACTCAGGTGGAAGTTCCAGAAGGTAGTCCGCCGCACCGGTACAACCTCCAGCCTTCATCGACGTGATCAGGTGGAGCGACTTTCGGGCGCGTGTCAGACCAACAAAAAAGGTCAGGGCGGCAGTTTGCGCAAGGTTCAAGTTGTCGCAGCCGATGATGATGACGTGCTGAGCTGAGAGGCCCTTCGACTGGAACATGGTCATCATTTCCACTGTCGCGACGTCTCCGGCAGTTTCAATCGCCTCCGCCGCTTCTTCCTCGGCAGGATCGTCGATAGCGCCGATCGGATCCGAGGCCAGTTCGGACGCGAGCGTTGCCTGGTCTGCGACCGAGACCAATGCCGACAACTCGGCCGCCTTCGCAGTCGGCTCAAGATCGTCATCTTGCACGACATCCCAGACTGCCCCGGCGATCGTAACGAGGTCACCGATCTCACCTTCGTCCAGGAGACTCGCCAGGGAGACCCTTACGGAGAGAGCTCGTCGAAGCAACTCGTGGACTCTGATCGAGGGCACGCCCTCATAGTGCAGCACCTTACGAGCGGCGAAATTGTCGTTCAGTTCCCTGGCGACGGCGCAGTAAGTTGCAACTTTCGTGTAGTCCGAACTGTGAGCGGTTGGAACAACGGCGAATTCGCTCAGCAACTCCCGGAGCCTCTCGTCGGCGTGGTTGGGCCGGTAGAACCGGGCTCTCTTTTCTGGAGTCAGCACCAGAAGATACGGATCGACCTCGTCTCCGCTTCGCATCCTCGCCGCGTACTCATCGAGTTCGGCACGCCGATCTTCGATGAACTTCGCGATGTAGTCGACTGCGGCGGTCGGTTGAAACGTAGCGACGATCTGCACTTTGGTTGCTGCGGTGTCGATCTTGAGCGGCAGGAACACCTTGTCGATGGCGCCAGGTGTCCGATGGTTCTGAATGAAGGCCGAGGCCGCGAGGCAGACGTAGTAGCTGCACCGGCTACAGAACGGCAACATACCGTTGGCGAATTCGGTCTCCTCGTAGTACGAGATGATGATTTCGGGCAGACTTGCCTTCAGTTCTTGATAGATCGCCTGCTCGTCGTCGCCAGCGATCAGCAGACCCTCAGCGCGCGCGGTGAGAGTTCGGATGAGATGATCTTCGGCCGCGTTCAGATCCTGATACTCGTCAACGATCCAAAGAAGGTGCTCGCTCAGGTCGGGCTGTTCATCAACCGCTTCGCGAGCCAGAACGATCATGTCAGCGAAGCCGATCGCGTTGTAGAAGCGGCTGAGAGTCCCGTACACCTCCCTCAGGGAGATCCAGTCCGGAGAGTCGTCCAGCTCCTCGGTGTGGAACTGGAGCACCAGCTGCGAACGTGAGAACACCTCTCTCGACAACTCCGGCCGGAACAGCAATACATCGTCCCAGACCACACCCTCCCATTCTCCGGCGATCACCTGAACGTGACGTTGCATCGGATGCGCGGCTGTTCCGCCGCCGCGCTCGACAAGGCTCCTGGCCAAAGTATGAATCGTGCTTATCCTCAGTCGGGTCCGATCTTCATCTGTCAGGTCTTGATCGCGGGCAATCTCTTCCCGGAGGTCGCGAACCAGCTTTCGTACGAAGCTGCACACGTAAATCTGCGAGTCTTGGCTGCTGTTCAGCCAAAACTTGATTCGAGCTCGAAAAAGGTGGCTTTTGCCTGATCCAGGCCCAGCAACAATGAGAACCCGAACGGCTACAAGAAGCGCAATCGCCTTAGCGTTCGCGTCTCGATACGTGACTCGCTCGGCATTGGGGAGCGCCTGGAATCTTTCCCTAAGACCCGCGAGCTCTTCCTCGAATCCCCCGCCACTCTCGTTTATGAGAAACCGAGGAACGTCATTGTCTGCGACATCCATCATGCCGCTCTTCCCTCCCGTGGCTTTACCTATTCGGCAATCTCCCGCTGGGCAGCATCGATGAGGGCGCCTACGAGGCGATCGTAGTCCGGCTCCGGACGAGCGATTCCGGTGACGCCGGAGGAACGACCACGAATAGCGGCTCCGCAGGATATTCGCGGGCAGAGCACTGCCGCCTCCGAGGAGGATGCACAGCTCCTATTGCTGCCCCCGGCTCCCTCTACCAGGATCGGCGTCGGCGTGGCGGCCGGTATGGGCTCCTCGGGGGCCGAGGCGCGGGCGCAGGTCGCGTTCGCTGTCTCACCGGATTCCAGTCGGGGTCCCTTGCCTTCGCAATAGCGGCAGCGATGGCGCTTTCGATCTTCGACCCCCGGCGGCGGAAACCGAGCTGTTGCATGACTTCGACCAACAGCTCCTGCTCGGTCCGAAGCAGCGTGTCGGACTCGATCCATCGCACTACGCTAACGATCTCGGATTCGCTGTACTCGTCAATGTTTCCTCTGCCGCCGCGCACGGGGCACATGCCATTCCGCTCGTTGCTCCCTGAGAAGTCAGCTTTTGGGTCCCGCGTCACCTCGGGTGAATCATCAATGTCGAGCGGCGTCGGCGCGGGTCGCGGATACGCAGCATCGCCTGCGTCAAACGCTGCGACGGCAGCGCGGTACGCGGCGACCGCTCGCTCGATCTCCACATCCCTGTGAAAGAACCAGTCCTGGGACCACAGTCGGTGAAAGCACCATCCAAGTCGCTCTAAGTGTTCTTGGCGGAGGCGATCGCGGTCGCGAGCTGTAGCTGAGGAGTGATAAGTGGCGCCGTCGCACTCGATGGCAAGCACCATCTGTCCGGGCATCGTTGGGTGTTGAGCCGCAAAGTCAATCCAGTACCCTGAGCAGCCGTACTGGGCGACCAGAGAAACGCCAGCCTCGGTTAGCTTCGCTTGCACGTCGCGTTCGAACGGATTCAGGTCGGGCTTGCCTTTAGAAACGTTGCCAAGATCGGTGCCGCCGGACTCTGCGTAAGCCAGATACCGGCATAGCATCTGTGCACCCTCGGATCGCAGGTGGGCAGGATCCATGTCGGTCACAGAGAAGGACGAAACAACTGTCATGCTGGCACGGGCCCTAGTGATGGCGACGTTGAGCCGGCGTTCGCCTCCTTCGTTGTTGATTGGCCCGAACCGGTAAATCATCCGCCCATCAGGCGACTTGCCGTAGCCAACGGTGAGAATGATCGCGTCTCGTTCGTCGCCCTGCACCCGCTCCAGATTCTTGATGAAGAACGGTTCCTTGCCTGATTGCGTAGACGCGACACCGCTCAGGAAGGCGTCAAGTTCCTCGTCCATCTTGCGAGCGCGGCGTAACCCCTCATCGATCCGGTTGGCATGCTTTATGCCCATTGCGATCACGCCGAGCGATTGGTCGGGACGACTCTTGGCGTGCTCGGAGACGAGACCGACAACGGCGGTAACCTCATCCGAGACGGAATCGGTCTGGTCTACGCGACCGGACACGAAAGGCACCAGAACGTGCGACAAGCAACCAACCGCGGCAATGCCAGGAAAAGTGGTCAGCGCCCAGTCGTACAGGTTCGGTTGCGCATTCGAGAACGCGATGAGACGTTCATCCTTGGAGCGGTAGTGCCAACTGAGCGTGCGAGTACCTTTTGGTGGTGGCAAGAGAGCACCCATGACGTCGAGGATCGACTCCATATTGCGGGTCCCGGCCACTGAACCGAGGGCCTCCTCTTCAGCCTCCTCGTCGTCTTCGCCGCCGGCTGACATCAAGAAGAAGCTGGTAGGTGGCAACTGGTGCGGATCGCCGGCTACGACAGCCTGTTCAGCCCGCATCAACGCGCCAATGGCATCCGCGGGCGTGACCTGAGACGCCTCGTCAAAGATGACGACGTCGAACAAACGCTGCGCCGGGAGCAACTGTGACACGACAAGTGGGCTCATTGCCCAGCAGGGCTTCAGGGCACCAAGCACGTGCGGGGCGACCTGGAACAACTGGCGCGTTGGGAGATGTCCGCGTTTCAGGCGGGCCTGATGCTGAATAACCTCGCTCTCCTTCGGGTACTCGTCGCGAGCCTTGGTGGCGTTCTCGGCAACCGCCCTGCGAATTCGTAGTGGCGCGGAATCAATGTGCGCTCTATCGGCGCCTCGGTAACTCAGGACGGTTCGGTGCTGAGCGGCACCGTTGAAAGCTCCGATACGCGAATCGCCAATCGAGACGGTTTCAAGAACAGAGGTCAACCAAACGTGCTCGAGGCAAGCGAGCGCCTGATCGACGGTCAGGTTTCGCTCGGCGATCTCTCTTAACAGCGCACCAAGCCCCACTCTTTCTAGCTGGGTACGTAACCGTACTAGCTCGGGCAACTTTGCCAGAGTTTCTGTATCTGCAAGCAACAATTCAAGACTTTCCGTCAACCCAACGAGCGACTGATCGGGCAAGTCGGCGGAATCCGCTAGATGCATCAAAGTCTCTAATTCATTCGAGAACTGGCCGCAGGCGCTTCTGGTACTTGCCATATTGGAGGGCAAATGGGGGGAGCCAGGAGCAACGGCACCCTTTCGCCAGATTGCCCACTGCTGGGCCGCGGCGACAACGGCCTGATACATCACAGCCGGCTTGGGTTTTCCCTCCTCGATCCAAAGGGGCAGAACCGTCTTGCGTGCGCGCCGGTAGTCCCCGCGGCCGATACGGGCACCCAGGCGACTGAACCTACCGCGCGTCGAAGGGGCTAGGTCGGTAGCGAGATCTTCCAATGGCAAGTCGAACACCGTTGGGTCAAGTACGGACAAGGTTGCCGCTACATCGTCGAGAAAACGCAACATCGTGGTCCAGGCGCGGACGGTCTTAGGCAGAGCCAATCCACACTCGGCGACCGCGTGCTCGAGGCGCTCAGCGGCTTCGGGCAGTGTGTGACTAACCAACGTAGAGAGTGCATCAAGAACCGATTGAGCAGACTCGGCGGTAGTGATTGTTGCGGCAGCATAAGCGCCGGCCCACGGGCTGGCGTCCCTGGCTAAGCGCAGTCCGCCCAAACCAATCAGCGCTTCCAAGTCAGCTCGTGCGGCACCGAAGGCAGCACTGTTGAGACTCTTCAGAGAGTCACCCGTCAGTCGTTGCACAGAGGTTGCAGCTGCCGGAATGCCGAACAGCGCAGCCTGAGTCCGATACACACTGACTCCCCACGGATATCGCGGCTCGTGCAGTGCTTCGTCTCGAGCAACAAGCAGTGCTCTGCGTCGGACCAGCGTTTCCTGGGCGGCTGCCACCTCGGGTTTTGGTAGCGTCGCGACGGCCGACAGTGTGCGCGCCAAGTCTGCGGCAAGGCGCCGTTTCGGACCTGCTCCTTCGTGCAGGTCGAGAATGAGCTCGCCTAGTCCAACGCGGTTCAGTCGGTCCTTCACGGCATCAATGGCGGCTCGCTTTTCGGCGACGAACAAAGTGCGTTTCCCTCGGGCCGAGAGCGTCGCGATCAAGTTGGCGATTGTTTGCGACTTTCCCGTTCCAGGTGGACCATCAACAACTAGGTCAGCACCGGCGACGACCGCGTTGATGGCATATGACTGACTTGCGTCGGCATCGAGAACTAGAAACTCGTTCGAGGGCGGGATGAGGTCGGGCTCGTTCAGCCTGACAGTTACGTGCCGGGCGCGAACAGCGTCCCGGGAGAGCTCATCACCAGCGATCGCGCAGATAAGGTCCGAGTCAACCAGGGTGTCGGTAGCCGTCTCGAGGTCTAGGACCATCGGAAGCTTCGCGTAGGAGAAATTACCGAGTACCACGCGCGGCGTTACTTCGAACCCGGGTACGTCCGAGGTAGCCTTGCAGACCCGGTTGAACAACCGAGTCGAATCTGGCGGGTCGGCGCCGTCGTCGAGGACTTCTAGTAGCTCATCGGCGTTCAGTTCGACCTGGAACTCAGTCTTAAGAAGGTGCAGGAGCGTCGGGTTGATTGTCCACTCGTAAGGAAGGCTGACGTCGAAGTCCTCCCCAGCTCCGCCGCGAGCCGACAGCACCGCCTGGGTTAGCAAGATAGGAGCTGCCGGTGTGGCTGTCCCTCGGGGGTTGGTCCATGAGGCCATGCCCCACGCAAGAAAAAGGGTCTCAAGGCCGCGCTCCTCGAGGTTCTCAGTGGCCTTGGCCTTGATCGTCCGCGCTCTGCGCGCGGCCGGGCCGATCGATATAGCACCAAACAAGTTCGAGAGCCGTGTCGGTCGGGACGAAAGCAGGTCGTCGACGGCAACCGAGTAGGCGTCCGAGCGAGGCCCTAGGTCAAGAGTGCCCTGCTTCAGGTCCCTGTAGTACAGCAGTGTGTTGCGACCGCCCAAATCGACAAGCTCGCCAGTCCAAACCTTGACGGCCTGGGCGACGAGTTTGACCCTGTTCCCACGTTCTGCCGATGGAGAGGGAACTGCAAGATCCTGGTTCGTCACCGGAACCGCCGCCGGAGTCGAGAATCGAACAGGACGCGTAGCCAGGAGTCGTGGCCGACCTCTGATCGGATTTGAGATCGCGACGTGTGGTTGAGGTAATTCAAGCGCTGGTCACCCACGATCAATGATCGACTGACCGACGGTGCAACCTTAGTCGGCCCTGTCGGGAACACCCTTGGCCCGCGGACTACTTCAGTCGGGTGGACGTCTCCGGCGGTAACGGGCTTCACCACGTGCCACCCCTCCTCAGAAGCGCTCATGCTCGGTACCACCCAGCGGACCCCGAAACGATCGATAGACGCAGGTGGAGGCATACCAGCCGTCGCGGAGATGCCCTTCCTCAGTACTATCCGACCATGGCTGTCGCCCACGAGGGTGCTCGACTCGCAGCCCTCCCTCGGCTAGGATCGAACGTACGTTCGTACAGAGGAGAAGAGCCACGGTGATCGACCGGCGAGAGCAGGCCGCCCTCTTGGCACTCACCGAGGCGAGCCCTGCGCCCTGGCACGAGGTTGCCGACCTAGTGGAAGACGCGGGAAGCGTCATGGCCGTGCTGGAGGGGACGGCACAGTCGTACACCCAGAAAGGGACTGAGCTGCTGGCAGAGCTTGTGCGGCAGACCACGCCCGCGATGGTCGACTCATGGATCTCAACGATCGAGATGACACTGGAGCAATTGCCAGACGTTTCATTAATCACGGTGCTCGACCCGGAGTATCCGGAAAACCTCCGGCGTATCTACAACCGGCCTCCGTTCCTCTTCGTCCGAGGGCAGCTGATCGACGAGGACAATCGCTCAGTGGCGGTCGTCGGGACCCGCCGCGCTTCGCCAGAGGGTCGCAAACGTGCCCGATTCCTCGCAACGGCATTAGCGCAGCGTGGGGTGACCGTTGTGTCGGGGCTCGCCGCCGGGATCGACACTTCAGCGCACAGCGGGGCATTGGAAGGAGGCGGCCGGACTGTCGCGGTCATGGGTACGGGCATCGACCGCACTTATCCAGCAGACAACGCGGCACTCGCTGAGCGGATCGCGGCTCACGGGGCCTTGATCTCACAGTTCTGGCCGGGTACACCCCCGCGGGCGACGAACTTCCCACTCCGGAACGTCGTCACAAGCGGAATGGCCGTCGGCACAGTTGTGATCGAAGCCAGCGGCAAGAGCGGCGCCAGGATGCAAGCTCGCCTTGCTCTCGAGCACGGAAAACGAGTCCTTCTGATGAAGGATTTGGTGATGCAGGAGGAATGGGCGCAACTCTACGAGAGGCGGGGCGCGAAGGTTGTCGAGAGCGTGGAAGACATCCTCGCGGTCTTGGACGCCGAGCGGTCCGTGCCAACGGCACTCCAGTTGTTCTAGGGCCAGCTCAACGCGCCCAGGTACAAGGCAATGACGTCCGTCGCTGAGATAGCCATACCGCTCACTGGGATCTGTACTACCGTCCCCGATCCACGCGCAGGCGTTTGCCTGATCTGCCGAGGTTGCCCCGGACCTGGATACGACGTTTGCTACGCCTGTCATCATGCGACATCACAGGTATCTTTGCCGTGTTCCCTCGTAGTGCCCATAAGCCTGTACGAGATTCCTTCGCAGCTACATAAATTCCTGCGCCACTACAAGAGCGGGAAGTATCCCGCGGCCTACCAGAATGACTTTTCAGTAAGGGTCGTGTCGATCCTGGCTTACTTCGTTATGAAACACACAGAATGCATCGCCACGAGCGGCGGGGGCATGTGGGACCTAATGACGACAGTGCCGTCATCCAAGCCGCAAATTGGCGTTCATGCTTTGGTGACGGCGATACAGCGTGTCGGTGCTTTGCGCAAACAGTACGAGCCGCTGTTGCGACTCGGAAGCAGACCAGTCGGTCATCTCCAGGCGAATGATCGCGCGTTTGATGCGACGCAACGCCTGGAAGGCACTCGTGTTCTCTTGATTGATGACACATATACCACAGGCGCGACTGCGCAGAGCGCTGCTTCAGCACTCGCGATCGCCGGCGCGACCGTGGTTGCAATCCTTCCCATCGGCCGTGTCATCAATCCATCTTTCAACCAGGAGAACAAGGACTACTGGGAGCGGCAGCGCCGGATGCCCTTTAGCTTTGACACCTGCTGCTTGGAAAGTGTCGATGCCGGATGAACGAATGAGCCGTGGGGAACTCTCACCGAAACATGCGTTTGACTGCTGTTGCTCGTTTCAAGCAATCTCTTACCTCGGAGCTTGCGCGCTCACCGGCGTCGGCGACTCATGAGCCCCGTCGGAGTTGACCAGCTGTGCGCTCAAGCTGTGCCCTCTTCGACGCCAAACTCGAGGCACACCAGGTCCGGTCGATTGCACACTGGCCAGTTGCGAATAGGAAGACGTAGGCGTTCGGGTAGCGTTCCTCGTGAATTCGATCCTCGGACTCCAACTAACAAATGCGACGACCAGCGCCCGAACTCGGTCGGACTGCGGGTGACAAGATGAGGACGTGACCGGTGAGCGTTGGCGATGTCCAGAGCCTTTGAGGTTCGCGAGTTCCTTCACGAAGAGTGGATGTTCACGTTGGCGTTGGTCGTGCGGCGAGTGATCGGGACGGCATGACGCCAGTCGCGACGGAGCCGGAGCCCGCGAGGGTACCCGAGTCTGGTCAACTCGTTCGTGTCCGAGGACGGCACTGGGTTGTTGCAGACATCTCTCGCGGGAACCTCCCCACGGACTCCCTGGACACTGATCAGGGACGCGAGAACCTCGTCACGCTCACTTCGGTCGAAGACGATCGCTACGACGAAACGATCCAGGTGATCTGGGAACTCGAGGCCGGCAGGCGGATCCTCGACAAGGCGACCCTGCCGATCCCTGACCTAGCCCGGCTCGACGATCCGGACCGCCTTGCAGCCTTTCTCGACGCAGTGCGCTGGGGGGCCATCACGAGCGCCGACTCCGCCGCGCTCCAGGCGCCGTTCCGAGCCGGCATCTCGATCGAGGATTATCAGCTCGACCCAGTCGTCCGAGCACTGAGCATGCCGAGGGTCAACCTTCTCATCGCTGACGATGTCGGCCTAGGCAAGACGATCGAGGCGGGATTGGTGCTACAGGAGCTCCTGCTTCGTCACCGGGCCCGGACCTGTCTCATCATCTGTCCCGCAAATCTGTGTGTGAAATGGCGCGACGAGATGGCTGAGAAATTCGGACTCGAATTCCGGATTGTGAACGCCGAGCTTCTTCGAGATCTCCGCCGGAGCCGCGGTCTGCGCGCCAACCCGTGGACACACTTTCCTCGACTGATCGTGTCGATGGACTGGTTGAAGCGCGACCGGCCCATGAAGCTCTTCAGTGAGACCGTGACGGGCGCCCCGGCCTACCCTCGGACCTTCGATCTTCTAATCATTGACGAAGTTCATAACGTTGCCCCCTCCGGACGCGGCAAGTACGCGACGGACTCGCAACGCACACAAGCGGTCCGGGCAGTCGCTCCACACTTCGAGCACCGGTTGTTTCTTTCGGCAACGCCACACAACGGTTACCGCGAGTCCTGGACCGCCTTGCTCGAGCTGCTCGACTCGCAAAGGTTCGCTCGAAACGTCGAGCCCGATCCGAGGCAGCTGCAGCGGATCATGGTCCGCCGGCTGAAGTCCGAGCTGCCCCCCCTGCCCGACGGCAGGGACAGGTTTCCGAAACGGACGATTGAAGCGATCGAGGTTGTGTACCCGCCCGAAGAGCGCGAGGCTCATCGGCTGCTCGGAGAGTATGCCGAGAGCCGTCGTAAGGGTGCCGATGACGAAGCCAGCTGCACCGCGCTCGACTTCACACTGAAGCTTTTGAAGAAGCGACTCTTCTCCTCGCCGGCGGCATTTGGTAACACGCTCGCCGTCCACACCGAGACCGTGACCCACCCAAATCGCGAGAAACGCCGGACGCCAACTCTTCGCGTACTGACCTCGGCAGTTGCACGTACCGAGGACGAGGTAAGCGACGAGGAGGAGCAGGCTGAGCTAATCCGCGATGCACTCGCTACATCTGCCGAGTTCATCGAGCCGATAAGCACACACCAGAAGCAGTTGCTTTCGGATATGCGGGCATGGGCCGAGCGCAACCGGGGGCGGGCCGACTCCAAGGCCCAGGCGCTCCTCGACTGGCTCGATAACCAGATCCGACCCATGGGTTCTGACGGCAAACGCCATTGGAATGACGAGCGGGTCATCATCTTTACCGAGTACCGCGACACCCAGAAGTGGTTGTTCGACTTGCTCGAAAGTCACGGGCTCGGCGGAGACCGGCTCGCCCAGCTTTACGGCGGCATGGACGAAGACGACCGTGAACACGTCAAAGCAGTGTTTCAGGCCTATCCCTCGCTTGATCCGGTCCGCATCCTGCTCGCCACCGACACAGCTAGTGAGGGCATCGACCTTCAGCTGCACTGTCATCGCATGGTCCATTACGAAATCCCATGGAATCCCAACCGACTCGAGCAACGGAATGGTCGTATCGACCGCCACGGCCAAACTAAACCCCCGCTCATTTATCACTTCGTCGGGGCCGGCTACGACAAATCCAGAGGCGACGACTTCGGGGACGACCTCGAGTTCTTGGCCCTAATTGTGCGCAAGGTCGACACCATACGCGAGGATCTCGGTTCAGCCGGACCCGTCATCGCTGCCCAGGTTGAAGAACGAATGCTGGGAAAGCGCACGAGCCTCGATGACTTCGCCATCGGCCAGGCCGCGCCTCGAGGCCGGTTGGCCAACATCGCGCGCGACATCCGGGAACGCATCGAGCGGCTACGGGAGCAGCTTGATCAGAGCATTACCGAGCTGCACGTCGCGCCCGGCAACGTGGAGCGTGTCGTATCAACCGCCCTCAAGCTGGCCGACCAGCCCGCGCTCATCGAGATGCCGCTTGTCCGACCGGGCGAACCCAGTTCCCGCGTGTTCGCGCTACCCCGGTTGACGGGAAGCTGGGCGCGTGCTCGAGAGGGTCTGTTGCACCCCGTCACCGAGCGCGAGCGGCCGATTACGTTCGACAACCAGGTGGCGGCCGCGCACGACGATGTCGTGCTGGCCCACCTTGGGCATCGGCTCGTCCAGCAGGCTACTTGGCTTCTGAGAGCGGAAATCTGGTCATCCGAGGCCGACGCGAACATGAGCCGTGTGACTGCCCGGATCGTGAGCGACGACGCGGCCGATGAGCTGATCGCGCTTGCTCATGCCCGGCTTGTCATCACCGGCGCAGCTGGACACCGCCTTCATGAGGAGGTGATAGTCGCCGGAGGCCGCGTGCGAAACGGCCGTTTCGCACGCATCACCGCAGTTGGAGAAGTCACTCGGCTGGCAGACGCGTTGACCCTCGGTATCCCTCCAACCAAAACCGTGAAGCCGTTCGTCGATGCATGGGAGACGATCAGCGAAGGATTGCTGACGTCATTGAACCGTCGTGAGCAGGACCGAGCCGAGAGCCTGGCGAGCAAGTTGACCGCGCGAGCCAAAGAGGACGCGACCGCGGTACGCGAGGTTCTCGAGGAGCTCAGCCGATCCATCCAGGCGGAGATCGACGACATCGATCGTGGTGTGCACCAGCTCCAGCTTTTTGGAGATGAACAAGCTCAGTACGATCGCGACATCGATGCTTTGCGGCGCCGTCTTAGGCAGATTCCCGTCGAGATTGAGATCGAGAGTGCAGCGGTCCATCGGCGCTACCTCGAACCGACACCTCGGCTATTCCCAGCGGCGGTGGAGTTCCTTGTGCCCGAGAGGCTGGTGAAGCCCCAATGAGCACCTCACTAGCTGCCCAGCACAGCGAGTGGCTCTCCCTCGTCGAGATCTCCGGCCCGTTCCTGACGCTGCCAGTGCTGAAGCGCGCACTGCCCCTGGGTCTCGACCCCACGCCTCTGTCGCTCGTCGATGACCTACGTGTGGCCTGGAGTGAGGTGAGCGACGATGACTCCCTCGTCCCCCGTTGGATCCGCTGGGTGCTCCACGACCTGCTTGAGCTTCCCGACGAGGTGGTGAAGGAAGGCACCGAGATCGGGCCGGCGCTCACGTATATGGTTCCGCAGCATGGCGTCAGATTGCGGCCCGACTTCGCAATAGTCGACCCCGAGACGGCGACAGGGGGACCGACAGCTCGCATGCTGATCACGACGCTGCCCGCTGGCACCAAGCTCGACGAGCGCCTCGTCGAATCGAAGTGGTCGGCCGATGCGGTGGACCGCATGGCGGAGCTGTGCCGGGGTACTGGCGTCCGGCTCGGGCTCGTCACAAATGGCGACCTGTGGGCGGTCATCGACGCTCCAGTCGGTGGCGCAACAGGCGTCGCCACGTGGGACGCCGGTCTCTGGCTGGAGGAACGCCTTACGCTTGATGCCTTCACGACATTGCTCGGCGTTCGCCGTTTCTTCTCGGTTGCTGAGACCGACACCCTCGAGGCGATGCTCTCCGAGAGCGCAAACGCGGAAGCTGAGGTCACCGACCAGCTGGGCAAGCAGGTGCGCGCTGCCGTTGAACTCCTTGTCGATGCGATGAGCCGTGCCAACCGCGACCGCGGTGGTCACCTCTTTGACGGCCTCTCTACGACAGACGTCTACGAGGCTGCGGTCACGGTCATGATGCGCCTCGTTTTCCTGCTCTCAGCCGAGGAGAGAGGGCTATTCCTTCTCGGCGACGAGACCTACGACTCGACCTACGCCGTATCGACGTTGCGCGCCCAGCTCGAAGAAGAGGCCAGCACGTATGGCGAGGAAGTCATCGCGCGACGGACCGACGCCTGGCACCGACTTCTCGCCACGTTCCGCATGGTGTACGGAGGCGCGCGGCACGAGAACCTCCGACTCCCTGCCTACGGGGGCAGTCTGTTCGACCCTGACAGGTTCCCGGTCCTCGAAGGCCGCAAAGCCGGTCATCCGTGGCGTTCGACTGCGTCGAACCCGCTCCCGATCGACAATCGCACGGTGCTCCATATCCTCGGTGCCCTCCAGGTCCTCACCTTCACCGACCGTCGCGGAGTAAAGGAGGCTCGCCGCTTGTCGTTCCGTGCCCTCGACGTCGAGCAGATCGGCCACGTCTACGAAGGACTGCTTGACCACTCCGCAGTTCGTAACGATGAAGTGGTCGTTGGCCTTGAGGGCAAGAATGCGCCAGAGATCGCCCTCGAGCTGATCGAAACCGAGTCCGCTCGGGGTCCGGACCAACTCCTCGAGTATCTGGTCGAGCGCACCGGGTTATCAGCGAAGGCCGTGGAAGAGGCCCTTGCTAACGAGCCTGACCCTCATGAGATCGAACGGCTCACGAGCGCCTGTGACAACGACCCGACAGTCACGGACCGGATCGCGCCATACCTGGGTCTGTTGCGCCGCGACCTAGCCGGGCTGCCAGTCGTTTTCCTCACCGACAGCATCTACGTAACCAAGTCAAGCGACCGCCGTACATCCGGTACTTACTACACACCTCGCAATCTTGCCGAGGAGATGGTGCGCTACGCCCTCGAGCCGCTTGTGTACCAACCAGGCCCGGCTGAAGGGACCTCGCCTAATCAGTGGAAACTCCGCCCTGCTATCGAGCTGCTCGACCTCCGCGTTTGCGACCTTGCCATGGGATCGGGTGCCTTCCTCGTGGCCGCCTGTCGGTATGTCGCGGCACGGCTACTCGAAGCCTGGACCATCGAAGGGGCCTTGCCGGGCGATCCAGTAGGACCACCAGGAGGCGTAGCGATGCCCTTGCCTCGCGACGAGACCGACCGAGAAGTCTTGGCGCTCCGCCTTGTCGCCGACCGCTGCCTGTACGGTGTCGATCGCAACCCGATGGCAGTGGAGATGGCCAAGCTCTCCCTGTGGCTCGTCACACTCGCCAAGGACCGCCCTTTCAGCTTCGTCGACCACGCGCTTCGCGTCGGGGACTCGCTGCTTGGCATCACCTCCCTGGATCAGCTGGAGTATCTCCATCTCGACGCTGCAAAAGGCGCTGAGCTCCAACACGGCAGGCTGTTCGATCCTGCTCAGGTCGTGAGGCCCCTTGTCTCCGACGCTGTATCCAAGCGTCGAGAGATCGAGTCATTTCTAGTCCTCGAGGTCGCCGATGCCGAGGCCAAACGCCGCCTCTTCGAGGAGGCCCGCAGCGAGCTCGACCAGCTTCGAGTGGTAGGTGACGTCGTTGCGGGGGCTTCACTTTCCACCACGACGCAGTCCAATGAGGCGCTGGAGGAACGCCTCCTCGCCGTGGCCCCCGATGTTCGTGCTGCGCTTGAACCGGGCCAGAGTCCCAACGATCAAGCGACGCGACTCGAGGACCTACGGCTGCGCGCCGCGTATTGGCTCGACGAAGGCCGGCCCCCGATGGCTCCCGAGCGCACATGCCTCCACTGGCCGCTTGAATTTCCCGAGGTCTTCTTGGACCGGGTGTGCCCCGGGTTCGACGCCGTGGTCGGGAACCCGCCGTTCCAGGGTGGGAAGCGAATCTCTGGGGCGTACGGCACTACCTACCGTGAGCACCTAGTAAACGCTGTAGCCGATGGCCGCAAGGGGAATGCCGATCTGGTCTCGTACTTCTTTCTTCGGGCCGCCCAAGTGGTCCGACGGGGCGGGACTGTAGGACTACTTGCCACCAATACCATCGCCCAGGGTGACACCCGGGAGGTCGGCCTCGACTGGCTCACTGCCAGCGGTTGGACGATCTCCCGAGCAGTGAAGAGCCGTCGCTGGCCAGGCGGCGCCTCTCTGGAGATTGCGCAGGTCTGGCTCTTTCGCGGCCAATGGAATGGACCTGTAACTCTCGACGGCTTTGTTGTAACCATCATTAGTCCGACGCTTGACCCAGTACGCCAATTCTCTGGGCATCCATTCCGCCTAACCGGAGATGGCAAACGAGTCTTCCAAGGCAGCGTCGTCTTGGGGGTCGGTTTTACTGTCAATCCCCAAGACGCTGAGCAGATGATCACAGAAGATGATCGATACGCTGACATTCTCTTTCCGTATCTAAGCGGTGAAGATGTAACGAGCCATCCGAGTCAACAAGCTAGTCGATACATTATCAACTTTCACGACTGGCCTCTCGAACGTGCACGGCAATATCCTCGTTGTCTGGAGATCGTCGAACGTGAAGTGAGGCCGATTCGAGAACAAAGCAAACGCCGGCAGTATCGCGAGAGGTGGTGGCAGTTTGCAGAGCGGCAAAAGGCCCTATATGAGGCGATTGAGGGGCTCCAGCGCGTTCTTGTAATAGCTCAAGTGAGCAAAGTGGTTCAGCCGGTCTTTGTGTCAATGGGCCAAGTATTGGCGATGATGCTGAACGTCTTCGTATATGAGGACTACGCGCGGTTCGCTATATTGACGAGCGCCTTTCACTGGTGGTGGGCAATAACTCAAGCGTCAACCCTTGAAACGCGGATTCGATACGCTCCGTCCGATTGTTTTGACACCTTCCCACAACCGCTGACAACGCCCTCCATCGAAACAGCCGGATTAGCGTTGGATACGCACCGTCGGCAACTCATGTTAGATCGCTGGGAAGGCCTCACCGCGACGTACAACCGTGTCCACAACCCGAAGGAGGAGACCGCGGACATCGCTGAACTGCGGCGGCTCCACGTCGCGCTCGACCACGCAGTCGCTGCCGCCTACGGGTGGGAGGACCTTGAGTTGGACCACGACTTCTGGGAGACTCGCCAAGGCATCCGCTTCACAGTCAGCCCCGACGCGCGCGGCGAGTTGTTGGACCGGCTCCTCGAATTGAACCATGCCCGCTACGCCGAGGAGGTCAGATCGGGCTTGCACTCCGGAAAGAACAGCCTCACTGTGGAACCGAAGGCCGCTCGCCGGCGGTCTTCAAGTACTTCTGCAATGTTTGAGGTGGATCCATGAGCGTCGAGGAAACCCCGAGCGCGATCCTTGGTCCGCCTTCACCGGCGGAGATTCGTGCGGAACTCGAGCAGCTCTTCTTGAAGAACATCGTTGGCCCGGAGGGTGGCGAAGACGAGGAGCTCGATCTCAAGACGGTCCGTTCTGTCTCGGACTACTACTTGGTTGGCATGCTCGCGCCAATGCATCGGCTGATTGAGATGGACGACAAGGATGACTTGGCAGTTGACGGAGCGGGTGGCGCCGATGGTCAGTCGCCGGATATCTCCGCTCCGACCGCGAGGTCCCTGTTGCCCTCATCGGTGGGGATGACTTTCGGGGTCGCGAACAACCAGGGCGGCCTCACGCTGGACGCTCACTGGGGTCGCTACGAGAAAGCGACCCTTGAAATCGACGACGAGGAAGGAAAGGGCCGGCGGGTGTGGCGCCGATTCCCGATGGGCGGCTCGGTGTCGCTTTCGCTCGCCGACGGTGGCTTCGAGGGGCTCGTTCCAGACCCGGACCAGCCCGAGGTGATCATCAGGGGGCGCGTTCGGCGGAACGGCGACGACTGGATGGTCACGGCGTTCCTCGTGAACGCGCAGGAGGAGGAAGGCAGGCGGCGCGACGAGGCTTGGCTGTTCCAAGTGGAGCTCGGTGCGTGCGCAGCGGACGGTTCGTCGGCCGTGTTCCGCCGTCCCAGCTCCGACGGTGACCCGGGGGCCGAGAGGAGTGAGGCAGCGTCGCTTGCGATGGCGTACCGCGACCATGTGGAGTTCGCGGTCGGTCACGGCACCGGTGTGCATGCAACTGTCAGCACGGACGATCCCACCCAGGCAGTTCGTGTGCAGACGACGGCGGTTCCGTCTTACGAGGTGCCGCGCACTGACCCGCCCTCGCCATCGGACTTCCCCGACATCCCGCAGCTCGGCGATGTCGAGCTGGATATGGCCCAGCTCGCAGTTCTTGCGCAGGACACTCTCCTCGAGCGGCTTCACCCGCTTGTCGCTGCATACGACACCTGGATCGAACTAGAGCGGGCGCGAATCGGCGACCCGATAGCTCGTTTGGCTGGGTTCGAGCAGACCGCGGCGGACGCGCTAGCACGATGCGCCCACGCAGCCGCCAGGATCGAAGCCGGGATCGACCTGCTGGCGGCGGAGCCGCTTGCCGCAGAGGCATTTCGCTTCGCGAATTGCGCGATGTGGCAACAGCGCGTGCACACGTTGGCCGCTGAGGCCCGGCGAAAGGACCCGAAACTCTCGTTGGCCGAAGCGGTGGCTGCCGTTGACAGGCCAGCAAACCACAGTTGGCGGCTGTTCCAGCTTGCCTTCGTTCTCCTGAACCTCCCTAGCCTGTTCGACCCCAACCATGACGAACGCAAGCCCGGTCGAGAGGGGTTAGCGGACCTGCTCTGGTTCCCGACTGGTGGTGGCAAGACCGAGGCCTACCTCGGCTTATCGGCATTCACCATGGCGATCCGCCGCCTTCAAGGCGTCGTCGGCGGTTACGACGGCAGCAACGGCGTGGCGGTTTTCATGCGCTACACGTTGCGGTTGTTGACCGTTCAGCAGTTCCAGCGAGCCGCCGCGCTGATGTGTGCATGTGAGCAGATCCGTCGCGATGCCCTTAATGAAGGCGACAGACGGTGGGGCGAAGTTCCCTTCCGCCTTGGGCTGTGGGTCGGCTTCACCGTCACGCCCTCAAACGAGAAACAGGCTCAGATCGCCATCGAGGAGGAGCGAGGTGGCGGCTGGGGAAGCGGGAACGCCAACGCGGTACAGGTGACTTCGTGCCCATGGTGCGGCTCGGAGATCACCGCCAAGCGGGACGCCGACCCAGACACAGTTCGGGCCCGGACCCTCGTGTACTGCAGCGATCCGCTTGGTCGCTGTCCCTTTACTCGTCGCAGTGCCCCGGGCGAGGGCCTGCCGTTGATCACGGTCGACACGGAGATTTACCGACTCGTACCGGCGATGGTTATTGCGACTGCGGACAAATTCGCTCAGGTGCCTTGGCGAGGTCCGACTCGTGCACTCTTCGGACGCGTGACTCGTCGATGCGAGCGCCACGGCTATCGACACCCGGACCTTGACATCGAGATGAAAGAGGCCGATTCCCACCCCAGACGGGGTGCGGCCATCGCCGCGAAAACTGTGGACGTGCTCCCGCTACGACCTCCTGATCTGATCATTCAGGACGAGCTCCACCTCATCGCAGGACCATTGGGCAGTCTGATGGGTCTTTATGAAACAGCAATCGACCACCTGTGCACTTGGGATCTGCAGGGCCAACCGGTGCGCCCCAAGGTGGTGGCGTCGACCGCCACCGTGCGCCGGGCCGAGGAGCAGGCGTTCCAGGTGTTCTGGCGCCGGCTCGAGGTGTTCCCGCCGCCGGGACTCGATGCCGGCGATTCGTTCTTCGCTCTGCAGCGGGACTCTTCGCGGGCGGCCGGTCGACGCTATCTCGGGGTGTGCGCCCCGGGAAGGCGGATCAAGGTCGTCGAAATCCGTTTGTACGTGGCATTGATGGGCGCAGCGCAAAAGCTGTTCGAAACCTACGGCGAGGCCGTTGACCCGTGGATGACCCTGGTCGGCTACTTCAGCGCGCTGCGAGAGCTGGCTGGCATGAGTCGGCTGGTACGAGACGACGTGGCAACCCGGCTGTCGACCAAGGCGATCCGTAACCGAGGACTCGGCTGGCGCTTCATCCGCGACTCCCGAGAACTCACCTCACGGATCGACTCAAGCGAGATCCCCGAGATCCTCGATCGGCTCAGCATCACGTTCCCCAAGGACCATGCTGACCCTGAGCGCGAGAAGAAGCGCAAGGAACGAGGCGACCAGTCCAAGCGGCCGATCGATGTGCTGCTTGCCACGAACATGATCTCCGTCGGGGTCGACGTGCCACGACTGGGTCTCATGGTCGTCGGCGGTCAGCCAAAGTCGACAGCCGAGTACATCCAGGCCACCAGCCGCGTTGGACGAAGCGCTAGTGGACCCGGACTCGTCGTGACAGCGCTGAACTGGGCCAGGCCACGGGACCTGTCGCACTTCGAGGCCTTCGAGCAATTCCACGCCACCTTCTATCAGCACGTCGAGGCACTGTCGGTAACACCGTTCGCCCCCCGCTCGCTCGATCGGGGCCTGTCAGCGGTGCTCGCCTCTCTCGTGCGGCAACAAGACGACGCCGCCAATGCGAACGCAGCGCCTCAGACACTCGACCCTCAAGATGCCGTCGAGCCATTCATAGACCTCATCCGAACGAGAGCTGAGGATCTCACCAGCGATGCCAGTGTTGGTGTGGCTATTGACCAGGACATCAAGATCCGCGCCGATGCATGGCTTCACCAGAAAGGTCGGGCTGGAGAGGTGCTTGGCTATCGTCAAAAACAGGACGGCAAGACTGTCGGCTTGCTGCACCAGCCGAGTGAGGGACCGTGGGGACTTTGGACTTGCCCAACGTCACTGCGTGAGGTCGAGCCCGGTGTGAACCTCCTGCTCACCGACTTCGTCGCGGACGAGGACCTCCCCTTCGAGTTCCCCAGCGGCGAGCAGAGTGTCGCCGCGCCGGAGGACGATGCAATGGCCCCGCTCAGCGAGGACGAGGTCGATGCGGCGCGAGCCACACCTCCTCTAGCGCGGCCGTCGTGAACGGCCGGGTCGGACAGGTTCGTCCTAGTCAGCTGCTCTACACGTACGGACCGGGGTCGATGGTCGACCTTCCGAATCTCTCGGTGTTGGTGATGGGTCTCAACTTCTGGGCCGCCGATGACGCCAACGCTCGGGCGCTTCCCGAGAAGCGGCTCGTCGCGGCGGTACGCCGCCGGCTCGGCGAGCAGGTTGAGCTATTGCGATCACCTCCGCACCTTCCCGAGAAACCCAACGACGTATTCGGTGACTGGGCCCGCACCGGAGTGCCAGTGACGGTATTTCCGACGTGGTTACGGTGCCCAGCATGTGACCGCATCGCGCCGGTCTCGAGCAAGATCTGGGACCTCAAACAGCAGCCGTACCGACCTGAGCAGTCCAGCTACGTCCACACCAACTGTCAGAAGGTTAAGGGGAAGCCACCACCGTCGCTCCCTGTTCGCTTCCTGTTGACTTGCCGCAATGGACACCTCGATGACGTCCCCTGGGTTCAATTCTCCCACCGGGGCCAGCCGTGCATGTCGCCCATCCTGGAGATGTTTGAACTCGGCCAGGGCACTGGGCCCGATGATGTGTTCGTCAAGTGCATCAGCTGCGGCCTACCCTCTCGCTCTCTGGTAGACGCATTCGGACAGAACGCGTCTGGAAGTCTGCCGCGCTGTCGCGGCCGGCATCCGCAGCTTGGGCTCATCGACGAGAAGAAGTGCGAAGAGCAGAACCGGGCCATCCTCCTAGGTGCCTCCAACCTGTGGTTCTCGACCACGATCAAAGTGCTATCGCTGCCGACAGCAAGTTCCTCGATCGGTCAGCTGGTCGACGACCTTTGGCATACGCTCGGCGATATCGACTCGAAAGCAACACTGGACTTCGCCGTTAAGAACATGCCAGCGCTCATGGAGCTAAAGAACTTTGACCGCGACGAGGTCTGGGGCGAAATCGAGAAGCGGCGCAGCGGCGATAACGCGGAAGACGAGGACGAAGATCTTCTCTCGCCCGAGTGGGAGCAGTTCTCTGACCCGGCGCACTCCAAAGCAGGAGACGACTTCCGGCTTCGCGAAGTCGACTCACCCGCAAATTTCTCTTCTCTCTTCGAGAGGGTCGTGCTAGCCGAACGCTTGCGGGAAGTCGTTGCCCTAACGGGCTTCACGCGCGTCGATCCGCCAGGGGAGCCCGACCGCGACGGGCGCGAGGCCAAGGTGGGTCCGTTGAGTCGGGGTGCGCCGACCTGGGTCCCGTGTGCGGAGGTGCGCGGCGAGGGAATCTTCCTACAGTTCAACGAGCAGGCGCTCCGAGATTGGGAATCGCGGGTTGAGGATTCGCCACAGGTTGAAGCGCTTCGCCAGGCGCATCGTGACTGGCGCGAGAAGCGGAGTCTCGACACGAGCCTCGGCTGGCCGGGGATCCGCTACGTGTTGCTACACACGTCTAGCCACCTGCTCATGCGAGAACTGGCGCTCGAGTGCGGATATGGTTCGGCGTCAATCAGCGAGCGTCTCTATGCGAGCATCGAACCCGTCGCGATGGCGGGCATCCTGCTGTATACGGCCGCCCCTGACAGCGAGGGGACGCTCGGCGGTCTTGTGAGCCTCGGTGATCCCGAAACACTCGATCGACTTCTGCGTCAAGCACTAGATCACGCCAAGCTCTGCTCTTCGGACCCGATGTGCTCAGAGCATCAGCCTTCGATCGATGAGGACGCCTTGCACGCGGCCGCGTGCCACGCGTGCCTTTTCGCCCCCGAGACGTCCTGCGAACGCTCTAACCGCTACCTCGACCGATCGCTCGCCGTGGAGACCTTCGTTCATTCCGGCATCGAGTTCTTCATCCGATGACTGCAGCACCCCTCGACCACGTGGTCGCCGAGGTGGCTCGCACGCTGCCGCTCGAGCAGGTCGAGGCAGTCGCATCGTTTCTGGATGCTTGGGGTGAATCCACCGGCGCCGCACTCGACCAGCTCCACCGGCTCGTCCCTAACCCAGGCTTCGCAGCGCAGGCGGACGCCCTTGGGCGCTCGTGGACCGAGACCGTTGGCGTGAGTGGAGGAACCGTCGCGCTTGCCCTGCGAGCGACTGCTCTTGCTGTGGAGCGGGCTCGGAACGAGGAACGGATCGAGACCGTCTGGACCGGGCCTACGACGAAGGCAGTTCCGCTTCGCCAGACACTCGGCGTGCTCCTCCAGGTCGTCAAGGCGTCTCGTGAGCGTCTCGTCGTTGTCAGCTTCGCCGCGTACAAGGTCGCTAAGGTCGTTGAAGCGATGCTCGCGGCCTCCGAACACGGCGTGAAGATCACCGTCGTGATCGATGAGGGAACCGATGCCGCCAATGCCTTTTCGGCCTTGGCTGGCGTGGCCGAGCTCTACTGCTGGCCGGCTGCCGGGACCGTGCTACCTAACGGTGCGACGGTGCGGATGCACGTCAAGGCAGCAGTTGCCGACGACCACACGGCTCTCGTCGGCAGTGCAAATCTGACTGGGCAAGCGCTCAACGAGAATATGGAGTTGGGCCTACTTGTCGAAGGCGGCGAGATCCCCCGTCGACTCGACGCTCACTTCCGGTCGCTCATAGCGTCCGAGATCCTGGTGTCAGTCGAGGGTTAAGTCCTACCTCTGGAATTGATTTCCTGCGTTCGTGCCGCCTCCAACAAGTCATCTATGCCACGTCTGTCTGTGATCCGCCCATGCGCCACACTCGCGAGGTGGATGACGACACCTCCCGGGAGGCTGCGAATCTGCTGCGACGGGTCCTCGAGGCCGTCGTGAAGGGCAAACTCGAGGCAAGAACCCCCGACGCGCGTGCCTTGCTTCGCCGACTCGAGGGGGCGCTCATCGCTCTCGAGGCATTGTCACCCAAGAGCGAGTCCGAACACGTACATGATTCGGCTTTACGCGATACGAGGGTTTTCTGTACTGAGCTTCGAAGAAGGTGTCCGCCAAGAACAGTCGACCTTGACAGCCGGCCCCTCTTTATAGAGAGGCACGAGGAAGGGGTGAGCTGCAGGATCGACCTCGGGGCAGTTCTAGGACCTGCGCTGACGGCTTACATCGGCGTCACAGCAAGGGGCGTCCGAGCATCACACGCTATGCACAAGGTGCCAGGAGGAGGAGGCGGCGGCGCCAGGCGCGGACACTCGAGCGTTACGGCGTTCCGTTCACGGTCGCGCGCGTGGTGAGCATAGTCACTTAGGAGGTCGCTCGGCACCGACCTCAGAGCTGGATTTGGGCCGTCGCCTCGTCGACCATCCGCTACTCCGCTCCGAGGGCGTCAGAAAGGCGAAGGAGCGTCCTCTCGGTCGGGAAGACCGAGCCACGCTCGATTCTGCTGATGTCGCCCTGGTCGATGTCGGTCTTCTCGGCGAGCTCGGTCTGGGTGAGGCCGAGAAGCTGCCGCCCCTCCATCACCTGAACCGCGAGCTGGTAGGTCCGGCCGAAGACCGCTCCGTCGCTCCGCGCCGCGACGGGCAGGCACCCACGGCGGGTCGCCGAAGCCTCTTCATAGCTACGAGCCATATCGCCTCCGCTGATCATTATGGGCTTTCACCGATAGCACGCCAGACGCGATCATGGCCGTGCGCCGGGCCGTCAACGACAACGGGAGTGACCACCGCCGCCCTGTGCGGCGCTCCGACCGAGCCTTCCACTCACAGGGCTGTGAACTGGACTGTGAGTGTTGCTGTGAGTGTTGCTGTGAGTGTTGCTGTGAGTGTTGCTGTGAGCTGGAGCGCGCAGACCCTTCCACCGCGTGATGGTCGAACCGAAGAAATCGTCCCGCGATCTCGTCTGTGAGCACTGCTGTGAGCATTGCTGTGAGAAGTGCTGTGAGTCGATCGGCGCATCCTTGCACGATGATTCGGCTTCGCTCCGCCTATGGCGACGCCCGATGACGGTGTCATAGTGAACGAACCAGCACCCCGCCACGCCATCGAGGGTGCTCACGTCCACCACGGCCTGGACGACATGAGCATGGAGAAACCGCCGGAGACGGATCAGCGCGGCGACGAGCAACTGCACCCTGCGGAAGACTCGGACCAGTTCGACGGAGGTCGGATCAGGCCCCTTGGAAACCGCACTTTGCCATTGCCGCTGGTCTTGAGCGTCTCACAAGCGGCTTTCATGCTCGGCATCTCGAAGGACCTCGCGTACGACCTCATCGCCCGGGGAGACCTGCCGTCGCTGCACTTCGGAAGGCGCGTAGTCGTGCCAACAAAACCCTTGCTCACGCTCCTGAACGGCCCGGACACCCCTGAAAGATCAGCCTGACGAGCGAGAAGAGGACCGGTCAGGGAGAAGAAGCGGGTGGCAGCTCAGAGGTAGGCGGGACCAGAACTCGTCCCATCACCGCAGCCGCTGCCCGGTCCCGTTCCTCCAGAGCATGGCTGTAGACACGCAGGGTCATCGAGGGATCTGTGTGTCCGAGACGTCCGGCGACCGTTCGGACATCGACGCCGGCGCCGATCAGCTGCGTGGCCGTGAAGTGCCTCAGATCATGCAGCCGCACGTCCGGGAGCTTGAGCTCGTCTCTGACTCTGATGAAAAAGTTGGTCACGTTGTCGGGCCGGAACGGCAGTGAGCCGTCGACGTAAGGGGAGAAGATGAAGGCATCGAGCCTCAGTTCCTCGTCGGCCAGACGTGCCCACTCTTCGACCCGTGCTCGATGAGTCCTGAGCACGCTGAGCCCCACCTCGTCGAGCGCCACACGCCGCGTCCGGTTCGTCTTCGTCGTCTTCTCTCCGAGTCCGCCCGGGACGAGCACGACCGACCGGGCGACCTCAATCTGACCCTCGTCGAGATCGAGGTCGGACCAGCGGAGCGCACATAGCTCACCCCGGCGCATCCCGGTCAGCGCCGCCATCATCACCAACGGTGCCAAGCGCGGGTCACGCTCTTCAGCAGCAACCACGAGTTGTCGCACGGCGTCAACCGAAGGCGGTCGGACGACACGCTGGGTAACACGTGGCGGTTTGGCCATCTCAGCCACGTTTCGCCGGACCCACCCCCACCGTACGGCCTGGTGGAGCGCAGCCGCGACGAGCGCGTGGTGATTACGGACGGTCTTCGGCGACGAGCCCTTTTCCTTCATCGCTCGGTACAGGTCGTCGAGGTCCTTCGCCCCCAGGCGTTGGACCTTGATCGAGCCCAGGGCTGGTCGGATGGTGTGCTCTATCTGTGTCCTGTAGACACGGATGGTCGTGGGTGACAGATCCATGCGCTCGCACTCTGACAACCAGGCGTCGAGGAGCTGGCCGACCGTGGCCCCTGCGCCGTCGGAGCGCCCGGGAACCTGCTGCTCGATCAGGTCGCGTAGAGCCTCGTCCGCCTCCCGGGCTGTCCCGTAAAAGGTCTTCGACACCTGTTTGGGATTACCGGTAACAGGATCGCGCCCGACGTAGGCCCGCAGCTCCCAGACTCCCACGCTCCGCTTCCTCTTGGTTCCACGCATGGATCCCAACCTAGCCACAAATTCCTGGAGTAGGGATAGGAGTAGGGATGACACCAGAAAAACAAGAAGAGCCAGTGCTTTCGCACCGGCTCTGACCTGCACTTTCTTTGGTGGCGGGGGAAGGATTTGAACCTTCGACCTTCGGGTTATGAGCCCGACGAGCTACCTGACTGCTCCACCCCGCGATGGTGAAGAATTAGTTTATCAGTCCCGTCACGATCCCCG
>Ga0326728_10004428_pt1 | contig 41583 bp, 35 predicted proteins | sample MB3enrmetagenome_FD_207602 | JGI IMG/M metagenome (GOLD analysis project Ga0326728, IMG submission 207602) | Lab enriched peat soil microbial communities from McLean, Ithaca, NY, United States - MB31MN | ecosystem: Environmental > Terrestrial > Soil > Wetlands > Peat | place: USA: New York... | reverse complement strand
CCCTGCGGCCGCAGCAACGGGATTGCCGCCGAACGTCGAAAAAAATCCAAATTTGGTTTGAAAGGCCTCGATCAATCGTCGGCTGGCAATGACCACGCCCATGGGGTAACCGTTCCCGATCGGTTTGCCGAGAGTCACGATATCCGGCGACAGCCCGCGGCGCTCGAAGCCCCAAAAGTGCGAACCGGAACGACCGAGTCCATATTGCACCTCGTCGCCGACGATCAAACTGCCGGCGGCACGCAGCCGCGCCGCTGCGGTGGCGAGCCAAATCGGCGGTGGATCATAGATGCCGCTGCTCGTCAGGGCGCTATCGATGAAGAAGGCGGCGGGCGCAAAGCCGCGCGACGCCAGGGTACGAACGGCGATTTCGGCGTCGTCGGCGACCGCGGCAAGGTCGGCGTGGCTCACCGAATCGTCCACCGTCAACGCCGCGGGCGGCGGCGCCAAGGTCACTACGCGGGGATCTAGCGGCTGCCCTGCCCCGGGCGTGAGCGCCGCCACGGCATCCGTAATTCCATGGTAGGCATGTGCCATGACCACCGCGCCTCGATGGCCGGTGGCCAATTTCGCCATGCGCCAAGCAACGTCGTTGGCCTCGCTGCCCGAATTGACGAAGATGCAGGCATCGAGATGCGGCGGACATCGCGACGTGAGTTCCTCGGCATAGTCGAGAATCTTCTCGTGCAAGTATCGGGTATGCGTCGCCAGTATCGCTGTCTGCCGGGCAATGGCGCGCACAACCGTCGGATGGCCATGGCCGACGTGCGCCACGTTGTTGTACACATCGAGATACTTCCGCCCTTGCGGGTCGAACAGCCAAACCCCTTCGCCGCGCACGAGATGCAGGGGCTGCCGGTAGAACAATTCGGCGCCGGCGCCCATCAAGCGATGGCGGCGGCGCAAATCGACCGGTGGGTAATCCGACGGCGACGTGCCGGCGGCAGCGTGCCATTCCTTGGTCAGTCGAGTGCGGCCCAATCCCAACAGGAGATCCAGTGAGCGGGCGGCGTTGAGCGCCGCTTTGTCGAGCGCGCGTGCCCCGCCGTGATCATGCCGGCCGCGCCACGCATGCAGCAAAATGGTGATGGCATGCCGCGCCGTGACGAGGTCGAAAAGCACCGCGACCTCGGCCGGCTCGACCGGTTGGACGAGTGCGTAGCCTTCGAGAATGGCCGCCAACTCATCGGGCGTGGTCAATCCTTCCGTCAGCAGTTCGGACATGGCCACCGCCGGCTCCAGGATCAGCGGCGCATGAATCATGTCGCCGAAATCCAGGACCCCGCACACCGCACCAGCCGCGGAATCAACGAGCAAGTTGCCGGCGTGACAATCACCGTGAATCGCCTGGGCACGCAGTCCACGCAGTGCAGGAAGCCGCTGCTTCAATGCGCCGAAGACTTCCACGACGCTCTGCCTGACGCCGGGCGCACCGATATAGGCGGCGTATTCGATGAGTTCGGGCAGGCGGCGGACGTCCCACGCGATGCGCTGCGCCAAAGCCGGGTGGAAGAAGCCGCGCAATGCCCGATCGATTCGAGCCAGGGTGCTTCCGACGTTCATCAGCAGCGGCGGCTCGGGCGCGATCTCCGCCAGCAACTGTCCCGGGATATATCCCATGAGGCATGTCGCGTAGGTGATGCCGTCCCGCTCGATGCTGCCCAGATCCGCGCCCGTTTGCGTTGCGAAAATTCGGGGTACCGGCAGCGCCGGATCAGCTTCCGCCAAGTGGCGCAATACGGCGGCTTGGCAGTCCGTCGTTTGCGGATCGGCAGCGCCGTCCACGATCTTCAATACATATTCGCGAGCATCGGCGGTGCGAACATGAAAATTGCAGTCACGTTCGCCCGCCAGCGGCCGCAGTGAAACGGCCAAGCCGTACATATCGCGTGCGATCCGCTCGGCTTCGGCCATCCCGAAGACCGGCGGCGCGCAGCGCAGTGCCAGCAAGTCGCGCTGCAACCTACAATTGCTTCAATACGAATTCGGCTGCGGAAACCTTGAATTCCCCGGGAGCTTCGACATTGAGATGCGTCGCGATGCCGTTCTTCACAATGACGGCAAATCGCTGTCCGCGAAGTCCCATGCCATACCGGGTGGCATCGAGTTCGAGTCCCAGCGCCTTGGCATATTCCGCATTGCCGTCCGCCAGCATCAAGATCTTATCTCCGACCCCGGCCAGTTTGCCCCAGGCATTCATCACGAACACGTCGTTCACCGCGGTGCACGCAATGGTGTCCACGCCCTTTTTCTTGATCTCGTCGGCGTGTTCGATAAACCCCGGCAAGTGCTTGGCATCGCACGTCGGAGTGAACGCGCCCGGCACCGAGAAAAGAACCACGGTCTTGCCGTTGAACAGCTCGTCCGTGGTGATTTTCTTCGGACCGTCGGAGGTCATGCGGGTAAATGTGCCCTGGGGCATCTTATCGCCGGTTTTGATGGTCATCGCTTTCTCCGTTTATTGAGACTTACGAGCCGAGCTTATCCGCATACAGTTCCCACAGCCGCAGCACTCGTGGGCTCATGTTCGGCACGGTCTTCAAGCCGGCAAACGCCTTCTTCGCGTCCGCGTTGTTCTTGAGCTGCGCATTCGAGCGGCCCAAATACACATAGGCTTCGTCCTGATGCTTGATTTGGCCCTTCTGAACGCCCCGATTGATGGCCGTAACGGCATTCTGATAATCGCCGGAACCGAAATAAACTTCGCCCATCTTCACGTCGAGCTCGCCCGCCGGGCTCTTGGCCGCTTCCGCGTCTTCCTGAGCTTCGCCCTTCTTGTCGGTCTCTGCGCGCGGCTTCAACGAACCGAGCAGACGCGCGGCGCGATCCTTGTCCTTCTGCTCCGTGAACAGCCCCGAGGCCACAGCTTTCTCGAGCACCATTTGCGCTTCGCCCGGCAGCGCGGCGTCGCCCAGCAGCTGCGCCATTTCCATGTAATCCGAGCCCTTGTCCATGGAATTCGTGTCGAACATCACCCGATAGATCATCAACAAATTGTGATCGTCCCGCTCGTCCTGGCGCTCGATGCGCAGCAGCGTGTTCCAATAATTGGTCTTGTTGGTGAGCCTGATGAGATCGATCAGCACCGTCGCCATGGCCGCGTTATCGCCGGCATCCGACGCACATTGCAGTTTGAACTGGTAGAGAGTTTCTTTCGGCGCTTCGCCTGCCTTCTTCGCATACGCAATCGCCTTGTCCGCCCATACCACGGAGTTCTTGCAGTCTTTCTGCAGGTAATAGATCTGCGACATCACCAGTAGATCATCCCCGTTCGCGTCGCCGGCATCGGCCACCTGCTTGCCGTACTCCAGCGCCTTGGAATATTGCTGGTTGCCGGCAGCCAGGCGAAACAACGTGCGCTTGGTTTTAGCCGCCTCTTCGGGCGTGTACTGTCCGGTGGCCAGAGCTTGCTCGTAGTTCTCCTGAGCATCCTTCAATTTGTTGAGCTTGATATCCGCAAACGCCTTGAAGTCGAAAATGGTCTTCTTATCGAACGGCGTCAGCGGCGACTTTTGTTCGGCGGCATCCAGGTTCTTCAATGCTTCCTGCCACTGGCCGGCCTGCAGAGCCTTCTGCGCCGCGGTCATCTCCTTCGCAATGACGCGGCTGATCTCGGGACCTTTCTTTTCTGCCGCCAGCGAAGTCTGCGTCGTCACCGCAATGCTCGCGACCGCGAGCACCATGCCGAGAAGCACCTTGAATCGAACGTTCTGGATGGAATAAGTCATTGGCTAACCTCGCAACCTAAATTTCGAATTTTTGTAGCTTCAATAAAACAAAGGCGCGTCAAAGGGCTGACGCGCCGTAATACCCGCCGGATCGTTTTTATTAGAACAAATCGTTGTTGACGAATCCGATCTTCTTCAAGCCGCGGCTCTGCAAGTCGGCCAAGGTCTGCGCCACCTTTTCATATTTGGCAAACTTATCGACAGTGATATGCACTTCCGGCTGCGGGTCCTTGGACGCCTCTTGGCTGATATAGCCTTGCATCTGCGCGCGATCCACCGCAGTGCCGTTCCACGTCAGCGTACCATCGAAGTCGATCCCCAAATTAACGATCTCCGGCGGCGGAGGCGGAACAAAGTTCGGCGGCGGCGGCAAAGGGTTGTCGATCTTTACCGCATGCGTCACCGGGGGAAGCGAGATGATGAAGATGATCAGCAACACCAACATGACGTCGATCAACGGCGTCATGTTGATGTCCGTAAACGACTGACCCTCGCCGCTGCCTATTGCCATCGCCATATCAATCGCTCCTAAGGCACATCGCCCGGGTGAAGTGGTGTGGTCAAAAATGCCACTTTACGGATGCCGATCTTCTGCGCAGCCACCAGCACCTGCCCGACATACATGTAGCGCGCGTCGCTATCGCCGCGAATATGCACCTCGGGTTGCGGATCGGCACGGGCAATGTTTCTGAGGTTGGTCAGCAGCGCATCCTGATTCGGCAAGAGCTTGGCGTTCCAATAAAGCTCACCCGATTTATCGACCGCAATCGTCACATCCTCCGGCTTGGTCTGCGTCGGTAGGTTGCTCGCCTTCGGCAGATTGACCTTATGTTCCTTCAACGCGACCGGAACCGTGATGATAAAGATGATCAGGAGCACCAACATGACGTCCACGAGGGGCGTCACGTTGATGTCCGAAAGCACCTCGCCTTCGGTACCGCTTGCACTCACCGCCATGAGTCAACTCCTAACGTGCAGCTGCGGGGCTGGGCTTACCCACCGCGGGCGGAGCCTTCTCCATGCCCAAACCCATCTTCGCACCCGAGATCAGATACGCATGCAGTTCATGCGTGAAGTGGCTGACACCCTCTTGCAGGTTCTTATTGCGGCGCAACAGCACGTTGTATCCCAACACCGCCGGGACGGCGACGAACAACCCGATGGCCGTCATGATCAAGGCTTCACCGACGGGTCCGGCCACTTTTTCGATTGAAGCCGATCCGGATGCGCTGATCGCGATCAACGCATGATAGATGCCCCACACCGTGCCGAACAATCCGACGAACGGAGCGGTAGAGCCCACCGACGCGAGTACCGGCAAGCCGGACTGCATGCGGCCGATGACCGTATCAGCGGTGCGCTGCAACGACTCGGTGATCCACTCGCTGGTGCCGATGGCCCCCGATAGACGCGCCTTGTTGACCTCGTGGTACTCATAGGCCTGCTTACCGGTCTCGGCGAGCGCGCGAAACGGATTGGACGTGCCTTTCAGCTTACCGAGCGCATCCGTCAGGCTTCCAGAGGACCAGAATTCCTTCTCGGCTTCGATTGCCTGCAAGCGCTGCCGCCGTTGATCGAAGAACTTCGTGATCATGATGAACCACGTAAGCAGCGACATGATTAGCAAAATGACGAGCGTCGACCTCGCGACCAAGTCACCCTGCTGGATAAGGGCGCCAAGGCCAAACGGATTTTCAACTGTAGTCTCTGACATGGACCGATTTCCTCTACTTAGACAAGTTAAATTGACGAGTTAAACAATTCCGCTCCATGAGCGAGCGCTACTTATTAGTCAGCTTCCATGAAATGGGTATCGACACGGTTTTCTCCACCGGCTTGCCTTCTTCGGTTGCCGGCAGCATGCGCTGCCCGTGAACAGCCTTGAGACACGCCTCGTCCAGCCGCGGAAAGCCGGAGCTCGATTGGATTGTCTCGGATGCCACACGACCATCGGCGGCCACGGTCATCGTCACCACGCAACGCCCTTCCTCGTTCGCGCGCTTCGACGCATCGGGATACCACTCTTCGCCGATCTTCAGAGGGTGCTTGGGATCCTGCCGCGGCGGCGTGCCGGGTTTGGGCGGCGGTGGCGCTGCCTGCACCGGGGGAGGGGCGGGCTGCGCGACCTGCGTGGTTTGGGTAATCGCCGTGGTCTGTTCCTGGGGAGCTTGAATGTCGACGAATTCAGGGGGCGGAACGTAGGGCTTGATTTCTTCGAGCTTGGGGGGCGGCGGGGGCGGCTTGTCGATGTCTTTGGGTTTGTCGATCTGGGCGATTTCCACAGGCGGGATTATCGTCTGTGCGAGACGGCTAGCCAAACCGGTATAAAATGCCCAACCAACGACCACATGCAAAAGAATAACGACAAGAAGAGCGAGGCCTCTCCTGCCGGAAAACATTGATGGCTCTTCGTACTTGTACATAGTCCGGTTGCGACCCCACCCCTACAATTTCTCTAAGTGCACTACGCGCGCGCATGCGAACCTCTCCGCTGCGCACTTTTGGTACACATGCATTGCACGCTGCGACTAGCCGTCCGCGATACATCGTGCACCAAACGTATCCCTTACTCACGCCGCGGATTTTTTTCCTGCGGCATACCTTCGTCAAGTCCCTTCAGCGAGTAAAGAGACTGACACATATCCCGCCCGAACTGCAAGCGCGACTTGACTTACTCCAAGTCAGTTACAGCGCCGAGAGAAGCGCTGCTGACCGCACGCGAATACTTTGCCAACGCACCGCGTCGTGCAAAGGGCTTCGGCGGCGTCCAAGTCTTGCGGCGCACCTTGAGTTCGGCGGCGCTCACATGCAACGTAATTTCTCGACGCTCTGCATCAATGGTTATCTCATCGCCCGTTTTGACCAGGGACAACGGCCCTCCCACCGCGGCCTCGGGCGCGACGTGTCCGACCACGAAACCATGGCTGCCTCCGGAAAATCGCCCGTCGGTTATCAGCGCGACCTGGCTCCCCAGCCCTCGGCCGATGATGGCGCCGGTAGGGCTCAGCATCTCGCGCATCCCGGGGCCGCCTTTCGGTCCTTCGTAGCGGATGACGACCACGTCGCCCGCCTTGACCTTGCCGCCCAAGATGCCCTGCAACGATTCTTCCTCCGAGTTGAATACCCGCGCGACTCCTTTGAAGCGCAGTCCTTCTTTTCCGGTGATTTTGGCGACCGCGCCCTCGGGCGCGAGATTCCCATACAGGATGACCAAGTGACTATCTTTCTTGATGGGATCTCCCAGCGGCCGGATGATTTCTTGAGCCTCCGGGTAGGGTGCGACGTCACGCAGGTTTTCCGCCAGCGTCTTACCTGTGACAGTGAGGCAATCGCCATGCAGCAATCCGGCGTCGAGCAAAGTTTTCATCAACGGTTGTATGCCCCCGATGGCGACCAGCTCCGACATGGAATAGCGTCCGCTCGGGCGTAAATCCGCCAGCACCGGGACGCGCTTGCCGATGCGCGTGAAATCGTCGAGCTGCAATTTGACGTTGGCCGACGAAGCGATGGCGAGCAAGTGCAAGACGGCATTGGTCGAGCCGCCGAGCGCAATGCACACCGTAATCGCATTCTCGAACGCCTTGCGCGTCATGATCTGCCGCGGCCGCAGCCCCAACTGGAGGAGATTGACGACGGCGCCGCCGGCGCGCGTACAGTCGTCGCGCTTTTGACTTGAAATGGCGTCCTGGGCGGAGCTATTGGGCAAGCTCATGCCCATGGCTTCGATGGCCGAAGCCATCGTATTCGCCGTGTACATCCCGGCGCAGGATCCCGGACCCGGAATCGCGGTTCGTTCGACGAACTTGAGCTGCTGTTCGGACACGGTGCCCTGCGCGTAGCCGCCCACCGCCTCGAATACGGACACGATGTCTCGTCGGTCGGTTCCTGGTCGGATCGTACCGCCATAGACGAAAACCGCAGGCCGGTCGAGCCGCGCCAGCGCGATGAGGCAGCCCGGCATGTTCTTATCGCACCCGCCGAACGCGATGACGCCGTCGAATCCTTGGGCGCCGACGACCGTTTCTATCGAATCGGCAATGACCTCGCGGGACACCAACGAGTACCGCATGCCGGGCGTACCCATCGAAATCCCGTCGGAAACCGTAATCGTCGAGAACGTCACTGCCTTCGCACCGCGCGCCTCGACGCCGGCCGCGGCCAAGCGCGCCAGCTCATCGATATGCATGTTGCAGGGCGTCAGATTGCTCCAGGTGGAGGCGATCCCCACCTGCGGCTTGTTGAAATCCCCGTCGGAGAATCCCACCGCATGCAGCATGGCGCGCGCCGGCGCCTGTTTAATCCCCTCCACGACCATGCGTGAGTAACGGCGGGCATCAACCGGATTGGTTTTCTTGGGCATGATTTTGAACTTGAAGTAGGCCGTGAAAGAATCGGGCGCCGAGCTTAAACACACCCGTATCGTTCGACAAGATAACGATAGACGCCGCGCACCGCATTCGCTTCGGCGCCGACACCGCGGCCGGGCCGCTCTTTCGGGTTCCACGCATAGAGGTCGATGTGCAACCAGTTGGGGGTTTCGGTTACGAAGCGCTTCAGAAACAGCGCGCCGAAAATCGCACCAGCGAGACCTGAGGCCGCGACATTGTTCAAATCCGCAACCTTGCTGCCGAGTTCGTCGTCGTAGCTCATCCACAGGGGCATGGGCCACAGCGGATCGTGCTCAGCTGCCGCGATGCGCGTCAACTCGGCAACCACGGCCTCCTCGCTGCCGAACACGGCGGGTAGTTCGGGCCCGAGGGCCACGCGGGCGGCGCCGGTCAGAGTGGCAAAGTCAATGATGAGGTCAGGCCGCTCGGCATCAGCCAGCGCAAGTGCATCGCACAAGACCAAACGACCCTCCGCATCGGTGTTGCCCACCTCGACCGTCAAACCCTTGTGCGTCGCGAGTACATCGCCGGGCCGATAGGCGTTGCCGGCGATCGAATTCTCCACCGCGGGCACCAGGACCCGCAGCCGCGCGCGCAGCTTCGCGCGCATGAGCATATTGGCGAGCGCAAGCGCCACTGCCGCGCCGCCCATGTCTTTTTTCATCATCGCCATGCCCGAACTCGGCTTGATGTCAAGGCCGCCGCTGTCGAAGCACACGCCCTTACCGACCAGCGTCAGGCGCGGCAGCGCCGCCCCGCCGGGCGGCGACCAATGAATGTCGAGGAGCCGCGGCGCAGCGGCGCTGGCGCGCCCCACGGCATGGATCGCAGGAAACTTGGCGGCAAGCAGTTCCTCGCCCACCCATTCTTGATAGTCGGCTTGGTGGCGTTCGGCAAGCTGCCGCGCCGCAGCCGCCAATTCGGCCGGCCCCATGTCGTTGGCGGGCGTATTGATGAGATCACGCGCCATCTTCAGCGACTCGGCCGCGATCCCGACGAAGTTCTGATCCGCATTCGACGGTGGCTCCAAGCTCGCGGCGCGTTCCGATTTGCTCGGCCGATAGCGTTCGAATCGGTAGGAGCCGTACTCGAAACCCAAGCTCAATTGCGTCGCTTCGGCGTCGGTCCACTGTTGCGCAAGATGAAACCGGCGCGGCGGCAGGCGTTCGGCGAATCCGGCCGAATGCCACAGCGACAGCCCGCCCTGACGTTTCCCGAGGCCGCCCACCGCCATTTCCAAGGCGCCGTTCGCATCAGGCACCAACAGCACCCGATGCTTTTCACCCTTGAAGTTGTGCTCGTTCAACCATGTCTTGATGAACGGCGGCCGCGCCGCGCCCCACGCTTCGATTTCATCGTCATATAGCAACCATAGGGGAACTGAGCGGATGAGATCGGTGGTCATGAATGACAGCCTCAAAGTACGGCCTGGTAAAATACGGCCTGATTAAAGTATACCAAGGGCCGCTCCAGCCCTTGCATGATAAGAGATTCTGTGTTGCTATTTACGGCTAGTTAACAGGGCGCTGCGCTATTCTTAAACGGACCCCGCTCAGGCTGCAAAAGTCCTAGAGGCGGGGTCTTGCATTTTACGGTCTGCAATTTCCTTCAAATGTTTGAAACCGGGCTACAGGAGCACCACATGCGTTTGTATTCGCAAAAAGACGTCGACAAGAAAGCACTGCGAGGGGCACGCATCGCCGTTCTCGGGTACGGAAGCCAAGGTCGGGCGCACGCGCTCAATTTGCACGACAGCGGCTTCGATGTCGTAGTCGGCGTTCGCAAGGGAGACAGCTGGAACAAGGCGAAAAAGGATGGCCTGAAAGTCATGGAACCCAAGGCGGCGGTCAAGGGCGCCCAGTTGGTTGCCATGCTGGTTCCCGACATGACGCAGAAGGCGTTGTACGATGAGCTCAAGGCGGACTTCGAACCCGGTGCGACCTTGCTGTTCGCTCACGGCTTCAACGTGCATTTCAAGCAGATCAAGCCGCGCAAGGATCTGGACGTGGTACTGATCGCTCCCAAAGGTCCTGGAGATTTGGTGCGCCGTCAGTACCAACAGGGCCGCGGCGTTCCTTGCCTGATCGCGGTTGCGCAGAATCCGTCGAGACATGCCAAAGCCAAGGCGCTGGCCTACGCCGATGGTATCGGCGGCACGCGCGGCGGCGTGCTGGAAACGACCTTCGCTGAGGAAACCGAAACGGATTTGTTCGGCGAGCAGGCCGTGCTGTGCGGCGGCGCCACGGAGCTCGTGGTAAAGGGCTACGAAACCCTGGTCGAGGCGGGATACCAGCCGGCGGTCGCTTATTATGAGTGCTTGCACGAGCTGAAGCTGATCGTCGACCTGTTGCACGAGGGCGGCATCACCAAGATGCACCGCTTCATCAGCGAGACGGCCAAGTACGGCGACCTGACGCGCGGACCGCGCATCGTCAACAAGGGCACCAAAAAAGAAATGAAAAAGATCCTGACCGAGATTCAACAGGGCAAATTCGCTCGCCAATGGATTTCGGAAACCAAGACGGGCCGGCGCAAGTATTCCAAACTGCTCAAGGCGGATCTTGCGCATTCGATCGAAAAAGTCGGCGCCAAGCTGCGTGCCCGCATGCCCTGGTTGGAATCCGGCAAAGCGTAGCGGCGAGTCATGAGCGCCCGCACTCTATTCGACAAGGTCTGGACCGCACACGAAGTGGTGCCGGAGACGGCCGATGCGCCGGCCGTTCTCTACATCGATTTGCATCTCATCCACGAAGTCACCTCGCCGCAGGCATTCAGCGTCTTGCAGTCGCTGGGCCTGCCGGTGCGGCGTCCCGACCGAACCTTGGCGACCATGGACCATTCGACGCCCACCCGCAGTGAACAGGTCTTCGGCAATGTGCCGATCAAGGTCGATGCGGCCGCCCGGCAAGTGCGTCAGCTCGAGCGCAACGCCGCCGAGTTCGGTATCGAACTGTTCGGCATGCGCGACGCGCGCCGCGGTATCGTACACGTCATCAGCCCGGAGCTCGGGTGCACCCAGCCCGGCATGACCATCGTCTGCGGCGACAGTCATACCAGCACGCATGGCGCGTTCGGCGCCCTTGCCTTCGGCATCGGCAGTACGGAAGTCGGCCACGTGTTTGCGACCCAGTGTCTTCTGCAGGCCAAGCCGAAGACTTTTGCCGTCAACGTGGAAGGCAAGTTAGGGCCTGGGGTGACCGCCAAAGACCTGATCCTGAGCATCATCGGCCGGATCGGCGTTTCCGGCGGAACCGGCCATGTCTTCGAATACCGCGGCTCGACCATTCGCGGCCTCACCATGGATGAGCGAATGACGATCTGCAACATGTCCATCGAGGCGGGCGCGCGCGCCGGAATGATTGCGCCCGACGAGACGACTTTCGAGTATCTGAAGAACAAACCGCGCGCGCCCAAGGGCGCGGCTTGGGATGCTTCGGTCGCACGCTGGCGAACACTCGTCAGCGATCCTGGCGCAGCCTTCGATGCGTCCATTGACATCGATGCGTCGACGCTCGAGCCCATGATTACCTTCGGCACGAACCCTGGAATGGTCGTACCCATTACGGCCACGATCCCGCAGGCCTCCGGCGGCGCGACGGCCGGCCCGGCATCGGCGGGCGCCCCCGCCGATGCCGTCTACGGCAAGGCCCTCGGCTACATGGGATTCCACGGCGGCGATGCCATGTTGGGCAAGCGCATCGACGTCGTGTTCATCGGCAGCTGCACGAACGGCCGACTGGAAGACCTGCAGGCGGCCGCGCGGATCCTCAAGGGTCGCAAGGTCGCGGCGGGCGTGAAACTTCTCATCGTGCCCGGTTCGCAACAGATCAAGCGGGACGCCGAGACCCTGGGTCTCGCACAGATTTTCAAGGACGCCGGCGCCGACTGGCGCGAATCGGGCTGTTCCATGTGCTTGGGGATGAACGGCGATACCGTGGCCGCGGGCCAGTATTCCATCAGCACGAGCAACCGCAATTTCGAAGGCCGGCAAGGCGTCGGCGCGCGCACCTTGTTGGTGAGTCCGCTGACCGCCGCCGCCAGCGCCGTCCAGGGTAAGGTCGCCGATCCCCGGGAGCTACTGTGATGGAGCCTCTCAAGCGCGTGCACTCCAAGACGGTCGTCATCGCTTCCAGCAACATCGACACGGATCAAATCATACCGGCGCGATTCCTGACGACGACGACCAAGGAGGCTCTCGGCAAGCAGCTATTCGCGGATTGGCGGTATCTCGCGGACGGCAGCCTGAATCCGGAGTTCGTCTTGAATCGAGCCGACGCGCAGGGCTGTCAAATACTCGTGGCCGGCCGCAACTTCGGCTGCGGCTCCTCGCGCGAACATGCGCCATGGGCGCTTCTCGATTATGGCATTCGGGCCGTCATCAGCACGGAGATCGCGGACATCTTCAAGAACAATGCACTGAAGAACGGCTTGCTGCCGATCACCGTGGACGACGCCACGGCGCAATGGTTGTTGGATCATCCGGGCGCTGAGGTCGATATCGATCTTTCGACCGCTCGACTGACGCTGCCCACCGGCGTCGCAACGACATTCCCAATCGAAGCATTCGCGCGCCACTGCCTGATGAATGGAATCGACGAACTCGGCTATCTGCGCAGCAAACTCGACCTCATCGAGCGGTACGAGGCCGCGCGATCATGGTGAGCGCGACCATCGCCGTGCTGGCCGGCGATGGCATCGGCGGCGAAGTCACCGCAGAGGCGGTGCGTGCACTTGAGCGCGTGGCGCAAAAATTTGGGCATTCCTTCCGGTTCGAGCCGGCGCTTTTGGGAGGCGTCGCCATCGACGCCACCGGCGAAGCGTTGCCCCCGGCCACGCTCGCGCTCTGTCGAAGAGCCGACGCCATCCTGTTGGGCGCGGTCGGCGGCCCGAAATGGTCCGCTCCGGATGCCCCTGTCCGGCCCGAACAAGGTCTGCTGGGACTGCGCAAGGCGCTTGGGCTGTTCGCTAATCTACGTCCGGTGGTGCCGCATCCCGCCCTGTTGGACGCATCCCCCATCAAGGCGGAACTGTTGCACGGCGTCGACATCATGGTCGTGCGTGAGCTGACCGGCGGTATCTATTTCGGGGAAAAACACCGCAACGCCACGGAAGCCGTCGATGTGTGCCGCTACACGGTGTTTGAGGTCGAGCGGGTCGTCAGGCGCGCCGCGCAGCTGGCACGGGCACGCAACCGCAAGCTGACTTCCGTCGACAAGGCCAACGTACTCGAGACGTCGCGGCTGTGGCGCTCGGTGGTCGAGCGCATCCTTCCCGAAGAATTTCCCGATGTGGCCTTCGAGCACATGCTGGTGGATTCCGCAGCCATGCACTTGCTCCGCCGGCCGCGCGATTTCGACGTCATCGTGACCGAAAACATGTTCGGCGACATTCTCACCGACGAGGCATCGATGCTGGCAGGCTCGCTGGGGCTGTTGCCCTCGGCTTCACTGGGCGCCGATGGCCGCGGCGGATTATTCGAACCCATCCACGGTTCAGCACCCGATATCGCGGGGCGGGGCATAGCAAATCCCTACGCCGCGATTTTGAGCGCCGCCTTGTTGCTGCGCTACTCGCTGAACCTCCCGGCCGAGGCGCACGCCCTGGAAGCCGCCGTCTCCGCCGCGGTGGTGGCGGGCGCGCTGCCGGCCGATCTCGTCAAGCCCGGCATGACCCCGGTATCGTCGCGGGAAGCCGGCGACGCGGTGCTGGCTGCGCTATAGGAGCCTCAGACAGGCTCCCGAGCGACGCGCGCAGCCACCGGCGTCGCGCCCCGCGTAGGAATCGCGCGTAGCGCCCGTTCGAGACCTGCCGCCAGATCGGCGACCAGATCGGCCGGATCCTCGATCCCCACCGATACCCGCAGCAACCCCGGCCCTATCCCGGCGCGAAGCCGCGCAGCCTCATCCATGCCGGCATGCGTCATGCTGGCCGGGTGTGCGATCAAACTTTCGACGCCGCCCAGTGATTCCGCCAATGTGAAGCACTCCAGCCCTTCGAGAAGCGCTCTTACCGCCGCTTCGCCGCCCTGAAGCTCGAAGCTCACCATGGCACCAAAGCCGCTCTGCTGCCGCCGCGCCAAGTCGTGGCCCGGGTGGGCGGCAAGCCCTGGGTAGTACACCCGCTGCACGGCCGAATGGCCGGTCAACAGATCCACCACGGCGAGCGTGTTTTCGGCATGCACCCGGGCCCGCGCATGCAAGGTGCGCACGCCGCGCAGCGTCATGAAGCTGTCGAACGGCGCGCCGGTGACGCCGATGGCATTCGCCCACCAGGCCAGATTTTGCGCAAGCTCCGCGGTCCCGGCGATGACGGCGCCGCCGACCACGTCGCTGTGTCCGTTCAGATATTTGGTGGTCGAATGCATGACCATATCGGCGCCGAGCGCCAACGGCTGCTGCCAGACCGGCGAGAGAAACGTATTGTCCGCGACTACCAATGCGCCGACGGCATGCGCCGCCTCGGCAATCGCACGGATATCAACGATCCGCAGCAACGGGTTGCTCGGCGTCTCGATCCAAACAAGCGCCGGGGTGCTCTCGAGCGCCTTGGCGAGTGCGGCCGCATCGCCCTGGTCGATGAAATCCACAACCACGCCGCCCTTTTTTTCAAGCGCGGCGAGCAGACGATAGGTTCCGCCGTAGCAATCGAAGGGGGCCACGACACGAGCGCCGCTGGGCAGCGTTGCCAGCACCAAGGTAATGGCAGCGAGACCCGTGCAGGTCACCACCGCCCCGGCGCCGCCCTCCAGATCCGCGAGCGCAGCGGCAAGTTGATCACGAGTCGGATTGCCGGAGCGGGTGTAATCGTACTTGCGCGGCTGACGATAGCCTTCGAAGGCAAAATTCGTCGACAGGTAAATGGGCGGCACCACGGAACCGTGCTGTGCATCCGATTCCAGCCCGGCGCGTACCGAACGCGTGGCGATCTTTCTCTTACCGATGTCGTTGCTCATGGGGTCTGCTCCGCAAGTGCGTTTCTTAAAATGGGATTCAGCACGGCGCTCTCCTTCAAAAAGGCGTCATGGCCGAAAATGGAATTGAGCTCCACGAGTTGCTTCGGTCCCGCGAGGCGCGCCGCGAGGGCCTGCATGTCGTGGAACGGGACCAATTGATCTTCGCGAACGGCGATGAGCGTGGCGGGGGTGCGCACCTGCGCGGCGTCCACGTCGTGCAGGTCGATGGACTCGCTCAGGGCGAGAAACGACTCCGCCCGATATTTCTGCACATAGTCATTCCCGCGGGCGAATAGATATCCCTCGACAGGAAAGCGAAAGCGCTCCGCATCGCGCACTGCCGGTCCGCCGAAGCGCGTTGCAAATTCGCCCGGGCTGCGATAGGTCGCCATTGCCAAGGCACGCGCGAGCTTGAGCCCTGCGGGGCCGTCGCCGCGTGCGATGGCCTCGCGAACGATTTGCCGCTGCACACTGCGCCATGCCGTCGACAAGACCTGGGGCCTGTCGGCGGCGCTGACGATCACGATGCGGCCCACCGACGCGGCGTGTCGGGCTGCAAAACTCAACGCCACCATCCCGCCATAGGACGCGCCGACGATGGCGTGCAGAGACCGCAGGCCCAAGTGCAGCACGACGCGGTGCAAAACTTCAGCCTGATCGAACGAACTGACCGGCGGAAATGCCGACTTGCCGTCGGGCGTCGAACTTGCGCCCAAGCCGCCCAAGTAGTCGATTCCCAGTACGCGAAACCGAGTGGTATCGACTCCCAGATGAGGGCCGACGATCTCAGGCCACCAACCGTCCGGACCTACTAGAAAGCGATGAGCCGATATGCCGCCCAAGACCGCCACCACCGGCGCATCGGTCGGACCGACCAAACGAAAGGCAACCCGCGGCATCTCAAGCAAATCGCCGTGATGCAGCCGCCACGGTTCCGGCAACTCCAGAACGGCATCGATGATCGCGGGCGAGCCGCCTGCGCTTGATTCCAAAGATTTGTCGGATATTCCTTGCGCCACCAAGTCCTAAGCTCCTCCACGGTTGATATGACCCCTGGGGAGCACGGCGCTCTTCGGCAGAAGGCGCAGCGTTGCCGCCGTCCAACTTGCCGCCCATCTACCGGTTCGAAGCGTAAGGTCGCTCGTTGCCGCAGGAGTTGGCACCGTTCCAAGGTAATCTCGGGATTCGTTGGTGGTTGCCCCGGCTTCTAAGGGCCTTTCCCTCAGCCGGTCTAGATAGGCCCCCGGAATCTTAAGGATGCGGCCGGGTCCCGTCAAGCCTTGGAGCCGCTTGCGCTGCGCGCAATAATGCATTAACGTGCTAACGTATTAATACATTATTAGTTCCGCCGTGAAAACCAACCGCCCGGTAACCATCCGTCAAGAGCAGCAACATGAACGTGCATTGTGCACCGCCATCTTGGCGCTGCGCAGCGTCGAGGAATGCCGAAGCTTTTTCCGCGACCTGTGCACGCCGGCCGAACTGCAGGCGATGGCGGACCGGTGGGCGGTGGTCGAACTCCTGGAGCGCGGCCTACCCTACCGCGAAATCCACAAGCAGACCGGCGTCAGCGTCACCACCATCAGCCGGGTGGCTCGGTACCTGACCTCGGGTAACGGCGGCTACCGTGCCGTCACCGATCGATTGAAATTGAACGCGTGAGCTTTAGGCTCAGCAACGAAGCGACCTACGACATGCGATTGAAAATAGCCATACAAAAGAGCGGCCGACTCACCGATAGTTCGCTCGACCTCTTGTCGCGTTGCGGTCTCAAGTTCAGCCGCGGCAAGGACCAACTCATGTGCTACGGCGAAAATATGCCGTTGGACGTGCTGTTCGTGCGCGACGACGACATTCCCGACCTCGTTCAGGAAGACGTTTGCGATCTGGGGCTGGTGGGCCTCAACGTGGTCGAAGAAAAGCGCCTCGCCTTTCAAGCACGCGGCCTTGCGCCGCTGTTCGAGACGGTGCAGCTCCTCGATTTCGGGCGCTGCAAGCTGTGCATCGCCGTGCCGGACGGATTCGAGTACCGCGGCGCGGCCTCGCTCGAGGGAAAGCGCATCGCGACCACTTATCCCAATATATTGTCGCGCTTCCTCGCCGAACGCGGCATCACGGCGGAGGTTGTCGTGCTTTCCGGCGCCGTCGAGATCGCGCCGCGCCTGGGCCGCGCCGATGTAATCTGCGATTTGGTATCCACCGGATCGACCTTGGCCGCGAACCACTTGCGGCAAGCGGAAACGGTCTTGGAAAGTCAGGCGGCGTTGATCCGCACTCCCATCCCCATCCCGGTGGAAAAGCAGGATTGGACCCGCCGTCTGCTGATGCGCATCGACGGCGTGGAACAAGTCAAAGGCAGCAAGTACATCATGCTGCACGCGCCGCGCTCTGCGCTTCCGGCCATCGCCAAACTACTGCCCGGCAGTGAAGCGCCGACCGTCATTCCCCTGGAAGGTCGAGGCGATCGGGTCGCGGTACACGCAGTTTGCCGCGAAAACGTCTTCTGGGAGCTATTGGAAGATCTGAAGGGTGCCGGGGCGACCTCAGTGCTGGTTCTGCCCGTCGAGAAGATGCTGGCATAACCGCCGCCATCATGCGCATACTCGATTGGAATTCGCTCTCTACGTCCGAACAAGACGCTGCCTTGCGCCGTCCGGCGCAGCGCAACGCCAAAGCGACGGCGGCGGCGGCTCAACAGATCATCGATGCCGTCCGGCTGAGCGGCGACGCCGCGTTACTGGAACTGACGCAACGCTACGACGGCGTGCGGTTGCATGAGGTGGTCGTGTCAGAGCAAGAATTCGCCGCGGCCGAGCTAGCCCTACGCCCTGAACAACATGCCGCAATCGCCGCCGCCATAGCCACAGTGCATAAATTCCATGCCGCGCAAGTTGCCGCGCCACTGCGGGTGGAAACCGCACCGGGTGTCGTGTGCGAGCGCATCAGCGTGCCCGTGCGCGCCGTCGGATTGTATGTCCCGGCCGGCTCGGCACCCCTGCCCTCGACGGCGATCATGCTCGCGGTACCCGCGGCCATCGCCGGCTGCCCGGTGCGAATCATGTGCACTGCCCCGACACGGAGCGGCACGGCTGATCCTGCGGTGCTGGTGGCGGCACGCAAGGCAGGGGTCGAGCGCGTGTTCAAAGTCGGCGGTGCACAAGCCATCGCAGCCATGGCCTACGGTACGGAATCGGTGCCGAAATGCGACAAGCTGTTCGGCCCGGGCAACGCATGGGTCACGGCAGCCAAGCTGCTCGCGGCAAACGACGCGGCCGGCGCGGCCGCCGACCTTCCGGCTGGTGTGACTGAAGTATTGGTGATCGCCGACGATGGCGCACGCGCCGATTTCGTCGCCGCGGACTTGCTCGCGCAGGCCGAGCACAGCCCCGACGCCCAAGCGTTGCTGGTGACGACGTCGCTGAACCTCGCGCAACGGGTCGAGGAGCAGGTAACACGGCAAATGGCCGCCTTATCGCGCGCCGCGATACTCGCGGCGTCGGTGGCCAACATACGTCTGCTGGTGGTCGATTCCCTCGAGACGGCCTTCCGCGTCGCCAATGACTATGCGCCGGAACATTTGCTGCTCGAGATCGCCGAACCGCGGACGTGGTTGGGACATGTCAGTGCCGCCGGATCGGTGTTCCTGGGGAGCTGGTCGCCGGAATCGATGGGCGATTACTGCAGCGGCACCAATCACACCCTACCCACCTACGGTTACGCCAAGGCCTACAGCGGGCTCAGCGTGGAAGACTTCCAGAAACGCATCACCATTCAGGAGCTCACCCCCTTGGGACTCCAGGGTTTGGGGCCGACAGCTCAAACATTGGCCGGTCTCGAGGGATTGGACGCGCATGCCGCGGCAGTGACCATCCGGCTCCGGGCGCTCGAGCGCGGCGAGCGATGAGCACGCCCGGCAACCCGGTGCTGTCGCTGGCGCGACCGGAGATTTTGACCCTCAAGCCGTATTCGCATGCCGCCTGGCTGCCGTCGCTCACTCGCCTGCACGCCAATGAAGCGCCGTGGCGTCCCCCGGGGGATACCACGGAGGCAGGTCTCAATCGGTATCCGGAACCGCAGCCCGAGGCGCTGGTGGAACGACTGGCCGACCTGTATGCCGTTCCCGCGGGGAGTGTTCTGGTCACCCGCGGCAGCGACGAGGCCATCGACGTGCTGTCACGAATTTATCTGCGCGCAGGAGTGGACGCCATCCTGCAATGCACGCCGACCTTCGGCATGTATCAAGTCGCGGCACGCATCCAGGGAGCCGAGGTGATCGAAATACCGCTCGATCGATCGCGGGGATGGGCCTTGGACGTGGACAGGCTGCTGGCCGCATGGCAGCCGCGGGTCAAACTGGTCTACTTGTGCTCACCCAACAATCCGACCGGCAACTCGCTCGGCGAGGCGGCTCTCGAGGCCGTCTGCAAGGCTCTCGATGGCAAGGCCATGGTCGTGATCGACGAGGCGTACATCGAGTGGTCCCGGTCGCCGAGCCTGACGCCGTGGTTGGCACGCTTCCCGACGCTCGCTATCCTGCGCACATTGTCGAAGGCCCATGCGCTCGCGGGAGCGCGCATCGGCGCCTTGCTCGGGCATCCGGAGATGATTCAATTGGCGAAGCGCGTCATTCCGCCCTACTGCCTGGCGCAGCCGACCATCGAGGCGGCACTGCGCGCATTGCGACCCGATGAAATCACCGCCTCGCGCGCCCGCCTCGATGCATTGCTTACGGAACGAGAATATATGCGCCGGCGCCTACAATCCTCACCGCTGGTGGCCAAGATTTGGCCGAGCGATGCGAATTTTCTGCTCATCGACAGTCATGATGCGGATCGATTCATGCGCGACAGCATCGACGCCGGTTTGATCGTGCGCGATCTGCGCGGCAATCCGGCGTTGCCGAATTCGCTGCGCATCACCGTGGGCACCCGCGCGCAGAACGACGCGTTGGCGGGCAGCGTGGAGGCGGCATGAGCGGCGCGCGAATCTTGTTCCTGGATCGAGACGGCACGCTGTGCGAGGAACCGCACGATGAGAAAGTGGACAGCTTGGACAAGATTCGTCTGCTGCCCGGCGTAATCCCGGCACTCCTGGATCTGAAGCGCGCGGGATTCGACTTCGTGATGGTCACCAATCAGGACGGCCTGGGCACGCCGGCCCTCCCCACCGACCAATTCGACATCGCACACCAGTTCATCATGACGCTGTTCGCGTCGCAGGGCATCGAATTTTCGGCCGTCTTCATCTGCCCGCACTACAAGCACGAAGGCTGCTCTTGCCGCAAGCCGAACATCGGCATGGTGCAGGACTTCATGCTCGCCAATCCCGTGGACAAGACCCGCAGCTACATGATCGGCGACCGCGATACCGATCTTGAATTTGCCGATAATCTTGGGATTCAGGGCCTACGCGTGCTGGCGCACGGAAGTGAAGATGAAACTTGGCCCCGGATAGCGCAACGCATTCTCGGCGCGGCCCGTCACGCGAACGTCAAGCGGACGACCAAGGAAACCGACGTGACCGTCGACCTGGATCTCTCGCACGAGGGCAAGATCACCGTGAGCACGGGCCTCGGCTTTTTCGATCACATGTTGGAGCAGATTGCGAGACATGGAGGATTCTCACTGAGCCTGACTTGTCGCGGCGATCTACATATCGATGAACACCACACCGTCGAGGACTGCGCACTCGCATTGGGATCGGCATTGCGCCAGGCCTTGGGCGACAAGCGCGGCATTGCTCGCTATGGATTTCTGCTCGCGATGGACGAGGCCGAAGCTCAGGTGGCGCTGGATATTTCCGGCCGGCCGTATTTCGTGTGGGAAGGCCGCTTCAACCGTGAACGCGTGGGCGACCTGCCGACCGAACTCGTTCCCCACTTCTTCAGGTCGTTTGCCGAAACCTTGGGCGCGGCATTGCACATCACCGTTCGAGGCGAGAACACGCATCACATGGTCGAAGCGTGTTTCAAGGGCGTGGGCCGCAGCCTGCGCCAGGCCATCCGGCTCGAAGGCAACGAGTTGCCCAGCACCAAGGGCATTCTGTGAGCGAAGCGCACGTCGTGATCGTCGCCAGCGGCGGCGCCAATATTGCATCGCTGCAATATGCGCTGGAGCGATTGAACGTGCCGTCCCTGGTGTCGGCCGAGCCGCCGACCATCCGCGCCGCGACGCACGTCATCCTACCGGGTGTGGGCGCCGCCGCCGATGCCATGATGCGGCTGCGCCGCGCTCATTTGCATGAACTGCTCCCCACCCTGCGCCAACCGGTGCTCGGCATATGTCTCGGCATGCAGCTGCTGTTCGAGGCCTCGGATGAGGGGCAAACTCAGTGCCTCGGCATCATTCCGGGCCGCGCGACCCGCTTCGCCGAGGCCCCCGGGCGCCGCGTGCCGCACATCGGCTGGAACACGGTGGACACCCTGCGCGAGTCCGCGCTGCTCGCCGGGCTCAAAGCGGACGACTATGCGTACTTCGTTCATAGCTACGCGTTGCCGGTGAGCCGCGCGACGGTGGCGAGCACATGCTACGGGGAGCCGTTCACCGCGTGTGTCGAATGGGGCAACTTTTACGGGACACAATTCCACCCGGAACGCTCGGCGGCAGTCGGCGCCCGCGTGCTGAAAAACTTTCTTGCGATCCACTGAATGCGCCTCATCCCCGCGATCGATCTGAAAGACGGCCATTGCGTGCGGTTGCTGCGCGGCGATTTCGACGCACAAACCCGCTACGGCGCGGATCCGCGCACCCTCCTCGCCAAATATCGCGGCTACGGCGCGGACTGGCTGCACGTCGTGGATTTGGACGGTGCGCGCGACGGAAACCGCGTCAACCAAGACATCATCGTCGAATTGGCGCGCCTGAACGCGATCAGGCTGCAAGTGGGCGGGGGTCTGCGCGATACCCGCGCGGTATCGCAAATGTTGAATGCGGGAGTGAGTCGAGCCGTGGTCGGAAGCCTCGCCGTAACCGGCGTAGATCTCGTGCGAACCTGGCTCGACGACTTCGGCCCCGAGCGCGTCGTGTTGGCATTCGACGTACGCCTCGACGACGCCGGTACGCCGCGCGTCGCGATTCACGGGTGGCGCGAGCAGTCGCAACTCTCGCTGTGGGATGCGCTCGCGAATTTCGTGGATCACGGTCTGAAGCACATTCTGTGCACGGACGTAGCCCGGGATGGCGCCTTGTCGGGTCCCAACGTGGATCTTTACGCGGAAGCGGTGCGGCGCTTCCCGGCCATAGAATGGCAGGCGTCCGGCGGCATCCGCGACGCGCGCGACCTGCAGGCGCTTGCCGAGGCCGGAGCGAAGGCCGCCGTCAGCGGCAAAGCGCTGCTCGATGAACTCATTCCACTCGAGGATTTGCAGGCATTCTTGCCAAACGCATCATCCCCTGCCTAGACGTGCGCGACGGACAGGTCGTCAAGGGCGTGCGCTTCCGCGAGCACCGCATCGTCGGCGATATTTTGTCGCTGGCGGCCCGCTATCGCGACGAAGGCGCGGACGAACTGGTGTTCTACGACATCTCCGCGAGTCCCGAGGGACGTTCGGTGGATCGATCCTGGGTGAAACGCGTCGCGCGAATCTTGGATATTCCATTTTGCGTGGCGGGCGGCATCCGCTCCGTCGCGGACGCCGAGGAAGTTCTGGCGTCGGGTGCGGAAAAAATCTCAATCAACTCGCCGGCGCTCTCGCAACCCGACCTCATCAACGCCTTGAGCGAGCGCTTCGGCGCGCAGTGCGTCGTGGTCGGGATCGACAGCCAGACGGTTTCGCAGGGGTTTCGCGTGCAGCAATTCACGGGTGACGCCCTGCGCACGCGCGACGCCGCCCGCAATACCATCGACTGGGTGGCCGAGGCGCAGCAGCGCGGTGCGGGCGAAATCGTGCTCAATTGCATGGCGAGCGACGGCGTGCGTCACGGGTACGACATCGCGCAGTTGCGCGCCGTGCGCGCCGTATGTCGCGTGCCGTTGGTCGCCTCCGGCGGCGCCGGTTCAGCGGACCACTTCACCCAGGTGTTCCAGGAAGCAGACGTGGACGCCGCCCTGGCCGCCAGCGTGTTTCACAGCGGAGAAATCAAGATTCCCGAATTAAAGCAGCGGCTGCGCGCGGATGGCATCGAGGTACGGCCTTGAGCGACCTGGCAAAACTGGATTGGGGGAAAGGGGACGGCCTGCTGCCCGCCGTCGTGCAGGATGCCAGCGACGGCGCCGTGCTCATGCTGGGCTACATGAACCGAGAGGCGCTCGCCGCGACCCTCGCGAGCAATCGCGTGACATTTTGGAGCCGTAGCAAGCGGCGTCTGTGGACCAAGGGCGAGACCTCCGGCAACTACCTCGAACTGCGCGCGATCGAGGTGGACTGCGATGGCGACACCCTCCTCATCCTGGCGGACCCTCAAGGACCCGCGTGCCACACCGGAACCCGCACGTGCTGGGGAGAGAACGCACCGCAGACGGCGACCGCGCCGCTCGCCTTCTTGAGCACGTTGGAACAGGTGATCAGGCAGCGGATCGCGTCGCGCCCGGAAGGCAGCTACACCGCCAAACTGCTGACCGAGGGGACGCGGAGAATCGCGCAAAAGGTGGGCGAGGAAGGTCTGGAATTAGCACTCGCCGCGGTAGCGCAATCGGATGAGGATATTATCGGCGAGGCCGCGGATTTGCTGTACCACACGCTGCTTCTGCTGCAGGTCAAGGATCTGTCGCTGGCGAAAGTGGTTACTGAATTGGAATTGCGCCATGCGGGGCGTACCAAGGTTTAGCGCCGAGAGAGGCGCAGACGCGGGCGCGAGAAATGCCGTACCAACCAAAAATCATCATCAAGAAGACCGAACGACGGCTGATCTTATCGACCGCCGACTGCACGGATCGGAGCTACCCGGTGGCCCTCGGCAAGAATTGGGCGGCGGACAAAGCCGTCGAGGGCGATCACGCGACTCCTCTCGGCGAATTCTACGTTTGCGCCAAGAACCCGCGCAGCAAATTCTCGCTGTCGCTGTGCATCAGCTACCCGAACGCCGAAGATGCCGCGCGCGGGCTCGCGGCGGGCTTGATCACCGCGGTGGAACACGCGCAAATCGTCGAGGCGATTCGCCTCGGAAAAATGCCCCCGCAACATACCAAGCTCGGCGGCGAAATTTGCATCCATGGCCGAGCGTCAGATCACCCAGCCCCGGCCCCGAAAGACTGGACCCGGGGCTGCATCGCTCTCGACAACACCGACATGCAGGAGGTTTACGACGCGGCCGCGATCGGGATGCCGGTGGTCATCGTCGAATGACCCTCGATTGCGAATGCATGCCGCGGCTTTCAAGCGGTTTTGCGATTGCGGTGCAATGCATAGATTGCGATTCCCACCCATACCACGTTCAAGGCGACTGAAGGCCACGCGGCATTCCAAGCGCAGTTGATGATGAATCCCACGGCGCCCACCAGATTCATCCACTGGTACACATTCGAGCGCGCCTCGATTTTACCGAATGACAACAGGCCATACGCACCCAGGATGAGCATGGCGGCCAGCCATCCCGACCCTGCGACGAATGCATTCCACGTCAACGCGGTGACCTTAAGCTCCTTGTCAAACCGGCCGCGTCCCGTGCCAGCGCCTCGATGCCGGCCCAGTCCCCTGCCGCCAGCATGGCGCGCGGCGCAATCCAGGATCCGCCGACGCAGACCACGTTGGGCAATTCCAGATAGTCGGGTGCCGAAGCGCGCGTGATCCCCCCGGTCGGGCAGAAGAGGACATCAGGAAACGGCGCGCCCAACGCGCGCAGCATGGCGACACCGCCTGCCTGTTCGGCGGGAAAGAGCTTCAAGACGCTGAATCCCGCGGCGCGTGCCGCGATCAATTCCGTGGGCGTCATAACGCCCGGCAACAAGGGAAAGCGCGCGCCGCGCGAAGCGGCCGCAAGCTCGGGCGTCAACCCGGGGGTCACCCCGAATTGCGCCCCAACGCGATCTGCTGCCGCGAAATCGACCGCCCGGGTCAGGGTGCCCACGCCGATAACGGCGTCGGGCACCGCCTTGCGCATGGCGTCGATGGCGGCAAGCGCTACCGGCGTCCTCAGAGTAATTTCGAGAACTCTAAGACCACCCGCCGACAATGCCCGCGCCAGCGGCACCGCATGCTCGAGTTCGGTGATGGTAAGCACCGGTATGACGGGCGCGAGCCCGACGATTTCAAGAATATTCAATTGCGCGTCCTTCGGCCAAACTCAACCATGAGGCCGTTAAAATGACATTGACCCTTTACAGCAGCGAGATGGCGCCCGCCTCGGCATCGCCGGCGGCGCGACGCAAACTGGCGAATAATTCGCGGCCCGAGCCGAACTCGTTTTTAGCGTGATGCAGCGACGGCGTCTCGCGTTGCTGCCAGATGGCATCGGGAACCTTGGCCTCGAGCACGCCTTCGTGACAGTCCAAGCGGATGATGTCGCCGTTGCGCACGCGGCCCAACGGGCCGCCGCTCGAGACTTCCGGCGTAACGTGTATGGCCGCCGGCACGCTGCCCGAGGCGCCCGACATGCGTCCATCCGTGACGAGGGCCACTTGAAACCCGTTACTCTGCAGCGAGCCCAATGACGGCGTGAGTTGATGAAGCTCGGGCATCCCGTTGGCGCGAGGCCCCTGAAACCGCACTACCACCACGCAGTCGCGGGACAGCTGTCCCGCCTTGAACGCTGCGATGACTTCCTCTTGATCGTCGAAAACGACCGCCGGCGCCTCGACCACATGATGCTGCGATTTCATGGCGGAAGTCTTGATGACCGCCCTACCGAGATTTCCGGTCAACAATCGCATACCGCCGTGATCGCTGAATGGATTATCCGCGGGACGCAATACGTCGAGATCACCGCTCGAACCGGGCGCCATGCGCCACGACAGACGGCCGTCCTCCAGCCACGGCTCCAGCGAATATGCATGCAAACCCTCACCCATCACCGTCACGGCATCGCCGTGCAGCCGACCCGCGCCCAGCAACTCACGGATTAGAAATGCCATTCCTCCGGCCATCTGAAATCGATTCACATCAGCGCTGCCGTTGGGATAAATGCGCGTCAGCAACGGCACCACGGAGGAAAGGTCGCTGAAATCGTCCCAAGTGATCGCTATGCCCGCACAGCGCGCCATGGCCACCAAGTGCAAGGTGTGGTTCGTGGATCCGCCGGTGGCGAGCAGGCCGACGATGGCATTCACGATCGACTTCTCGTCCACTACGCGAGCGAGCGGCAGATATTCGCTCCCCAATGCAGTAATGCACGCGGCGCGTTGTGCAGCGGCCGCCGTCAAGGCGTCGCGCAGCGGCGTGTTCGGCGGCACGAACGCCGCGCCGGGCATGTGCAGACCCATCACTTCCATCAGCATCTGATTACTGTTGGCGGTGCCATAGAACGTGCAGGTTCCCGCCGAGTGATAACTGGCGGCCTCGGACTCGAGCAGCGCATCGCGGCCCACTTTGCCTTCCGCATATAGCTGCCGGATGCGCGCCTTCTCCTTGTTCGGCACCCCGGAAGGCATCGGGCCTCCTGGCACGAAAATCACCGGCAAATGTCCGAATGCCAGGGAGCCCATCAGCAAGCCCGGGACGATCTTGTCGCACACGCCCAAACACAGTGCGGAATCGAACATGTTGTGTGCGAGCGCGATGCCCGTCGCCATCGCAATCACGTCGCGGCTGAACAAGGACAGTTCCATGCCGGGCCTTCCCTGCGTCACGCCATCGCACATGGCGGGCACGCCGCCGGCAAACTGCGCCACCGCGCCCACTTCGCGAACTGCCCGCTTGATGATGGCCGGATAGTTTTCGAGCGGCTGATGCGCCGACAGCATGTCGTTGTAGGCCGATATGATGGCCACATTCGGCCAGCGCATGAGTTTCAGAGCGTCCTTGTCCGTGACATTCGCCGCCGCGAAGCCATGTGCAAGATTGGTGCAGGACAATCCAGCGCGCGCCGAGCCGCGCGATCTCGCGGCCTCCATGCGTTCGAGATACTCGGCGCGCCCCACTGCGCTGCGTTCGCGGATTCGCTCGGTGACCGCCTGTAGTTGCGGATGAACCACGGGTGAGTTTGTCCTCATATCTCATTGTGCCATATCGGCAAGACTTACTAGAAAGCGGGTGCAAGTGCTACGCTCTCCTAAAGGCAAACGAGGAATTCGTCGACAGTGGGTGTATTACCGACATTTGATATGTTGCTTTTCGGAGGCACCGGAGACCTCGTCACCCGCAAGCTATTGCCGGCGCTTTACCGCCGTTATGCGGCCGGACAGGTATCGGACGAATCGTGCATCTACGGCGTCGCCCGCACCGCGCTGTCACGCGGCGAGTATTTGGCCCAGGCGGAAGCCGCCTGCAGGGAATTCCTCGCCAAGGAGTTCGATGCGCCGCAATGGGCCGCCTTCAGCGATCTCCTCAAATACGTCAAGCTCGACGCCGGCGCCCCGCAAGATTACGCACAGCTCACGAGGGCATTGGCGGGCCGCGAGCAATTCGTGAGGGTGTTCTTCTTCTCGACCGCGTCGAATTTGTTCGCCGTCATCTGCGAAAACCTGGCCAAGGCCGGCGTGGTCACGCCGTTGTCGCGGGTGGTGCTCGAAAAACCGCTGGGTCACGATACGGTATCCGCCGATCTCATCAACCAACAGGTCGGCGCGGTGTTCACCGAGCAGCAGATTTATCGCATCGATCACTACCTCGGCAAAGAGGCCGTGCAAAACCTCATGGCATTGCGCTTCGGGAATGCGCTGTTCGAGCCGTTGTGGCGGCGGGGTCTCATCAAACACGTGCAGATTACGGTCGCCGAAGAACTGGGGGTGGAACGGCGCGGTCAGTTCTACGACAAGACAGGCGCGCTGCGCGACATGGTACAGAACCACTTGCTGCAGCTGTTGTGCATCATGGCCATGGAACCGCCGGCGAGCAGCGATCCGGATGCCGTTCGCGACGAGAAACTGAAAGTACTGCGGGCGTTGCGTCCATTGCGCGACCGTGATGTGCTCACGAAAACGGTGCGCGGCCAGTATAAGGCGGGCGCGGTGCACGGTATCCCGGTGCCGGGGTATCTGGAAGAAGCCGATATCGCGCCCGACAGCACGACCGAGACATTCGCCGCCCTCAAGGTCGAAATTGACACGTGGCGCTGGGCCGGCGTGCCGTTCTATTTGCGCACGGGCAAGCGATTGCAGGATCGCCTCACCGAACTGGTGGTGACCTTCGACGAAGTGCCTCATCCGATCTTTGAACAGCCGCCAACGTCCAACACCGCGAATGAGCTGGTGATCCGGCTGCAACCCGACGAAAGCATTACCATGACCATTCTCGCGAAGAATCCGGGGGAAGGCATGCGGCTCAAGCCGGTGAGTCTTGCGCTCGACCTGGGCGAGACGTTCAAGACTCGGAGTCTGGATGCCTATGAACGATTGCTCATGGACACGGTGAAGGGAAACCTGACATTGTTCATGCGCAGAGACGAACTCGATGCCGCATGGCGGTGGATCGACCCGATTCTCGCCGGCTGGCAACAATACGATGAACGGCCCAAGACCTACATCGCCGGCAGCTGGGGGCCGGCCGCCTCCAGCGCATTGATAGGGCGGGACGGATTTTCTTGGCACGATGAGCTCTAGGAGAATGTCTGGGTATTCCGCGCAGGCTGCGTCGGCATGCGGTTGCCCACTAGGAGCCTGTCTGAGTAATCTGCGTGGCCGCGAGCGCGGCAGATTTCCCCTCAATCGAGGCGGAGCCGACGCAGTTGGGTCCAGGCCCAATGAGGAGGCGACAACGACGAGTGAGGGGAAATCTGCCCGCTCCCGAAGGGTTGGCAGGGGGAGGGGCGTCTGCGGCGTTGCGTGGCTTGCCCATAGTGCCCACTATGGGCCGCGCCGCGCGCCTTGCATCCGCTCCCTCCCCCTGCCAACGCGGCTCACGCAGATTACTCAGACAGGCTCCTAGCCCGGCCCGTAAGAAGGAACCCGCAGTGATTTCTAGTTTGAAACCCGTGAAGCCCGACCGCCGACTCACAGATGACCGAACGGCGCTCAGTAAAGACGCCATCAAGAACGCTTTCTTGGATGATCTGTTCTATGTACAGGGCAAGTTCCCGGCGCTCGCCACCAATAACGACTATTACATGGCCCTCGCTTACGCCGTGCGCGACCGCATGTTGCAACGCTGGATCAGCACGGCTGCCGTATACACCAAAAACGGCTCGAGAACCGTCGCTTATCTATCGGCAGAGTTCCTCATGGGTCCGCACCTTGGCAATAACCTCATCAATTTGGGCATATTCGATACCGTCAAGGAGTGCATGACGGAACTCGGCATGAATTTCGAGCAACTGCTTGCCCAAGAGGAGGAACCTGGACTCGGTAATGGCGGTCTCGGCCGGCTGGCGGCATGCTTCATCGACTCTCTCGCCACGCTCGAAGTGCCCGCGCTCGGCTACGGCATCCGCTACGAATTCGGGATTTTTCACCAAGAGATCATCGACGGTTGGCAAATCGAGAAGACCGACAAATGGCTGCGTTTCGGCAATCCATGGGAATTGGTCCGGCCCGAATGGGCGGTCGAGGTCAAGTTCGGTGGCACGACCGAGCAATACATCGACGAGCACGATCGCCTGCGGGTTCGCTGGGTTCCGCACAAGATCGTCAACGGCGTGCCGTACGACACCCTCATTCTCGGGTATCACACCAACACCGCCAACACACTGAGATTGTGGCGCTCGGAAGCACCGGAGTCGTTCGACTTCGGCATCTTCAACAGCGGCGACTATTACGGTGCGGTGAATCAAAAAGTCGCGTCGGAAAATTTGAGCAAAGTGCTGTATCCGAACGACCGGGAACTGCGCGGCAAGGAATTGCGCCTCGAACAGCAGTACTTCTTCGTCTCATGTTCCTTGCAGGATATGTTCCGCATCCTGGAGCGGCAGAATTTGCCGGTGGTGAAATTTCATGAAAAATTCGCCGTACAACTGAACGACACGCATCCGGCGATCGCCATCGCCGAGCTCATGCGATTGCTGGTCGATGAATACATATTGCCGTGGGCCGAGGCCTGGAGCGTGACCTGCAAGACGTTCGCCTACACGAACCACACGTTGTTGCCGGAAGCGCTCGAACGTTGGTCGATCGCCGTATTCGGGAGTGTCCTGCCGCGGCACCTGCAGATCATTTACGAAATCAACGCGCATTTCCTGGAAGAGGTCCGCATCCGCTTCTTGGGCGACGAAGCGCGCATTTCGCGCCTGTCGTTGATCGACGAGACCGGCGAGCGCTTTGTGCGCATGGCGCATCTTGCGTGCGTCGGCAGCCACGCAATCAACGGCGTCGCCGAGTTGCATTCGGAACTGCTCAAGCGGGACGTCCTGAAGGATTTTTACGAAATGTGGCCGCAGAAATTCAGCAACAAGACCAACGGCGTGACGCCGCGGCGCTGGATTGTGCTGTGCAACCCCAAGCTTTCGGATCTCATCTGCGAGCATATCGGCGATGGATGGATCAAGGACCTGGCGCAGCTGAAGCGGCTCGAACCGCTCGCGGACGATGCCGGGTTCCGCAAGCGCTGGCGCGACATCAAGCAACACAACAAGCGCGCCCTGGCGTCCCTCGCTCTCGATCGTACCGGCATCGTCGCGGATCCGGACTCGATATTCGATGTCTTGGTCAAGCGCATCCACGAATACAAACGGCAGCATCTGAAAGTGCTGCACATCGTGTCGCTGTATCACGCCATCAAATCGAATCCCTCGCTCGACGTACAACCGCGCACCTTCATTTTCGGGGGGAAGGCGGCGCCCGGATATCATCTCGCCAAACTGGTGATCAAATTGATCACGGCGGTCGGCGAGGTGATCAATCGCGACCCGGACGTCCGCGATCGCTTGAAAGTCGTGTTTCTGCCGAATTTCAACGTCACCAATGGCCAGCGCGTCTATCCGGCGGCCGATCTATCGGAGCAGATTTCGACGGCCGGGAAAGAGGCATCCGGCACGGGCAACATGAAATTCTCCATGAACGGCGCCCTTACCATCGGCACATTGGACGGCGCCAACATCGAGATTCGCGAAGAAGTCGGGCCCGAAAATTTCTTCTTGTTCGGCTTGAGCGCGCAGGAAGTCTATGACCTCAAGGCCCGCGGCTATCGGCCTATGGATTATTACAACGGCAGCCAGAGCTTGCGCGATGTGATCGATCTGATCCGCAGCGGCTTCTTCTCGCGCGGCGATACCGAATTGTTCCGGCCCCTGATCGACGGACTACTGTACCAGGACCCCTATTTATTGCTGGCCGATTTCCAGTCCTACGTCGAATGCCAGGAGAAGGTTGCCGCAGCCTACCGCGATACCGAACGATGGACTCGGATGTCGATCTTGAACACCGCGCGCAGCGGCAAATTTTCATCCGACCGGACGATCCGCGAATATTGCGCGGACATCTGGCGCGTCAAATCCGTGCCCATCAACCTACTCACACATGCGGAAGCAGGAATCGCATAGTCCGGCGCAGCGGTTCGGCGGCGCCCCAAAGGAGCTGGTCGCCGACCGTGAACGCCGATAGATACTCGCCGCCCATCGCGAGTTTCCGCAGCCGGCCAATGGGCACCGTCAATCGGCCGCTGACCACCGCGGGGGAAAGTTCCTTGATCGACGTATCGCGGTCATTGCGCACCACCCGAACCCAGGAATTGCCGGCCGCGATCAATGACTCGATCTCGGGCAACGGGATATCGCGAGTCAATTTGATGGTCAACGCCTGCGAGTGACAGCGCATCGCGCTGACGCGGACGCAAATGCCTTCGACCGGGACGGGCTTCGATTCGGTGCCCATGATCTTGTTCGATTCGGCGCCGGCTTTCCATTCTTCGCGGCTTTGGCCGTTGCCCAGATCCTTGTCGATCCAAGGTATGAGGCTGGCCGCGAGCGGGACGCCGAACTGTGCCTTCGGAAATTTTGGATCTGCCAATGCATGGCTCACGGCGCGGTCGATATCGAGAATGGTGGCCGCCGGATCGCGCAGCGACTGCGACGCGGACGCAAACAGAAATCCCATCTGTTCGAGAAGTTCTCGCATATTTTGAGCGCCGGCGCCGGAGGCCGATTGATACGTCATGGCGGAAATCCATTCCACCAGCCCCTCGCGCATCAATCCGCACACCGCCATCAGCATGAGCGATACGGTGCAGTTGCCGCCGATGAAGTCCTTGATGCCTCGTGCGCGAGCCGCTTGCATTACGGCCAAATTCACCGGATCGAGGACGATGACCGCGTTCTCATTCATTCGCAACGTCGACGCCGCATCGATCCAGTAGCCGCGCCACCCGGCTTCTCGCAGCCGTGAATGCACGGCCGTCGTATAGTCTCCGCCCTGCGCGCTCATCAATATCGGCAAGCGAGCGAGCGCCACGATATCGGCGGCGTCCTGCACCGGTCCTACGGGCCGGCCAATGTCGGGCGCTGCGCCGCCGGCCTGCGAGGTGCTGAAAAACGTGGGCTCGACCAGGTCGAAATCCTTCTCCGCCCTCATGCGATCGAGTAGTACCGATCCGACCATGCCCCGCCAACCGATGATGCCGATGTTCGTCATAAGGAGACTCCTCCTCCTAGATGATAAACTCAACAGCGGGCGCCCGCCGGTTATAGTGCGACGCCATGGCATAGCCGTATGCACCGCAGGTTGCGATCAACAGGACATCGCCCTCGACCGTGGCAGGCAACCAGCGATCGGCGCCAAATTGGTCCGCGGTCTCGCAGATGGGCCCGACCACATTCACCCGCTGAGTCAAAGGTTGCTCGAGCCGCGTGAGATTGCGGATATCGTGATGTGCGCCGTACAGCGCCGGCCTGATGAGGGAGTTCATACCGGTGGCAATGCCGACGTACTGCACGTCCCCCTTGCCCTTGAGCTGCGTCACGACCGCGACCAATACCCCCGCCTTGGCGACCAGGAAGCGGCCCGGCTCCATCCAAAACTGGAGCGTTGGAAACTTGAGCTTGAGTGCCGCCACGCCCGAATCGAGCGCGGCGAGATCGATTTCAGCCTGGCCCAACTGTTCCGGGACGCCGATGCCGCCGCCGAGATCGATGACCCTGACTTCGGGAAAGCGCTGCGCCAAGTCCGCCAGCAGTAACCCCGTTTCCGTCCAATTGGCCACGTCAAAGATGCCGCTGCCGGTGTGCGCGTGCAAGCCGACGACGCGCGCGCCGGCGCTCCGCACGAGGGCCACGAGTTCGTCCGCTTCGGCGATCGGCACGCCAAATTTCGAATGGACGCCGGCGGTGCGGACATGATGGTGGTGGCCACGCCCGAACCCGGGATCGATACGCAGGAATATTTCCTTGCCGCGAAACAGTTCCGGCCACTTCTTGAGCGGATATAAATTATCCAACGTCACGTGTACGCCCAGCCCCAGACCATACTCATACTCGGCGCGCGGCGCGAAGTTGGGGGTGAACAGCACACGCTGAGGCGACAACCCGGGCACTGAGTTGAATGCGTGCTCGATCTCGCCTTGCGACACGCATTCCAGCAGCAGACCGGCAGCATGCACTCGTCGCAGGATCTCGGGATGCCAATTGGCCTTCATCGCGTAGGCCCAGCGATCCACGGATTGAACGCGCTTCACGGCTGCGATTGCCGCATCCAATGAAGCTCCGTCATAGACGAATGCGGCGGATTCGCGCGTGGCAATTTCGCAGAGGCGGCGGCGCTTCTGCGGTTCTTCCCACCAATTGGTCGCAACGGCGGCGGTCTTTTTTGCGGCGAACAATTGCTGCCACGTGGGTCCCAACACCTTGTCGGAGCCGATGCTTTGAATCAGCCGCTCGTGCAGTTGATGAACCAGCCGGTCGCCTTGGGACTCGTCCATCACGAAGGTGAAATTCAAATCGTTCGCCGCTTGGGTCACGAGATAGATCTTGTGATCTTGGAACAGCTCGAACGCCGTGCCCAGTTCGTGAAGAATGCCGCGGATGTTGTGGCCCAACAGACTCAAGGACGCACAGGGTCCCAGAATTTCCACCCGGCACAGCTCGCCGAGCGCATCGCTCAGGCGAGCAAGCGCCGCGGGATCCAAGGTATTGGCCGCCGGATCCAGCGAAACCGTGACATTGGTTTCCGATGTCGACACCAGATCGACCGACAAGCCTTGCTGCTTGAAAACCTGGAAGGCGTCCGCCAAGAACCCAACCTGATGCCACATTCCCGGACTTTCCATGGAAATCAGCGTAATGCCCTTCTTGATGGCAATGGCCTTGACCTGCGCTGCGCTGTCCGCGACGTTTGCCGAGACGATGGTGCCCTCGAGGCCGGGCGCCTGCGTCGCGTATACATGCAGCGGGATCTTGTATTGCCGCACCGGCAGGACGCAGCGCGGGTGCAGAATCTTGGCACCGTTGCTCGCAATTTCCTGCGCTTCGTCGTAGTGCAGGGCGCGCAACAGCCGCGCGGTGGGCACCAACCGCGGATTGGCGCTGAACAGGCCGGGAACATCCGTCCATATTTCCAACCGCACCGCTGCAAGCTTGGCGGCGAAGTAAGCTCCGGAGGTGTCGGAACCGCCGCGTCCCAACAGCACCGTATCGCCGTCGTCGTTGGCGGCGATGAAACCCTGTGTTATCACCACCCGATCGAGCGCTCGCCAATGACTCTGCATGCCCTCATCCGGTGCGAAATCGCACGTGGCTGACAAGAGTCCCGCCTTTTCATTCGTGCCATGGCGTAGTTCCGCGCGCAAGAACTGGCGCGCATCCACCCAGGCCGTATTGATTCCCTGAGAATTCAGGAAGGTCGCTCCGAGCGATGTTGCCAATAGTTCGCCCATTGCCATGACCCGGGCGCGAACCCGATCGCTCACCTCCCGGGTTTCGGCAATGGCATCGGCCATGCGCTTCAGTTCGTCGATGAAGCCGTCGAATTGCTCGCCGAGAGCGATGGACAACTGGCGTGCGAGATCCCGATGGCCTCGTTCGATCTGATCCAATACCGCAAGGTGGCCGCCGGCAATGGCTGCGGACAATAACGACTCGAGGCGATCGGTAACGCCGGACATTGCGGAATGCACGACGACGGGCCGCAGGTTGGCCGCCATGCGCGAGCGCAGTACACCGGCGATGTTATGCCAATTAGCGGCGGATGAGACACTGGTGCCGCCAAACTTCAGGACAACCCAGGCTGCGCTGTTTTCAAACACGGATGTGAACGTACATGTGGAGATTACGGTCGGCTCGAAGCGGCGACCTTAAGGCCGTTATCAATCGTCTTCGAAGATATCGCGCAGCTCTTTTTCCAACTGCCGCTCGGCGAGCACGTCCTCGACGCGGCTCCACGCCGCCTTGCCGCGCTTACTGGCAGCCGCAGCTTTAGGCCGACGCTCGGAGCGTTCTATCAGAGGATCGAAGTCATGCGATTCTTCGGCTTCGCCAAGAAACTCATCGTCGATATCAAAATGTTCGTCGCCGCGTTCGCTCATTGTTCGAGAAAAGCCCTTGAAATCAATAGGATCGATCAGCCCGGTGCATGAAGGTGCGCACTATATCGGATTCTGTCCGGCATTCAACTAGCGCGACGCCTTTCAGCCGTTGCGCTTATACAGCATTGGGGCCACGAAGCGATGACTTCAAGATTACGATTTTTTTATTTTGTTTAATCATGAGGATAAACAAATTACTTCAGGTATTTTCTATTAATGCTCGCGCAATCCTATGTCCCGGTAAGCACCGTATCGGTGCGCGCGGGGAGCGCGCCAACGGCAAGCGCACGATTGACGGCGGACAAAATGGCCAATAAGGACGCGGTAATGATGTTGCTATGCATGCCGGCGCCGAACAGAGTCCGGCGAGAGCGCGTTGTGATCTCTATATAAGAGACGGCTTTGGCGCCGCTGCCCTCACCGCGCGAATGCTCCTCGTAGGAGAGCACGTCGAACGGCAAGCCGATGGCTTTGACCATGGCGTCGATGGGACCCGAACCCTGCCCGTGCCATGTCTCCACTCGCCCGTCGCGTTCTACTTGCAGCGATAACCGCTCGGTATCGGCGCCGTCGGTAGATGCCGCCAGCTGGTGCGAGCGATACACGAAGGGTTGGCGCGGAGCCAAATACTCCTTCGAAAAAAGATCCCATAATTCCTGCGAACTCAGCTCCTTACCGGTGATATCTGCTGCGGCTTGAACTACCTGACTGAATTCGATTTGCAGCCGCCGCGGCATCACCAATTGATAGTCGCGTTCGAGCAGATAGGCGACGCCGCCCTTCCCTGACTGACTGTTGACTCGAATGATCGAGTCATAGGAGCGCCCGAGATCAGAAGGATCCACCGGCAAGTACGGAACATCCCAAATATCCGAGTCACCGCGTGCGGCGAGACCCTTCTTGATGGCATCTTGGTGCGAACCGGAAAATGCGGTGAAGACCAGGTCCCCCACATAGGGGTGCCGCGGGTGGATGGGTAGCTGAGTACAGGCCTCAGCACACCGGGCCGCCTCGTTAATATTGGAAAAATCCAGAGCAGGATCAATGCCTTGTGTATAAAGATTAAGGGCCAATGTCACTATGTCGACATTCCCCGTGCGCTCACCATTGCCGAACAACGTCCCCTCGACGCGTTCCGCCCCCGCCATCACGGCGAGTTCCGCCGCCGCCACGCCGGTGCCGCGGTCGTTATGGGGATGCACGCTCAAAATGATCGAGTCCCGTTGACCGACCTGCCGTGAAAACCATTCGATTTGGTCTGCGTAAATATTCGGGGTGGCCATCTCGACCGTCGCCGGTAGGTTGAGGATGGATTTGCGATTCGGCGTCGGCTCCCAAACGCCGTTCACCGCGTCGCAAATCTCGACCGCGAAATCGAGTTCAGTGGCGGTGAAGCTTTCCGGGCTGTACTGGAACACCCATTCCGTGCCACGGTCGAGTTCCGCGTACTGGCGCACCGCCGTTGCACCACGCAACGCGATGTCGATAACGCCCGCGCGGTCGGTACGGAACACGAGCCGACGCTGCGCGATCGACGTGGAATTGTATACATGGACGATCGCGCGCCGTGCACCTTTCAAGGATTCGTAGGTACGCGCTATCAATTCGGGGCGCGCCTGAGTCAATACCTGGATGGTCACATCGTCGGGGATCAATCGCTGCTCGATGATTTCCCGAACGAAATCGAAGTCGGTTTGCGAGGCCGCAGGGAAACCCACTTCGATTTCCTTGAAGCCGATTTTGAGCAGCATGTCGAACATGCGCCGCTTGCGGGCCGCGTCCATCGGTTCGATCAGCGCTTGATTGCCATCCCGGAGGTCGACGCTACACCAGGTGGGAGGAGTCTGGATGACCCTATTCGGCCAGGTCCGATCGGTAAGATCGATCGGTTTGAAGGACTGGTACTTGGTCGACGGATTACGCAACATGATGTTCTCTCACTCGGGTTCGGCGCGCCGCGAATTCTAACCTTCGCTTGTCAAAGGCGATCTTCAAGGTTTTTTCCGGTCTTGTAAGCGCCGACCGATAGCGCGAGTATGTGGCGCCTAGCGGCGCAGCAGCAGTGCAATCGACAGCACGCGCGGCGCGCGGCAGGGGGCGGCGAAATGCTTGCTCTGGCGTGAGTACATAGACTCAGAATTTAGCATTGGTCGCGACTGGAACGCAAGACTTTAGAAACCTATGGAACAGGCTAGATCAACGCACTCGGTGTTCAATCAGACCCCGCCCCTGGCGGACTACAACCTGTATACCACCGACCTGGCGCTGCAACAGGCTGTGCGCCGTGAAGGCGCGCACGGGGCGCAGAGCGACCTGGTGCGCGCCGGCGCCGAACTGGGTTCGGCCGCTTCCCTGGAGCACGCACGGCTCGCCAACTGCCACCCGCCGATCCTGCACCGCTTCAACGTCAGCGGCGAGCGCATCGACGCCATCGAATTCCATCCGTCCTGGCACCTCCTGATGAAGGACATCGTAGGGCGCGGCTATCACACCGGACCATGGGATCGGACCGAAGGACGCATCGGAGCACATGCCGCGCGCGCCGCGGGCTACTTGCTGCAGGCGCAAGTGGAGTGCGGCACGCTGTGCCCGACGACCATGACCTACGGCGCGGTTGCAGTGCTACGCCACGATGCATGGCTTGCCCGCGACTGGCTGCCCCGTCTCATGACGCACGTATACGACCCGCGCGACGTCGCCATCGATGGCAAGGCCGGCGCCTTGATCGGGATGGGCATGACTGAAAAGCAGGGAGGGTCGGACGTGCGCGCCAATACCACACGTGCGGTGCGCACCGCAGATGGTACCTATCGAGTGACCGGCCACAAGTGGTTCTTCTCTGCCCCACAGTGCGATGCTCACCTGATACTCGCGCAGGGCGAGCGCGGATTGTCATGCTTTTTCATGCCGCGCCGGCTACCCGACGGAACACTGAACGGCATTCACATACAGCGTCTGAAGGACAAACTCGGCAATCGGTCGAATGCGTCTTCCGAGGTCGAGTTTGAGGACGCCTGGGCGCACCTGCTCGGCGAAGAAGGACGCGGCATTCCGACCATTCTTGAAATGGGAACCTACACGCGACTCGATTGCGTCACCGGCACATCGGGCATGATGCGGCACGCGGTGGTCCAGGCGCTGCATCATGCAAGGCACAGAAAGGTTTTCGGCAGCCGGTTGATCGATCAACCGCTCATGCGCAACGTACTTGCAGATCTTGCACTGGAATCGGAAGCCGCCACGGCATTGGCCCTGCGCCTGGCGCGCGCCTTCGACAGCGAATCGCCCGGCGAGATCACCTTGCGCCGTGCGCTTACGTCTGCCGCAAAATTTTGGGTGTGCAAGCGGGGCTGCGAATTGGCCGCAGAAGCGATGGAAGTCTTGGGCGGTAACGGCTACACCGAGGAACTGCCGCTCGCCCGGGTTGCGCGCGAAATGCCGGTCAATTCCATTTGGGAGGGCTCGGGAAATATCATGTGCTTGGATGTGCTGCGAGCGTTCACCAAGACTCCCGCCACTCGCGACATCCTGCTCGAGGAACTTTCCGCGGTGCTGGGCCGGCACCGCCAATTCGACAGCGCATTCGCGCGCTTCGCCGCCACACTCGAGTCGCCGGCCGTCGCGCAAGAACACGCGCGCCGATTTGCCCAATCGTTGGTGATACTCGTGCAAGCGAGACTACTGCTCGGTGCCGACCCCAACTCCAGTGCCTGCGCCGTGGCGGAAGGCTTCTGCGCCACCCGCCTGAACGCCGCGTCCGGTTGGGGGGCTGTATTCGGCGCGAGCGACGCAGCGCTCAACGTCGACGCAATACTCGATCGGGCGTGGGCCGGCTAACCTGGCGCTCCATAGTCGCGGTTCTTCCAACGCGCGCCGCTGCCGCGCCAGAAATGGAGAGCTGAACTCAAGGTCGCTGCCATATAAAAGAGCGCAATCAGCGGCAGCGTCAGTGCCCAGACAGCACTGCGCTTGTAGCGCATCAGGGTGGGCAGATAACTCGAGGAGCCGAGGGCGAAGGCGGCCAGCCCGCACAGCCGGTGCCAGCCATGACCCAACGCAGCTTCGCAAATCGGCACCCACCAGACCAGCGTCAGGCCCAACAACGTAAGCGCCAGAAGTGCGGCCGAATAATGCAATTGCGTGAATGCCGTGCGCGTGATCATGTTCCAAATATCGGCAGCATCGGGATAGCGGCGGATTGACGCCGCCAAACCCGAGTGGCCCAGGTAAATGGCGCCGCCCCGCTTCACCGCCTTCGCCAACGTGACATCGTCGATGAGCGCGCCCTTGATCGATGCGACGCCGCCGATCCGGTCCAACGCTTCGCGGCGAATCAGCACCGTACCGCCGGCGGCTGCGGCAACTCTCGACTTCGGATCGTTCACCCGGGCGAAGGGATACAGCATTTGAAAGAAATACACGAAGGCCGGCACCAACGCGCGTTCAGCGCGGCTCGAACAGTTGAGCCGCACCATCTCGCTCACCATGTCGACCCGCGGCGCGTTGAGGCGCGCGACGAGCGTTGCCAGATGCCGTGGATCGTGCACGATGTCCGCATCGGCCAACAACAGGACCGGTGCGCGGGCGAGCGCGACGCCTTGACTCACTGCCCATAGCTTGCCGGACCATCCAGGCGGCTTCGGTTGTGCAGGAACCACGTGCAGCGGCGATCCAGCGCCCGGCGGTACCGCGGCTGCGGCGAGATCCGCAGTACCGTCGCACGAGCCGTCGTCGATCAGAATGATGCGGAACTTCCCCGGGTATTCCTGGGCTGCCAGCGATGCGATGACGCGGCCGATGGTTTCCGCTTCGTCGCGCGCCGGGACGATGATATCGACGTCCGGACTCTCCTCCGGCAAGGCCGGCGACAGCTCCGGCGTGGACAGCCAGAATCTGCCATGCGCGAAAAACAGATATAGCCAGATGCACAAAGATAACAGAGCGAGCAACACGACATCCTTTAGCGACCGTGGAAGCATAGCCCAATTCGCCTATTTCACCGATGGAAGATTCCGGCTCGGATCGGCGTGTTATGTTTCCCCTTCGGATCCTAGCTTCCAAGGAGAGATATCATGCGTGTCGCCCACATCGGCTCAACCGGTAAAGTCGGTAGTAAGATTCGCGAAGAATTGCTGCGCCGTGGCCACGCGGTCACCGTCATATCGCGCCATCCCGAAACAGCTCCTGCCGATAAGAACGTCACGATGGCGCGCGGCGATATCACATCGCCGGATACCCTGGCTCCCGTTCTCAAGGGTCACGATGCCGTCATCAGTTCCGCCACGTTTCTGCCGGGCAGTTCACGCCATCTCATGGAAGCCGTCACCCAATCGCGGGTCAAGCGCTACATAGCCGTAGGCGGCGCGGGTTCGCTCGAGGTGGCGCCGGGAAAACTGCTGAAGGATTCGCCGAGCATTCCGCCGGAATGGATGCCGGCCATCAACGAGGGAACCGAGCTGTTGAGGCTGCTGCGCGCCACCACCGAACTCGACTGGACGTTCTTCTCTCCCGCGGCCATGATCGGCCCCGGCGAACGCACGGGAAAATTTCGTCTCGGCGGCGATCAATTGATCACCGCAGCCGATGGCAAGAGCTCCATTTCGTATGACGATTACGCCATCGCTCTCGTCGACGAGTTGGAAAAGCCGCAGCACATTCGGCGGCGGTTCACGATCGGCTATTAAGCCGCGGGAATCCAACCTGCAAGCTGATCTTGTACGATCTTGGCCAGCGCCTCGGCATGCCGGTCGTCGTCGTTCAAGGCGGGAACCAGCGTCAGCTTTTCGCCTCCGAGTTCCAGGAACTTGTCGCGATATTCAATCGCGCACTCCTGCAAGGTCTCCAGGCAATCGACCGCGAAGGACGGCGACACGATGGTCAGCTTGCGCAAGCCGCGCTTTGCCAGCTTCTCGAGAGTGTCTTCTGTATAGGGCTGCAACCAAACCACCGACCCGAAGCGGGACTGGTAGCAATGCGAATAGTCTTCTTCTGCCAATCCCAGCCGCGACACGACCATGCGCGTGGTTGCCTCTGCCTGCGCTT